>Ga0247816_10000916_pt1 | contig 15156 bp, 20 predicted proteins | sample UWRJL209509C1_FD_179930 | JGI IMG/M metagenome (GOLD analysis project Ga0247816, IMG submission 179930) | Plant litter microbial communities from Arlington Agricultural Research Station in Wisconsin, United States - UWRJ-L209-509C-1 | ecosystem: Environmental > Terrestrial > Plant litter >...
CCGTCAGGTAACCCATGGTGATCAATTCACGCATGGTTGGCCCTTGCACCATCACATCAAACACGCCGTCATTGCTTTTAATGACCTTCCCGGCCGCATCAACAATCTTGCGTCCAAGTCCCTTGCCATCGGCCCGCACTGGTGTGGCCGTCACTCCCAAGCCGTAAGCGTTGGGGAACATTTCCACGGACTTGCCCCATTTGTTTTCTTCCAACACGTGGTGTGCTTCATCCTCCACCCACAGTTGCACCTGTCTAAACCAACTGTCCTGTGACGTGTCACGCTTGATTAAGGTATCCACGCCAGCGGCCGCGATACGTGCGCCCGGATCTACATAGCTGCATTTCAGTTCATCCACGTGCAAAGCCACGCAGGTGCGCTGAAGGCTGGTGGGTCCAATGATGCGGTGGCGCACACCATACCTGGCCAACGCCATGGACATTTGTGAAACCAATTCACTGCGGTGGGCCACAGCAACCCCGGCGCCCTGCAGGCTGTTCAACACGTTGCCAAACAACACCGTTTTGCCGCCACCTGTGGGCAGTACCGTCAAGACGTTGCGCGCACCCGCGGCCCACGCTGCATATGTTTCCGCCTCTACAGCGGTTTGGTAAGGACGTAACCGCATTACTGACGGAACACAACGCGGGGGGCCATAGTCACGAACGCACCAACCACGCCGCGCATTTCATCTTTGGGCAGTTCCATAGCCTGCAGGATCAACGGGCCGTTTTGTTCTTTAAACCCCATGGTGGGGCCAAACGCGTTGGTGATGGCGATGGCTGCGGCCGCGATGTATGGCGCCGCAAAACCCTTTTCCTGTTCGGCTGGCCAGCCTTGTTGGTTTACAGCTTTGCGCCAGTCCGGCCACTGTGTTTCTTTGGGCATGTTGCGGATGTGTGCGAAGGCTTCAGAATTGCCGTACTCCACAACAATGCCGTTGGCGCCATTGGCTTTAGAGAAACGCACCCGCTGTTCATCCGTGTGGGTGCCAAGGTACTGCAGTTGATCCGGTGCAATAATGAACGCCCCCCGTAAATCGGGGCATGCGGCTACATCCATTTGAACAACAGCCATTCTGATTCCGTCACACGCAACCAGATATAAAGTGTCAATCCCGTTTTGACCCTCTACAAATTCAAACATTACCCCCCGTAATCCTGGCAAATCATGGGCCGGGTTGATTACGTGTTGCACAAATGACAACGCATTTTTAAAAGATTTTGCACTTAACATTCAAACTCCTATTGACGGTGCCGTTATTATGCTTTACTGTTCACTCCCTCTGCAACTTTAATTTTTACCAAAGGACCAAATGCAAATCACTTTTGACACCAAACACGACACACCCGCAGACTTCAAGCAGGCTTCAGACTGGCTGGCTTCCTTGAGTGGCCAAGGTGCCGTCATCATTACCGGGACACCACAACCGGTGCATGTGCAAGTCACCACCGGTGCCGCATCCACGGAACCTTCAGCCGCGGAACTGTTTGCGGGAAACGCTCCGCCCGCGGCCGGTGCATCATCGGTTGCGGGTGCCGCAGCATTGGCCAATGTCCCCGCGGTGCCGCAGGCTGGTGCAGTGACGCCACCGCCCGTGACTCCACCGCCTGTAGTGAACGCGGCCGCAACGGGTGCCCCATCGGGCAATGCGGCCCCCACGACCTTTGCCAACGGCGTTGAACTGGATTCACGCGGCTTGCCGTGGGATGCACGCATTCACAGTCTTGGCGCCAACAACACCCACCCCAAGACGGCCAAGGGTGAATGGAAGCAAAAACGCGGCATCAATGGCGGCAACCTTGTGGCCACCGTGGAAGCTGAATTGCGCGCCGTCATGGCCGCCGGTGGTGGCGCCGCTGCAGCACCTGCCCCGGCCGCTGTTGTGCCGCCCCCGCCTGTCGCTGGCGCTGCGGTAGTTCCACCCCCACCACCTGTGACCGCAACCAACACCGCGCCACCCCCACCCGTGGCCAACGGTGTGTGTAACACCATGCCGCTGTTGATGACCAAAATAACGGACGCCATGGGCACCGGCAAGTTGACACAAGCCCAAGTGCTGGCGGCCGTGCAATCTGTGCAACTCACGGAACTGTCACACCTGACGCACCGCCCGGATTTGATCCCGCAGGTTGCGCAGTACCTTGACGCCGTGTTGGTGATGGCGTAACACACCATGCAAATTGTGCGCTTTGTGCCCCCGCCGGGCCAACTTCACGCCCGGGCTGCGCTGTCAGCCATGGCGTTGACAGTGGCTTGCCCGGGGTCACTTCAATTGCAAGAACAGTTCCCGGAATTGACGGAATCAGAGGATGCGCGGTGGGGCACCGCGGCCCACTGGTGCATGGAACGTGGATTGACACCCACGGCCCCGGCCGTCAATGTCGGGGACTTGGCGCCCAACGGCGTGGTGGTGGATGCAGAAATGCTGGAAACTGCGGACATGCTGGTGGATGACGTGGTGGCCACGCTTGGCCCGCATTGGGCGGACCACGTGGTGATTGAACGCCCCGTGACTGTGCCGCGGATCCATCCCACCGATTGTTGGGGCACACCCGATGTGCGCGCATGGCAACCCGGATTCAAACTTTATGTTTGGGAACTGAAGGGCGGCCATGATCACGTGGAAGTTTTTGAAAACTGGCAAATGATTGGCCAGGTTGCGGGCATTTGTGATGAACCACACGTGAAGGCTTTTGGCCGCAGTGATCAAGAAATTGAAGTGATCATGCGCGTTGTTCAGCCCCGCAGTTACCACCGGGATGGACCAATCCGGGAATGGCGCTGCATGCTGTCTGATTTGCGCGGATACATCAACCGCATGCAAATGGCCGTGGAAGTGGCGTTGGGTGATGATCCACCGACACGCACCAACGATGGTTGCAAACACTGCAGTGCGCGCTGGCCATGCCCGTCATCACAAAAGGCGGGTGCGGCTATCGTTGAATACTCTGGCAACTCCACACCGCTGAATATGCCGCCCGCAGCCGTGGGGCTGGAATTGGCAATACTGAAGCGCGCGGCCAAGATGCTGGAAGCCCGCATAACCGGTATGACCATTCAAGCGGAAGCGTTGTTGCGCAGTGGCCAGCACGTGCCGTTCTTTGGGCTGGTGCCATCCACCGGCCGGACAAAGTGGGTGAAGTCATCCGCGGATGTTCTAAACATGGGCTTGATGTTGGGTCACAACCTGGCAAAAGCACCGGAACCAATCACCCCCAATCAAGCTGCCAAGTTGGGAATTGATCCAGCAATTATTGGCGCATACAGTGAAACACCGCAGGGTGTGAAGCTGGAACTTTTAACCGACGATAACGCAAGAAAGACTTTTTCAAAATGAGCCAACAAACCCCCATCCGTTTTCCGGTTGCACGTGTCGTGTCCGGCAACCTCTACAAAGGAAACGATAAAGACGCAGAGGGCAAACCGCTGACGGTCAAAACCCCCGGCCCTGACTTTGGCAAACCACGCCTTGACTACTATTTTGCAATTGCCATTCCCAAGGGCGCGGAACAGCATTGGGCGGCAACAGAGTGGGGCGCCAAGCTGTGGGCCGTTGGCCACGCTGCGTTCCCCAACATCGCAAGCAGCCCGGCATTTTCCTGGAAGGTCAAAGACGGTGACAGCCAGATACCAAACAAAAAGGGCAAAAAGCCGTGTGACCAACCCGGACACCCCGGCCATTGGGTGGTGGGTCTGTCGTCAGGCTTCGCACCCAAAGTGGCTGTGCTGGACAGCAAGGGTGAAGCGGTGTGGAACAGCCAGGAAGGTTTGATTAACCCGGGTGACTTTGTGGAAGCACAGGCCACCACGTCCGGCAACGGATCCGCCAGCCAGCCGGGCATATACATCAACCACAGTGCTGTTTGCCTGCGTGGCTACGGTGAACGCATCAACACCGGGGTTGATCTTGGATCCATCGGCTTTGGTACGGCCGCATTGCCTGCAGGCGCCAGCCTGACGCCGTTGGCCGGTGCGATGCCGCCAGCACCACCCGCAGCCGGTGGGGGCACTCCCCCGCCACCTGGTGCCCCTGTTGTGGCCAACAGCCCGCCAGTGCCCACCAATGCCCCCGTGTACGCACCGCCGGTGCCGGGTGCTGCAGTTGCCCCACCCGTGACGGCGTGGCCCCCTGCAGGCTGGACGCCACACCCGCAAGCCCCGGGCCACTTCTATCAAGGCCAAGTGGTCAAGACGGAAGCGGAATTGCGCGCGATGTTCCCGGCCACCCCCGCGGTGGTTGCACCGCCAGCCAACGTGCCACCGGCGCCGGTTCCTGTGGTTCCGCATGCTGGCGTGTTGAACGTGCCGCCCCCGCCTGTCGCCAATGTCGCGCCACCACCCGTGGGTCCCATGCTGACCGCCAAAGCGGCTGCAGAACAACCAGGCGTGACGTATGAGGCATTCCGCGCCGGTGGCTGGAGTGATGACCAAATGCGTGCGGCCGGTTATATCGTCTAACCCTTAGCCGGGGCTTTACCCTGCCACTGGCCAGAAACCGTGGCGGGGCTTTTTAAACTTTTCACACATAGGATTTTGAACATGGCAACCAAAACCAAAAAGCCGCAGCGTGGTGGCGCCCGCGTGGGTGCAGGCGCAAAGCCGCTGGATGATGAAATGGGCACGATGGTGGACCGGATCCCGTCTATCCGTTGCAACACCACACAGCGTGCGAAGTATGACGCCGCGGGTGGCCCAACCTGGCTGCGCAAGCAACTTGACAAACTGAAGGGCTGACCATGGTAAGCAATCGTCTGCTTTGGGCAACCACACTTTTTGTTCTATCTATCGCGGTTATATCCATTGCAGGCGCCACCGCGCCGTGGGTGGGTAAAGTGCTGGCCATCGCGGATGTGGTGCTGATACTGTGGTGGGTTGTGGCACTTTGGGGTTGGCAAATCCTGGCGTGGCTTTGTTCACGTCCGGTGGTCTTCCGTTTGATTGTGGCCCGTGCAATGAAAACGCCCTACAGCCACATTGTGAACCCGGCCAACCCTGATGACTTTTACATGCGCCGGTTTTGGCTGTTCAATGCCTACAGTGAAGACCACGGCAAGCAGGCGGCCGGATCCGATGTTGACAACCGCCCGTTTAAAAACCTGCCATCCATCCGCGTGCATCACATCATGCGGCCGGATTTAGAACGTGATCCACACAACCATCCATGGGACTGCGCACGCACGGTGGTGATGCAGGGGCACTACACGGAAGTGCGCATGGACGGCCCCCGGGTTGGCCATATGTTCAACAGGTGTGCTGGTGATACGGCAACACTAAACCACGGCATGTTCCACCGCATTTTGAATGTGTCGGAAGGTGGCGTGTGGACAATGTTTTTAGTTTGGAAAAAGGCCAGTAGTTGGGGCTTCCAAGGTCCTGAAGGTGACGTGGTGCCGTGGCGCACATACCTTGGAAAAGAGTAAAAAGTGTGGGATAAAACGGAAGGCGGGGCGGTCATCAGTGCGTGTGAACAATACCGGTATCGGCTTTGGCGCACGTGGGACCGCAAGTTGCCACAACTGGTGTTCATCATGCTGAACCCAAGCACGGCGGACGGCAACGTGGATGATCCCACTATTCGTAAAATCTGCAGCTTCGCAAAACAGTTTGGTTATGGTGGAATTGAAGTGGGCAACCTCTACGCATTCCGCGCCACCAAACCGGCGGACCTGTTGAAAACTGCCAACCCCGTTGGCCCCAACAATGATGGCTACTTGAAAGCACTGGCCACGTGTTACGGCCCCAAGATTGTGTGCGCGTGGGGCGTCACTACGCCAGCCAGGTGGCGCCGGGCAACGGACGTTCTGCAGCTACTTGGGGACCATGGCGCCACACCGCATGCGTTAGCACTCACGGCTGATGATGACCCGTGGCACCCCCTTTATTTGTCCTATAACATGCCGGACGGATCCCCGCGGCAATTGATACCCTACACAACATGACCACAGTGATGGAATATCCGGCCGGAACACAGTTTGCGGCGGGCATGGGGGTGGCCACCGCGTTGCCGGACATGGACTTTGAAACCTTCAGCGCCGCTGGCTATGTGTGGGTGCCCGCGGAAAACCTAACGGACTTGGGGAAGTGGACGTGCCTACCCGGCGCACCGCAGGATAAAAAAGGGCTGCAGGTAATCGGCGCCGCTGTTTACAGTGAACACCCCTCCACTGAAGTCATATCTTTTAAATACAACCTGAAGGACGGCCGCGGGTCCATTCACTGGCGTCCTGGCGTGTCACTGCACGTGCTGCAACCGCTGTTTGATCACATCGCCACGGGTGGCCTGATGGAAGCCCACAACAGCGCGTTTGAACGCTGGATATGGCATAACGTGTGTACCCCCAAATATGGTTGGCCCTATCTGCCCCCACAACAGTTGCGCTGCAGCATGGGGAAAGCCCGCGCGTGGTCACTACCTGGCAAGCTGGATCTAATCGGCACGGTGCTACGCCTACCCATTCAAAAGGACAAGGAAGGCACGCGGCTGTTGGATAAATTCAGCAAGCCACGCAACCCAACAAAGAATGATCCCCGTTGGCGCATCACCGTGGATGAAGACCCGGTGGACGGGGCCAAGCTGTTCAATTACAACGGCACAGACATTGAAGCTGAAGCGGAAGCGTCCGCGCGGATCCCGGACCTTGAAGGTGATGAACTTCAGTTTTGGTTATCGGATCAAGCCATCAACATGCGCGGCGTGCAGGTGGACCGTGAAGCTATTGAAGCATGCGCCGCGTTGGTGGGTGAAGCCCACAAACAATATGCTTTGGAACTGCGCAACCTGACAAGCGGGGTGGTTGAACAGGCCAGCCAGGTGGCCCGGCTTACGGGGTGGTTGGCTGCACACGGCTGCATCATGGACAACATGCAGGAAGAAACCGTGGAAGCCAAATTAAAGCTAATGGCGCCACATCCCCCGGACCGTTTCAATCCGGCCCGGCGTGCTTTGGAAATACGCGCATTCGTTGGCAGTGCATCGGTGAAAAAAGTTTATGCGATGCGTAATCAAATCACCAAAGCCGGGCGTCTGCATGACCTGTTCAACTATCACGGCGCACGCACCGGCCGCCCCACCGGTGAAGGTCCGCAGCCAACCAACCTGCCACGCAGCGGTCCTGACGTTTACAAGTGCGGTGCCTGTAGTCACTACTTTGGCATAAAGCTGAAGGCATGCCCGTGGTGTGGTGTGCCGGTGGCGCCAGAAAAGAAAAAGGCGGATTGGACAAGTGAAGCCGCGGAAGACGCCCTACGTGTGATCATGTCGCGCAACCTGGCGTTGGTCCAGTATTATTTTGGTGACGCCATGGGCGCCGTGTCCGGGGTGTTGCGCGCGTTGTTTATCGCAGCCCCGGGCCACGATTTGATTTGTAGTGACTTCAGCGCAATTGAAGCGGTGGTGCTGGCGATGCTGGCCAATGAACAGTGGCGCATTGATGTGTTCCGCACTCACGGCAAAATTTATGAACTGTCAGCGTCCAAAATCTTGGGCATACCCTTTGAAGAATTCAAGGCATACAAAGACCGCACCGGATCTAACCACCCCGCGCGTCAGGATGTGGGCAAGGTTGCGGAATTGGCGTTGGGCTTTAAGGGATGGATTGGCGCCTGGCGCAACTTTGATGGCCCCGGCACTGACGATGAAGTAAAAGGCCACATCCTGAAGTGGCGCGCGGACAGCCCCAACATTGAATATTTTTGGGGTGGTCAAAACCCGTGCATGTTTGGTCTTGAAGGCATGGCCGTGTCCGCGGTCATCAACCCCGGCACGCTTTACCCGGTGTTGCGCAAGGATGGCACCCACACAGGTATAAGCTACGTGATGCGCGGGGATGCCCTTTACTGCCAGTTGCCAAGCGGCCGCTATCTGACTTATCACCGGCCGCGGCTGCAGGCCACTACGTCATGGCGTGGCACGGAACAGGCGTTAAGTTATGAAGGCTATAACACCAACCCCAAGCAGGGCGCAATAGGTTGGGTGCGCATGTCCACCTATGGCGGCAAACTGACTGAAAACGTGGTGCAGGCTGTGGCACGCGACATTCAGCGGCACGCAATCAACAACCTTGAACGCTGTGGCTATCCCGTGGTGCTGCATGTCTATGATGAAGACGTTAGCGAAATACCGGAAGGCTTCGGGTCAATTGAAGAATATGAACGCATCATGAACACCATGCCCGCGTGGGCGGCCGGGTGGCCAATCAAAGCCGGTGGCGGCTGGCGTGGCAAGCGTTACCGCAAAGGATAGTGGGTGTTTCTCGCGTAGAGGCACTTACGGGCAATGGTGACTGCCCAAGGATAAAGGTTGGCGCCGATAGCTGACCCTTGAAACAAACACCACTTTTTAAAAGGAATAGCAGCATGGCCAGTTACGTTGACTTGCGCCCATATCCCAAGCGGCACCACCTGGCTGCAGACACCTTGGATGAACTGCACTTGCTGGCGGAACGCGCCCACATCCACCGGCGTTGGTTCCACAATCACCCGGAACACCCACACTATGACGTGAACAACCTGCAGCGGAAATGGGCCATTGAATGTGGCGCCATCCGCGCCCGGCCGCGGGAAGTGCTGGCGGCGGCCAAAAGGTCTGTTACAAAATAGTTGTTGACGGGTTTGAATTTGGTGTACACTATCAAACATCAACAACGGAAGGACCCACACCATGACCGCTGCCACCCTTGACCCAAAAATTGCCCAAGCCCTGATGCCCTTCAGCCCACAGATTAAAAAACTGGCACTTGCCGCCGTGGACCGTTTCATTAAAGCCGTCAACGCTGGCGATGAAGCTGCGGCGGACGCCGTGGATGATGAAATATTCCAAGCCCGTGGCAACTACGGCCGCGCACTTGACGCCGTATTGGGCGTAGTTAACGGCAAAGCATCCATGACCCTGCCACAGATTGACAAGCTGATTGCGGCGGATCTGACGGGTGAATTTGTGTTGGTGTCCAATGCCTTTGGTTACCCCATGTACGCCACCAAAGTGGACAGCGCTGAAAGCGAATACACAGACACGCTGGACACGGCTACACGCTTTGACCACGCAACCAATGACGCGGCCAAACTGGCGGCCGCAATGTCCCGCGCCTGCGGCTTTGCATTCACTGTGGTGTCAGCATGATCACGGAAAACCTGCGGGTGCGTTTGGTGGAAGTGCGCAAGCGTTCCGGCGTCCACCAGTTAAGCGCCGTGGCCCGGGATGATGGCAAAGTGGACGTGGTGATTGACTTGGGCGCCCCCACTAAATTTGTGATCCTGCCATGCGTGTGGCCCGGTACTGCAGACGGTTGGTTGCAATCCGTCTATGACTCTTATTTGCGCCGGTGCCTTGATGACGCGCGGGCGTGCCTGTCATGAACATCCTAGTAGGCTGTGAAGAATCCGGCATCTTGCGTGACGCGTTGATTGCCCTTGGCCACAATGCGGTCAGTTGTGACCTGTTGCCCACCCGGCGCCCGGGGCCGCACTATCAAGGCGATATAAGGGACGTTCTTTACAGGGCGTGGGATGCGGCGTTTTTCTTTCCACCATGCACCTATCTGTCCGTTAGCTCCATCCACTGGAATGACCGCGGCCGCGGCTGGCAGGGCACCTATGACGCATTGGACTTTGTGACTCTGTTGTGGAACGCAAAACACATTCCGTTGGTGCGGCTGGAAAACCCGGTGGGAGTGATCAACACGCGATTGGACTTTATGCCGCGGCCGCAGATTGTGCAGCCTTACCAATTCGGTGATGACGCAAGTAAAACCACGTGCCTTTGGGCACGTGGGCTTCCACCCTTGGCCATAGACCCTGCGAAGCGTAAAGGCGGCCGGTGGGTGGAGTGGCCCCGCGGATCCGGCAAGATGGTGGAACGGTGGGCCAATCAGACTGACAGCGGCCAAAACAAGTTGCCCCCGTCCAAGGACCGTGCCTTGAAGCGTAGCGAAACTTACCCGGGCATTGCACATGCGCTGGCCACAACTTGGGGAACATGATGACTGCATATCTGCAAAAGATTTTTGATGAATACCGGGCCAAGGGCTATGCCATCCTGGCTGACAACCCACCGCCTTTTGGCCAACCCGTGTTTGCTGCCCGGGTGGTCACACGTTACGGCATGGGTGGATCCATCCAAGGCACCCGGCGGTTGGGCGTCACTGCGGTGCGCCTGACAACTGGCCAATACTGGGACATTACCAACAATGAACAGGTGCCCTACAGCGTATTGGAAGCGTGGAAGGTTGACGAAAACCACGATTTTATGGGCCAAAAGCAGGTCCCGGCCAATGAGGGCGGGCGGGTGCAGCTATGAAAACAGTAGCACCCTACGGCATGAAACTTGTGGACCACTCCCGGCAAATGGCGGTGGCCCGTCAGCACATGCAGCGTCTTCACCTGGCGGCCGTAGCCGTGGGCGCCACCATCATTCAAGATGAAGTGATCATGACGCCGGAACAACAGGCGGAATTCAACAAACTGATGAAGCGGGAAAGCCCGCCATTTGACGGATCCTTGGCGGACTGGCAGGCATGGGGATTGGCCGCAGGGCTGGAAATGGCCTACATCCAAAGGGTGTTTGACGCCGTGGGCGCCACGCTGGCGGGTAATGGGGTGGCCATGGACCAAACGCAACGCCAGGTATTTGAATGGATCCTGACCGGCAAAACACCCCCTGCGGCTTGATTGCAGCCCCGTGGGCGTGTTTTCAGGGGTTGGGTGATGCGGTAGGCGCGGGGCAAGCCCTTTGGCCCGTCATGCAGCCCAAGGCCGCTTGGCATGTGGCTAGTTTGTTTTGGATCCGGCTGATGCCGCCCCGTAAGGCGAAATAATCAGATTCAGCGTTGGCATCAAGTCTGCTTCCGGTTCCAGTATCCAGGCCGCCACCTTGGGGGGCGCCGGGCACGTTGGGGGTATTGGTGGGGCAGGAAGCACGGATGCGCAGCCCGCAAGTGCCATTGCGCACGCAAGTACGTAAGCGTTCCGTTTCATCGGCGTCCCCTTTAAGTTTGGCCAGCCCTGCGGCATCAAGGCCGTTGAATGTAGCTTGGATGGCGTCACGTTCCGCGGTGACCTTGGCCAACTCACGTGCGGCCGCTTCACTGGCCACAAACATGGCTTGGGCGTGTTGCCGCTGTAGCTCTGCAATTTCACTGTTCAGGCGCCAGCCGTTGACAAACCAGCCGGTAGCGCCTGCAGCCGCAAGAGCGGCCACGGCTATGGCCAAACGGATGTAGGCTGCGGAGGTCACACTAGCCCCGCCAGGCTGGCGCGCGCTTTGTTGGCGATGCGGACACATTCCGCCAGGCCAAGGCTTGATCCTTGCACCTTGATGCGCACGGCGCGGTCATCACCCAAGATGCTGTCCGGTATTTTCTTTTCCCACCAGGCCAACCCGGCGTCCAGTGCAAAGCGTGGTTGCTCCAGCAAGCCGGGCAAGCCCACCAGGTCTTGGCCAATCAGGTCACCCACAAATTCATAATTGCTTTTGAAGGTAATTTGGGGGATTCCCCGGCCGCGGTAGTTCCAGCCGTCACCGGGCGCCGTGTTGCCAAAACGTCCGCTGTAGAGGACTTCCGCCAGTGCTTCAGGCTGGCCCGCCAGGTCATTGGCTTGACGGGCTGCAGCGGCCCACCGTGAATTTGGGCCGTACATCAAACCTAATTCCCGGATCCGTTCCGGGCTGTAGTTCAGGTTTTCCACCACGTTGCGCAGCATGTTTGTTTCATGCAACATGTTGCCCAAAAAGTCATCTAGTTCAGATTCACCGGCACTGAAGCGCCCGGGCTTCAAGCTGTCCGCGGCCGCTGGCGCCCATGTGACGATTTGCGCCGAGCGCACGCCACAGTTGCCCAACAGGGCGGCCCAATGCGCGGTGTTCTGTGGATACACGTTATTTCCGGCTTGGGCCGTCATTGCCCGCCAGGCGCCCGCGAATCAACGCGGTATCTGTGGTGATGGCGCCCACGGCTTTTTGCAGTTCCTTGCTATCGGCGCGCAATTCTTTGATGGCCTCTTTTGTGTCCTGCAGGGCTTGGGTGAATTCCGTGCGTTGCGCGGCCATGCGTTGGTCTGACGCATCCACACGTGTGACCAACACGCCCCAACCTACCGCAACGGCCACAAGGGCTGTGCCTGCGGACACCAGGTTGCCTAAAGTTATTTCCCCGCTGTATTTCATTTGGCCAGTTCCTTTTGTTTGGCTGCGGCTTCCTGCATTTTCTTTTGCTTCCATGCGCGGGCGGCGGGTAGCACCACCAACAACAGCACCAGCCTAATGGCTTCCTTTGTGCTGTCCTGTAGGTTTAGGTAAGACCCGGCGGTAGTCCAGTGATCCAAGGTGTATTGCAACAGGTCCACCAGGTAAGGTGACAGGGCGGCAATGACGGCCACCCAAATGGCCCACGCTTGATACCAACCGGCCACAATGTGGGCGTTATACCAATCAATGATTTTTTGTTTCATTTAGTCCACCCATCCAAGACACCAGATTGATGCAGGGGCAACACCTGCCCACCAAATATTTGCGCTTTCCAAAAGTATGCGCACGGTTGACCCAATAACCCCGGATGCCAACTGACCTGACGCCAAAGCCATATTGGTTGTTGATCCCGTGGCCCCGTAGTTGTTATTTGCACCAACCAACACGCTGCCCCCGCTTGATGCCATGGCGGGCACTGATATTTCCACAGCGGTGGGCGGTACAAAAGCCGCGACAGCAACAGACACCAGACCACCAGCGGCATTGACATTGCCCGCATTGCCGGTACCCATGATTGGAAGGGCCGCAGTATTGGATCCAGCAAGGTTGCAATAGTTGGTGACGTTGCCGCGGGTGCGGGTGTTCAATAGCCAGGTGCTGCCGCTTGCATCAGTGCGCACCGCGCCATTTAGCCGTGCCTTGAAGTCTGTAGCGGCGTATCCGGCCGGGGTTGTGGGCGCTGTTGGGCTTACATCAAGGGTGCCCGTAAGAACGCCAGCAGCGTTGCGCCATAGCCAAATGTAATACCAGGTAGAGGCCGCACGGGCGGACATGATGGACAGAGGGTTACCCACAACACCGTTGGCCAATATTGCCAGTGCCACACCACGCACAGTGAAATATTGATTTGTTGAGTTTTCCAAAACCACTTCAGTGGCGGCAACATTGACGGTGTAATTGTTAACGCCAACCGCGTCAATCTGCAGCCCGCGTGATAGCCCCGCAATACCGGAAGTCATAGCCCCTGACGTGACGCCAGTGGCCGGGTTGATCATTTGCAGTTTGTTCAATGAGGCGTCAAAGATATACAGCCCCCAATAATCGGCGCCAGGAATATCACCGGCCACCAACGGGGTGTTTGCGCCTTTGTACGTACCCAAGGCGCCCGCGCCGTCCGGGTTGATTGTGGGCGCCACGGTATTGGCACCGGTGTGTTGAATCTGCACCAGGTCACCATCCACCAGTGGCGTGGCATCAGGTACAAAATCCACCGTGATCACATCCACGGTTCCTGCAGCGACAGCCCGCGGGATAACCGTGCGGCGCTTCAGCACCCAATATGTGGGCTGTGTGGTGGGATCCTTGACGGCCGTGGTGGGGCCGTTGGCCTGAATGCAAATATATTCTTTGTTGTCACTGCCCATGACCACGGCCAACGGGGCGTAGTCCGTCAAGTCCGTGTAACCAACCACGCCCCACGATTCCATCCAGGCCAGTAACGTGGAATAGCTGTAAAGAATCTGGTTATAGTCCGCGCTGTTGACTTTGACGGCGTAAGGCCACCCGGCGTTGGCACCGGCTGCGGCCAATGCGTTGTTGCGGTAAGCCACACCCTGAATGGGCGTTGGTGGAATGACCGTGTTGGCAAGGGATGCAAAAATACCAACGACTTTTACACTTCTAGTTGACGCCATAACCTACCCCCATTAAGGCCACATCAGGTGCGCCGTTATCAAGATCCGGTGCAAAGGCATCCGGGAAACGAAAAGAAACTAATTTTATACGCGATGTTGTGGGCAACGGCATATTAAATTGATGGTCCGCGGTGTCGTCATTGACTTCCCCAAGAATAGCAGCAACCACCGCGGGTGGCGTCAGTGAAGACAACACCACTTCAAGGTCCGACAGTCCCAAGGTGTGAACAGACACCGGAAGGTCATAGGCAAATTGCCCGTAATTCATTATTTCCGGTGCGCTGCCATATTTGGTTTGATTCTTGATAATCTTGGCGCGGATGGCTTTTTTGTAATCCACATCACCGATGGCCACCAATCCCGCTTGGGGTGCGTTGGTCACAAACATAGGCGCCAGGTCAGTGGCACCCAAAGGCGTGTCCGGCGTGAAATAAATGATGTTGCCCGCGTCAATCAGCGGACGTGGCCACAGTCCCACAATGCGGCCAATGACATTCAGGTTTTCCCCGGCCGCATTGTCCAGCGTGCGTGCCCGCAGTGAGTCAATTTCTGCGCTATACAGTTCTTGCACTTGCGCCATTTGCGTTTGCTGAATGCCCCGCAGCACCGGCGCGCGCCGGAACACATCCAGCGTGTCATCAAACGCCACCGTTTGCATGTCGCGGTCATAAATGCTGAATTGGTCAGCCATCAGGGTGCCACCGTCACGGAAATGTTGGCATCAGTAAATTGGGCGTATTGGTTCCACGGCACGGCAATGTCCGCAGTGCCCACCGGGGCGGGTGCGGTGCCCAAATTCAAAATGGTGACGCGGTGGCCCGGCACAAAATTTAATGGGGTGTATAGGCGTGACCGGATCACGGGCGCACCTGGTGGAAAGCCGGTGTCACCAAAGCCGTCTTGGATCCCCAACGCTGGCGCACCGCCGATGGCATAAGCCTTGATGGCGTCTTTGATTTGTTGGATGCCGTTAGCGGGAAACACAGACGGTTGGTAAACCTGAATCGTGATGGCCAGATAAATGGGCAACGCCACGGGACGCGTCCACTTCACCACGTAAGGTTCATTCTGCACATCAAACAACGTCATTTGACTTGATCCAAACCAATCAGACACCACCCCCGTGCGTGCCAAAAGTGTGTAGGCAATGTCCGTGTCATCACCGCCCACAATCACCGCGGCCACGCACTTGGCGGTGATGCCGTTGGCGTCCGTTGCAAGCGTGTTATTTTGATAGACCCGGCAATAGGTGACGCCCGGCAAGTTGGCCAGGTTGGA
>Ga0247816_10000923_pt1 | contig 15079 bp, 14 predicted proteins | sample UWRJL209509C1_FD_179930 | JGI IMG/M metagenome (GOLD analysis project Ga0247816, IMG submission 179930) | Plant litter microbial communities from Arlington Agricultural Research Station in Wisconsin, United States - UWRJ-L209-509C-1 | ecosystem: Environmental > Terrestrial > Plant litter >...
CAGTATGGATGATGCGTCAAGCCGGAAGATATTTACCGGAATTTATCGCTTTGCGTGATAAATATGATTTCTTTACCCGTTGTCAGACACCGGAATTAGCTGCTGAAATCACAGTTCAGCCAATTCGCAGAATCGCTCCGGATGCTGCTATTTTATTCTCGGATATTTTGGTTGTTCCGCAAGCAATGGGAATTGAAGTGTTGATGAAAGAAAATTTTGGTCCGTTTTTACCAAATCCAATTCGTTCGTTGGCTGATGTTCACCGTGTTTACGTTCCGGATATTCAGGAAAGTTTAGGTTATGTAATGGATGCTATTAAATTGACCAAAGAAATGCTAAACGACGAAGTACCATTAATTGGTTTCGCTGGTTCGCCCTGGACAATTTTCTGCTATGCTGTTGAAGGAAAAGGTTCTAAAAGTTTTGATACTGCAAAAGGTTTCTGTTTTTCAAACCCGGCTGCAGCACATACATTATTACAAAAAATTACAGATACAACCATTTTATATTTAAAAGAAAAAGTAAAAGCAGGAGTTGATGCCGTTCAGATTTTTGATTCTTGGGGAGGAATGCTTTCTCCGGTTGATTATCAGGAATTTTCATGGAAATACATCAACCAAATTGTTGAAGCTTTGGCTGATCATGCCCCGGTTATTGTTTTCGGAAAAGGGTGTTGGTTTGCTCTTGGCGAAATGGGTAAAAGTAGAGCTTCAGCACTTGGAGTAGACTGGACATGTTCGGCTAGAAATGCGCGTTACTTGTCTGGTGGAAACATTACTTTACAAGGAAATTTTGATCCGTCAAGATTACTTTCTCCAATTCCGACAATTAAGAAAATGGTTCACGAAATGATCGATGAATTCGGAAAAGATAAATATGTTGTAAATTTAGGTCACGGAATTTTACCAAATATTCCTGTAGATCACGCAAAAGCGTTTATTGACGCTGTTAAGGAATATAATCAATAGTATATTTCAGCAGCAGTTTGATTTCCTGCAAGGTTTCCAAAACCTTGTAGGTATAATGAACATAGCGTAAATAAATTGCAAACCTACAAGGTTTTGGAAACCTTGCAGGACGTGAAAAGAATACTAACAAATATGAAGTTGGAGGTTTTAGAGAAGGATTGTTATTATCACATTTATAATCGTGGGATTAATGGAATCAATATTTTTGAAAGTGATGACAATAAAATTTATTTCTTAAAGCAGATTTCAAAGTATCTGTCTGATAAGATTTCAGTTTTTGCTTATTGTCTAATGAATAATCATTTTCATTTAGTCATTCGATTAAACTATGAAGAGAAAGAAGTTACACAAGCCTTTTCAAACTTGTTTAACTCTTATGCAAAAGCTTTCAATAAACAGACAAACAGAACAGGAAGTTTATTCGAAAAGCATTTTAAAAGAATAAAATTAAACGACGAAAATTATTTAAGACATTTGATAATTTATGTTCATTTGAATCCTAAACATCATTTTGATCTTGATTTTAAGGATTTCCGATTTTCATCTTATCGCGCTTTTTTATCTGATAAAGAGACAAAAATAGAACGTGAAGAGGTTTTAAATTTATTTAGTGATATTGAAAATTTCATTTTTTGTCATAACCAAAAGAATGATTTTTTAAACGAAACTTATACTTTTGAATGATTCATTTCTCGTCCTGCAAGGTTTTCAAAACCTTGTAGGTCTAAGTTAGAGATAATCAAAATCTTTTTTTAGTAGATAACGCAAATAATAAATACCTACAAGGTTTTGGAAACCTTGCAGGAAACTCAAACTGAATAAATATGCTCAACAAAGGTTTAAGAGACGAAGAAGCGATTAGAATTGACAATGTCCTGAAAACATTGCGCTCGCTTGACTTTGTACCTCAGCCTTTTACAAACGATTCAAAATTCGATATCGAAAATCAATTAAAAGAATTCGGTTTAAACGTTCAAACTTTAATTGATTATCAAAATGAAGAATTAATAACATTATTAACTCGCTGTCATTTAGATTTCAATCAATTAGAACTATTTGCTGATTTTTTGATGGACTTTTCTAAAGTCGAAAACTACAATTTTGAACATAAAGCTTTGGCTATTTATCAATATATTCAGCAGGAAAGCAAGGTTTTTTCTTTTGGGATAAATGCTAAAATCGCTTCGGCTAAAAACAAATAAAAATGAGTTTTACAGATTGGAAAATAGAAACGATTAACAACATTCTTCCGGAAGAGTTTTATAACCTTATCGAAAAGAATAAAAATCACATCGCTAAAACATTTCCGGTTACTTTAGAACACACTGCGGATTTAGAAAAAACCAAACAATTTATTGCTTTAAACCAGGATAAAGAAAACCACAAAGAAGGTTATTTTTTTTATCCCAGGGATATAAATACCAATGTTTTGATTGGCTATTTATGCATAAAAAGCATAGATAACCAAAAAGCAAAATGTGAATTGGGTTATTTTGTTGATGAAGATTATCAGGGAAAAGGAATTATCTCCAAATTGGTTTCAGAAACATTAGCTTTTTGTTTCAATACTCTAAAAATGAATAAGGTTTTTATCTGCACTTCAAAAATCAATACTGCAAGTCAGCAAATTGCTTTGAAACATCATTTTAAACAAGAAGGAATATTACGAGAAGAATTTAAAACCAGCGACGGAACATTAGAAGATGTCGTTTATTTTGGATTGTTAAAATCAGAATACAATACACATGAAAGATAAATTTTACGCATACATACAAAATCTACAAGACCAAATCTGTGCCGGATTAGAAGCTGTTGACGGAACTGCAAAATTCCGTGAAGATCTTTGGAAACGCCCGGAAGGTGGTGGCGGAAGAACACGTGTAATTGAAAACGGAGCTGTTTTCGAAAAAGGCGGTGTAAACATTTCAGCCGTTCATGGAAAATTGCCTGAAGCGATGCAGAAAATGTTTGGCGTGGGCGAAGCTGATTTTTTTGCCTGCGGATTAAGTTTAGTTATTCATCCTAAAAACCCCATGGTTCCTACCGTGCACGCCAATTGGCGATATTTTGAAATGTATGATGAACATGGAAAAGTAATCGAACAATGGTTTGGCGGCGGACAGGATTTAACGCCTTATTATTTGTTTGAAGAAGATGCAACTCACTTTCATCAAACGTGTAAAACCGCTTGTGACAAACATAATGCTGAGTTTTATCCAAAATATAAAAAACAATGTGATGCTTATTTTTGGAATGTGCACAGAAACGAAGCCCGCGGAATTGGTGGTTTGTTCTTTGATTATTGCAAAGCAAATGAGCAAATGTCTATGGAAGACTGGTTCAATTTTGTATCTGAAGTTGGGAATAGTTTCTTAGAGGCTTATGTTCCTATTGTTGAGAAAAGAAAAACATTAGAATATACTCCAGAAAACAGAAACTGGCAGGAAATTCGTCGTGGCCGTTATGTGGAGTTTAATTTGGTTCATGACAAAGGCACATTATTCGGTTTAAAAACTAACGGAAGAATTGAGAGTATTTTAATGAGTTTGCCTCCGCATGTACAATGGGTTTACGATCATCATGCTGAAGCGGGAAGTGAAGAAGAAAAACTGGTAAATGTATTGGAAAATCCGCGTGAGTGGATTTCATAATTTAACTAATATCCATTAACACAGAAACATATATTTAAATTGTAATTTAGAGATTCTCTTTCAAACAAATTTTGAGGCAAGGGAAACTAACATCAAATTAATCTAAAATTTAAAATATTATGGCAAAAATAAACCAGACACAGTTAGAACGTATGCATTCCGGTAAAGGATTTATTGCTGCATTAGATCAAAGTGGCGGAAGCACGCCAAAAGCATTATCGCAATATGGCGTTCAAGAAAGCGCTTATACAAATGATGAAGAAATGTACACACTTGTGCATGAAATGAGAACCCGCATTATTAAAAGTCCTGCTTTTGATAGCGAATATATCCTCGGTGCTATTTTATTTGAAAACACAATGGACCGTAAAATTGACGGACAATGGACCGCCGATTATTTATGGGAAAAGAAAAACATAGTTCCGTTCTTAAAAGTCGATAAAGGACTTGCTGATCTTGCAAATGGTGTTCAATTGATGAAACCTATATCCAATTTAGATGAATTATTAACTCGTGCTGTAGAAAGAAATGTTTTTGGCACTAAGATGCGTTCTCTTATAAAAGAAGCAAATGCCGTTGGAATTCGTGAAGTAGTCGAACAGCAATTTGCGGTTGGTAAACAAATCTTTGAAAAAGGACTTGTACCAATCATTGAACCTGAAGTTGATATTTATAGTGCTGATAAAGAAAAGTCAGAAGAAATTCTAAAGGAAGAAATCAAAAAACAACTTGACTTATTAGATAAAGATGTAAAAGTAATGTTGAAATTGTCTATTCCAACTGTAGATAACTTTTATAGTGAATTGATGTCTGACCCAAATGTTGTGCGTGTTGTAGCTTTGTCTGGCGGATATGCTCAGGAAGAAGCCAATCAAAAACTGGCTCAAAACCACGGATTGATTGCAAGTTTTTCCCGCGCATTGTCTGAAGGACTTTCTGCTGGTCAGTCTGATCATGATTTCAACAATATGCTTGGTAAAACAATTAAAGAAATTTACGCTGCTTCTATTACATAAAAAGTTACAATATAAAATAGGCTTGTAGATTTAGAAGTAGTATATCAATCTAAAATCTACAGTCTAAAATCTAAAATTTAAAATATTATGTTCCCATTACAAAGAAACCGCCGTTTAAGAACCAATGAATCAATTCGTTCATTAGTTCGCGAAACTAGTTTAAGTCCGCAGGATTTTATGCTTCCGATGTTTGTTGCTGAAGGAAAAGATGTAAAAGTTGCTATTCCCTCAATGCCTGGCATTTATCGTCATTCTCTGGATAATACGATTAAAGAAGTAAAGGAAGCTTGGGATTTAGGCATTAAAGCGGTTAATATTTACGTAAAAGTAAGCGACAATCTTAAAGATAATAAAGGGGTTGAAGCGTGGAATAAAGATGGCTTAATGCAACAAACCATTCGTGCTATAAAAGATGCCGTTCCGGAGATGATTGTTATGCCGGATGTGGCTCTTGATCCTTATTCAATTTATGGTCATGACGGAATTATAGAAAACGGTCAATTGGTAAACGATGCCACTGTTGATGCATTAACCCGAATGAGTTTAAGCCACGCTGAAGCCGGAGCCGATTTTGTAGCGCCAAGCGACATGATGGATGGACGCGTTTTGGCGATTAGAAAAGCATTGGAAGAAAACGGACATCACAATGTGGGAATCATGAGTTACAGTGCAAAATATGCTTCGGCATTTTATGGTCCTTTTCGTGATGCTTTGGATTCTGCTCCGGTAGATTCTCAAAATATTCCTAAGGATAAAAAAACATACCAAATGGATTATGCCAATCGAATTGAAGGAATTCGTGAAGCTTTATTGGATGTTGAAGAAGGTGCAGATATTGTAATGGTAAAACCCGGAATCGCTTATTTGGATATTGTTCGGGAGGTAAAAAATGCCGTTCATGTGCCGGTTGCAGTTTACCAGGTATCTGGTGAGTACGCTATGGTAAAGGCAGCAGCAGAAAGAGGATGGCTTGATCATGACAAAATTATGTTAGAGCAACTTTATTGCATTAAGCGTGCGGGAGCAAGTATTATATCAACTTATTTTGCAAAAGAAGCTGCAGTAATTTTAAATAAATAATAATGAAGAAAGAAGTATTATTCTTATCTGCTGTATTAGCTTTAGCATCCTGTAAAAAAGAAGTAACCGAAAATACCGATCAAAATTCAACAGAAGCTTACTCAGAAGGAGAATCGGCGAAAGCCAAAACACCTGAAGCTTTAGGAAAAGAGATTTTTGAAGGAAAAGGAAATTGTACTGCCTGCCATCAGGTTGATCAAAAAATAATTGGTCCGAGTATTCAGGAAATTGCCAAAATATACAAGGATAAAAATGCAGATATTATTACGTTCCTTAAAGGAAACGCAGAACCAATTGTAGATCCAAGTCAATTTGATGTAATGAAAACCAATTTTCCGGTTACAAAAGCAATGTCTGAAGAAGAACTAAAAGCTATTGAAACTTATATTTACAGTAATCTTAAGTAAATTAAATTTATAAATACAAGAAGGGCGCTAATTAAAGCGCCCTTTTTTATAATATCATCTTACCAGATTTTAACTCGTTTTTCTGGTTCAATATACATTTTATCTCCTTTTTTGATTCCGAATGCCTGATAAAAAACATCCACATTCTGAATAGGAACAATTGCTCTGTACATTCCCGGCGAATGCGGATCTGTTTTTACCTGATTCTTAATCGCTTCGTCTCTTGACTTTGTTCTCCAAACCGTAGCCCATGAAATAAAGAAACGCTGTTCCGGAGTAAAACCGTCGATTAAACCCGGGTTTCCATTTTCTTTCAGGTATAATTGCAAACCATCATAAGCAGCATTCACTCCACCCAAATCACCAATGTTTTCGCCTAACGTAAATTTACCATCAACGTGAATTCCCGGTAACGGTTCCAAGGCACTGTATTGATTAGCAAGAGCCGTTCCTAATTCTGTAAACTGTTTTAAATCGTCAACCGTCCACCAGTCAACAAGATTTCCATCTGCGTTATAACGTGCGCCCGAATCATCAAAACCATGTGAGATTTCATGTCCGATAACAGCACCAATTCCACCATAATTTACTGCTTCATCAGCCTGGTAATTATAGAATGGAGGTTGTAAAATAGCTGCAGGAAACACAATCTCGTTGTATGATGGATTGTAATACGCATTTACAGTTTGTGGCGACATTCCCCACTCCGTTTTATCAACCGGTTTTCCTAATTTAGCAACACTTTCCTGATAACTCCATTTTGATGCATTTTTTATATTATCAAAATAGGTTCCTCCTTCACTAACATTTTTTATTTCTAATGCCGAATAGTCTTTCCATTTATCAGGATAACCAATCTTAATTGTTATTTTATTTAATTTTTGAATCGCTTTTTCTTTGGTTTCCTTAGACATCCATGGCAAAGCGTTGATACGATTTTGATAAGCCAAAATCACATTCTGAATCATTTTTTGTGCTTTCTCTTTTGCTTCAGCAGGAAATAATTTCTCAACATACAGCTTTCCTAAAGCTTCACCGGTAGTCTGATTGATTACTTGTAATGCCACTTCTTCTCTCGGACGTTGCTTTAAGGCTCCTGTCAATGTTTTTCCGTAGAAATCAAAATTTGCATTTTCAATTTCTGTCGTTAAAGTTGATGTAGATTTATTTAATGCACACCATTTTAAATATTCTTTCCAGTCTGCTACTTTTTTTTCTGTGAAAGTTTTTTCCAAAGCTGCCATATAACGTGGCTGCTGCACATTTACTGTATCGAGTTTTGCCATTCCAATTCCGGCAAAATATTTATCCCATTGAATCGAAGGTGTAGTTTTCTTTAAATCAGCAATAGCAGTTGGGTTGTATTGTTTTCTGCGGTCTCTGCGCTCCACACGATCCAGTCTTGGGGCAGACATTTCAGTTTCAAGAGCCAAAATTTGTTTTGCGCTTTCTTTTGCCTTTGCAGGAGATTCTCCAATAAACTGCATCATTCGGGCAATATGAAGTTCGTATTTTTCACGTTTTTCTTTAGAGTCTTTATCATCAGAATTGTAATAATCCTTATCTGATAATCCCAAACGCCCCGGACTAATATTTACAGCATAAACATTACTGTTTTTTGCATTGGCTCCAATGTAAATACTAAAGAAACCAATTCCTCCCTGAGGTTCCATTTCAATTAAGAAATTTTGCAGATCGGCAACGTTTTTAATAGCATCTATTTTCTTTAAATAAGGCTGAAGCGGCGTAACTCCTCTTTTATTTCTGCCAACTGTATCAAGAATCGTATTGTATAAAGCAACCGCTTTTCCCTGATCTGTATTTGATTTGTATTTAGGGTCTTTGGAAGCTTCTTTTAAAATAGCCAATGAATTATCATCTGTTCGTTGACGCAATTCATTAAAACTCCCCCAGGAAGTTCGATCACTCGGAATTTCGGTTTTATCTAACCACGTTCCGTTTACGTAACGAAAAAAGTCTTCTCCTGGACTAATTTTAGTATTCATGTATGAAACATTAATTCCAGGTTCTGTGGTATTTGCCTTTTGAGCCTTAACTGCTGTTAATGATAACATTGCTGAAAAAGCACAAAATAATGGTTTGCTAAGTTGTTTATTCATTTTTGCTTATGTTTTAAGTCTATCTACAAACATATTGCTATTATTTCAAACTTTATGTTAAAATTACGCGATAATCTGTCGTAAGTTTTTTAATGCAAATAATTCATCTGTTTAAGCAAATAAATTCATGAATAAATCTTTTCAATTTGAGGTGTAATTGAAATTGTTTTTGGAATATTTGCCTGAAGAATTAATCAAAATGAAAGCAAAAATTCAAAATGCATTTTCGGGAAAAATTGAAGCCATCGGACTTCCGATTCTGGCGGTATGCTGGGTAAGTTTCTTTTGGGGAACAACTTGGCTTGCCTCAAAAGAAGGTGTAAAACACATGCCGGGTTTGCAGCTTGCTACTATTCGTCAGTTTTTAGGCGGGATTTTATACATCGTTTATTTTATCCTGAAAAAAGAACCATGGCCAAAAGGCAAACAATGGCGCACCATTCTGATTTTGGCAGTTTTGAATTTTGCTTTAAGCAATGGCTTAAGTACCTGGGGTGTAAAATATATCAGCAGTGGATTAGGCGCCATTATAAGCGCAATATTCCCAATTTGGATTATCGTGATTAACTTTTTTCATGGTGAAAGAATTGCAAAACTGGCTATAACCGGAATTTTAATTTGCTTTGGAGGAATTTGTATTATTTTCATCGACCATCTTGGAGATTTCTTTAAGCCTGATTTTCAATTCGGGATTATCTTAACTATTGTTTCGACAATAACATGGGCTTTCGGGATTTTACATACTAAGAAAAAAGCGGCAAGTTTTAATCCGTATTTTAGTTTGGGGCTGCAAATGTTTATTTCGAGTATTATACTTTTGGTTATTACAGAAGCTTCGGGAACTAATATTCCTTTGAGTGAAATTCCATCAGAATCCTGGTTTTCTATTGGCTACTTAGTTGTTATTGGTTCGGTTTTAACTTTTATTGCTTTTATCTATTCGCTGCAGCATCTTCCAACAGAAATTAGCAGTATTTATGTTTACATCAATCCAATTGTGGCGATGGTTTTAGGCGCTATTATTTTCGGCGAAAGCCTAACTTCTGCCATTGCAGTAGGGGTTGTTGTTACTTTAATCGGATTGTATCTGGTTAATAAATCTATCCGAAAAACTAAAGTAAAATGAATCGCCACGAATTCACGAATTAAATTTATAATCTAAAATAACATTCGCGAATTCGTGACCAACTAACTATACAGCTGTTAAAAAGAGTTATAATTACAGTTTTTAAAAAGTGCTTTTTGTATTTTTGCGGCAAATTATTTTTATGAAATCGTTTCTTTATAAATACCGCAAATTCTTTATTGTTTTAATTCTTTTTTCGGTTGTCACTATATCCCTATTTTATTCGGCTTTAAAGCCACAAAAAACTTTACCAATTTACAATCCGGCCGATGTAAACCCAGAATTGGTTGATAGCACTGTTCAGTACAAAAGCAAATACCATACAATTGCTGATTTTTCTTTTGTGAATCAAAACGGCGATACAATTACTCAGAAAAATTACGAGGGAAAAATTTATGTTGCAGATTTCTTCTTTACAACCTGCGGATCTATTTGTCCAAAAATGACAACGAATCTTGAAGAAGTTCAAAAAGCAGTTTTGAATAATCCGAAAGTGATGTTATTGTCGCATACCGTTTTTCCTGAAGTTGACAGTATTCCGGTTTTAAAAGAATATGCTATTAAACATCATGTTGTAGACAGTAAGTGGAATTTGGTTACTGGCGATAAAAAAGATATTTATACAATGGCCCGAAAATCGTATTTGGCTGTAAAATTGGGCAGACCAGATCAGCTTTATGATATGGTGCATACAGAGAATTTTGTTCTGGTAGATCAAAAACGTCGTGTTCGCGGATTTTATGACGGAACAAACAAAGAAGAAATGGAACGTCTTTTGGAAGACATTGATTTCTTGTCTAAAGAGTAAAATCCCTTATTTTTAGAAAGATTTAGCATATTCAAAAGTGTTAAATGCCTTGCAATAAAGAATTATTGTCTACTTTTGTAATCTAAATTCAATCTAAATAAGCTTGCAAAATACAATACATACTCTGAAAAAAGGCGAGAAAGCCATTATCAAAGATTTTGATATCGATCTTATTCCTCTAAAATTATTAGAAATGGGTTGTTTGCCGGGCAACTTAGTCGAATTACTTCAAATTGCTCCTTTCGGAGATCCTTTATATCTTGACATTAATGGCTCGCATGTTGCGATTCGTGTTGAAACTGCTCGTGAAATTGAAGTTGAACTTATCAAAACCAATTTATAATGAGCATTCAAAATATTAATGTTGCCCTTATCGGGAATCCCAACACGGGAAAAACTTCTGTTTTCAATCAGCTTACCGGTTTAAATCAACAAGTTGGAAATTATCCCGGAATTACGGTTGAGAAAAAAATTGGTTTCTGCAAATTACCTCACAACATAAAAGCTAACATTCTGGATTTGCCCGGAACGTATAGTTTGAATGCCAGCTCAATGGATGAAAGTGTTGTAATTGAACTTTTGCTAAACAAAAACGATAAATTATATCCGGATGTAGCGGTTGTGGTGACAGATGTTGAAAATCTGAAACGAAACTTACTGATTTACACCCAAATTAAAGACCTTGAGATTCCGACGATTTTAGTCATTAATATGTCTGATCGAATGGAAAGAAAAGGGATTACACTTGATATTCCTTATTTAGAAGAAAAACTAAAAACTAAAATTGCTCTTGTAAGTTCGCGCAAAGGTTTGGGAATTGACAATTTAAAAGAATTAATTGTTTCTTATAAAACCATTCCGCATGAAGCTTGTTTAAATGCATCGGTTATTGATCCTGAATATTTTGAAAAATTACAGCATGCTTTTCCCAATCAGCTTATTTACAAATTATGGCTGGTTATTACGCAGGATGTCAACTTTTCGAATTTAGACAGAAATGAAATTCGAAGCACTTTTACCAAATCTAATTCTGAGTTAAAACGTTTACAGCAAAAAGAAACCATTAAAAGATATCAATTCATTAATGATGTTTTAAAAGAAGGTTTAAAAGTTGATGCTTCGATGGCAAAAGACTTTAGAGCAAAACTGGATCGTGTTCTAACCCATAAATTTTGGGGTTATTTTATTTTTCTTGCTATTTTATTTATCATATTCCAATCTATTTTTAGCTGGTCAACAATTCCCATGGATTTTATCGACAGCACTTTTGCTTCATTGAGCAGTTGGGTTGCCGCAGAACTACCAAGCGGAATTTTAACCGATTTACTTTCGCAGGGAATTATTCCGGGAATTGGCGGTGTTATTATTTTCATTCCGCAAATTGCGTTTTTGTTTCTGTTTATTTCAATTTTAGAAGAAAGCGGATATATGAGCCGTGTGGTTTTCCTGATGGATAAGATCATGCGCAAATTTGGACTTTCGGGAAAAAGTGTTGTTCCGTTAATTTCCGGAACTGCATGTGCGATTCCGGCAATCATGGCCACCAGAAATATTGAGAACTGGAAAGAACGCCTTATTACGATCTTAGTAACACCATTCACGACTTGTTCTGCCAGATTACCTGTTTACGCGATTATAATTTCGCTTGTAATTCCTAATGAACGCGTTTTGGGAATTTTGAATATGCAGGGATTATCCTTGATGTTATTGTATTTACTTGGATTTGGAACAGCAATTCTATCGGCTTATATTTTAAATAAAATTTTAAAACTCGATAATAAAACATATTTCGTTGTTGAAATGCCTAGTTATAAATTACCGCTTTTCAAGAACGTTGGAATTAATGTTGTCGAAAAAACCAAAGCTTTTATTGTTGGGGCGGGTAAAATCATTCTTGCGATATCTGTTATTTTATGGTTTTTGGCTTCATACGGTCCCGGAAAAGATTTTAACGAAGCTGAAACTATCGTAAAAGAAAGGTTTGTAAATAAACCTTTAAATGAAGTTGAGTTCGAAAACGAAGTTGCTTCCCAAAAATTAGAGAATTCTTATATCGGAATTATGGGTAAAGCGATCGAACCGGCAATTTCTCCTTTGGGCTACGATTGGAAAATCGGAATTGCAATTATCAGTTCGTTTGCGGCACGTGAAGTATTTGTGGGAACATTGGCTACGATTTATAGTGTTGGAGACAGTGATAATGAAACCACTATAAAAAGCAAAATGCAAAAAGAAGTCAATCCTCAAACAGGAGAAAAGATTTTCAATTTTGCTTCCGGAATTTCATTATTGCTATTTTACGCTTTTGCTATGCAATGTGCCAGTACGCTTGCGGTGACAAAAAAAGAAACCAATTCATGGAAATGGCCTGCAATGCAGCTTGTTTTAATGAGTGGTCTGGCTTACTTTGTCGCGCTTTTGGCGTATCAACTTTTAAAATAAACAGCCATGATACAGGAAATTATCGCTTTTGTAATATTATTTATTGCCGTTGCTTTCTTAGTCAAAAAGTTCTTTTGGAAATCTAAAAAGAAAAAAGACTGTGGTGACGGAAATTGTGGCTGCTCTTAGAAAAAGGTTCTAAGCTGCTAAGACACTAAGTTTCTAAGCTTTCCTCTTATGGCTAAAACTGCAAAAAAAACTTGCCTTTTTTTGATATAATAAAGTCCTTAACTCACTTTTTATCAACTAAATATCTTTTAATTTTGATTCATTAATTCAAATTTTAAAGAAATGACAGATTTTGATAAAAGTGAGATTATTAGAGACAATAGAGTTACACGATTATTGTGGTTTTCAATAGGGTTTATTTGTGCAGTTGCGGTTTCGTATTTTATTCTGAAACACCAATAACAACAAAAACTAAAACTCAATACTGGGATTGAATACTAAAAATTACTTCACTCCTTCCCACTCCGCATAAAATTGTGCCAGGAAAGATTCCATAAAACGATGTCTTTCGGCGGCAATTTGTTTTCCGGTTTCGGTATTCATTTTACTGGATAACAATAAAAGCTTTTCGTAAAAATGATTTATAGTTGGAGCATTATTCTTTTTGTACTCTTCTTTGGTCATATTGGTTACTGGCGCAATTTCAGGATCATATAAAGTCCTGTTCTTAAATCCTCCGTAATTGAAAGCTCTTGCAACACCAATTGCCCCAATTGCATCCAAACGATCTGCATCCTGAACAATGTCTAATTCTATTGAAGAAAATTTCTTTTCGAAATTTCCGCCTTTATACGAGATATTTTCAATGATGTTTACAACATGCTGGATAATCTCTTCAGATACATTTTCGGATTCAAGAAACAAACGGGCCGTTCTGGGTCCGATGGTTTCATCTCCATTGTGAAATTTACTATCTGCAATATCATGAAGTAAAGCTCCTAATTGAACTACTACCAAATCACAACTTGTACCTTTTGCAATTAAAAGTGCATTTTTATAAACGCGTTCGATATGAAACCAGTCGTGTCCACCTTCGGCATCATTTAGTTTTTCTTTTACGAATGCAATTGTTTTGTTTATTAGATCGGGGTTATTCATAGTTGTTTTTGTATTGTGGATGACGCGCAGATGACACTGATTTAAGCAGATTATCGCTGATTTATTCTAATTATATTTTTTAAATAAAAAATGTTGATTGTCAAAGCTTTCACACTTCAACAATCAACAATATTTTTAATGTCAATATCAAAAATCAATTACAATATCAATTTTAATCTGAAATCAACAATCTAAAATCTAAAATTATAATCTTGCTGGTTCAACCCATTTAAAGATGTGTGATTCCTGTGGAATTACTAATCTTTCTGAGATTCTTGCCATACGAGCCGGTAATTTCATTAAGTAATCACGTGCTTTTTCTGCTTCATCTGTTAAACCGGTCATTTTATCAATTTCCCACTTATCCATTAATTTCTGCATGATATCTACATAATCGCTTGCGGTATACACCCCAATACGTTGTGCGGAATCAGAAAACTGCTCAAAAGCTGAACTTATTTTTTGACCTGATTCTCTTAAAAAGTGCGCCGGCATAACGATTTTTTGTTTCATCATATATTGAAACGCCAACATCATTTCGCTAGGATCTACTGCAAAAATACGGGTAACGAATTCGCTGTATGCATGATGATGACGCATTTCGTCACCTGCAATCATTTTACACATTTTAGACAATTTATTATCACCAAATTTCTTCGCCATTTGAGCTACTCTATTGTGTGATACGTAAGTGGCTAATTCCTGGAAACTAGTATATACAAAGTTTTTGTATGGATCAGATCCAGTTCCAATATCAAAACCGTCGTTGATTAAATGCTGCGTTGTCATTTCGATTTCACGCATATTTACACGACCGGACAAATACAAGTATTTATTTAATAAATCACCATGGCGGTTTTCTTCTCCGGTCCATTGTCTAATCCATTTAGACCATCCGTTCCCACCGTTTTCTATCTGATTTATTCCCTCTACATCCATCAACCACGATTCGTATGTTGGCAAAGCTTCTTCGGTAATGGTATCACCCACAAGCGTAACCCAGAAATCATATGGCAATTCTTTGGCAATTTCACGTAATTCTCTAACCTCCTCAAAGAAATTATCTCCTTCAGAATTAGGCAGAAAATCTGACGGCTGCCAAATTTTTTCTACTGGAATTAAATACTGTTCAACGAAGCTATCCACGTTTTTTTCTAAAAACTGCATAACTTCTAATCTAATGTTTTTTATAGACATTACTAATTTAAGATTGGGATTTAAGTTTTAGTTTACTAAAAACGAAAATCTATTTATACTCATTTACTCCTTCTACTACTGCTTTTTCGGTCAAAGCCATTAACTCGGCAAAATCATAATCTTTTACAGCCAATGCTTTATGAACGGTAAAGGTAAG
>Ga0247816_10000927_pt1 | contig 15031 bp, 16 predicted proteins | sample UWRJL209509C1_FD_179930 | JGI IMG/M metagenome (GOLD analysis project Ga0247816, IMG submission 179930) | Plant litter microbial communities from Arlington Agricultural Research Station in Wisconsin, United States - UWRJ-L209-509C-1 | ecosystem: Environmental > Terrestrial > Plant litter >...
ATACGATTACATTAGCTCGTATCGCTTTGGTATGATGCGGCTCGATGAGTTTGAAGATCGTCCCGACTGGGCGATGCCATACGAAATTGATGCGCTTGCGACTGATGAGAAGTTTGAGTCTAAACAAGGCGTAAAGAATGGCAGGTTTGAGCTATGGGAAGCGGAAGTGGGTGACATGATCCGTATTACTGCCGAAGATGCACGAATGGGTCAATACCTGTATGAATTTACGATTGTAAATGCAGGCAATGCGCCACGAGCGATCTTTAAGCAGACAAGTCCTGATGGCTCAGTGATCGAACATAAAGACGTCGAAGTCTCTATTTCCGGAAGTGGACAATGGACAAACTGGCGCAACAACCCGATGGTTAAAGGCTGGGAAGAACAGATAGCGATCAGTCACGGGCATCTGTACGAGAAAGGACAAGTCCTTGTTATAGATACTCGAACTAACGAGCAGTACGAGTTGAGGCCTGCAGCGACAAAGATTGAGGTGATTAGCCACAGTGATATCGAAGAGGCTACCGCCGTCGCCTAGGCGCACTTGCATTTCTCTTTCACCCCTGTTATAATAGAAGGGTAACAATATTTAATGACACAACCTTCCGCAAAACTCCTACTATTTGATAGCAGGGCAGAAGGTGAGGAACAAGGAGTTCAACAATTATGGCAGTATCTGTCGACATTAAAGCATTGCTCGAAGCTGGTGTTCACTTTGGACACAAAACGAGCCGTTGGCACCCTAAAATGGCGCCATACATCCACAGCAAGCGTCAAGATAACCACATCATTGACCTTACGAAAACTGTTGCTGGTCTAGAAGTAGCCCTTCCATTCCTAACAAAAGTTGCTGCAGCCGGAAAGCCAATCCTTTTCGTTGCAACAAAAAAGCACACTAAAGACGCTGTAAAAGCTGCCGCAGTCGCACTTGGTCAACCATACATGATCGAACGATGGCTTGGTGGAACACTTACAAACGTAAACACCGTCTCTGCGCAAATCAAGAAACTTAAAGATCTTGAAAGCAAAATGATCAGCGGTGACCTTGAAAAGAAGTACAACAAGCTTGAGATCCAACGATTCCAAGAAGAAATTGATGCACTGACCCTTAAGTACGGTGGTATCAAAGACCTTAACGGCAAACCTGGTGCTGTATTCATCATCGACGTTCTTGGTGATGTAAACGCGATCAAAGAAGCAAAGACAATTGGCGTGCCTGTTGTTGCTGTTGTTGATACAAACGCAGACCCAACACTTATCGACTACGTGATTCCTGGTAACGACGACGCGATCAAGGGTGTTCACCTATTGCTTGACTACGTCAGCCAAGCAATCAACGAGGGGAAGAGCCAAGCTAAACCAGCAGTCGCTGAAAAAGGAGAAAAATAATTCCATGGCAGTTTCAATTGATGACATCAAGAAGCTAAAAGAACTTACAGGTGTTGGTCTGACTGACGCAAAGGTAGCACTTGTTGCTGCTGATGGTGACTTCGACAAAGCGCTTGAAGAAATGCGCAAAAAAGGTCTGACAAAGGCTGAGAAAAAAGCTGACCGTGAAGCACTTGAAGGTGTAATCGACAGCTACGTACACGGTGGACGCATTGGTGTTCTCGTTGAAGTAAACTGTGAAACAGACTTCGTTGCACGTACTGACGGATTCAAAGAATTCGCTCACATGATTTCACTACAAGTTGCTTCAATGTCACCTGTATACGTTTCTGAAGCTGACATTCCAGCAGAAGAATTGACTCGTGTTCGCGCAGAAGCAGAAGCAAGTGGTGCAGCCGATGGCAAGCCAGCTGATATTGCTACAAAGATCATTGACGGTCAAGTCAGCAAATACTTCGCTGACAAGGTGCTTTTGAACCAACAATACATCATGGACGATTCTATGACAGTTGGAACATTCCTCAAGCAGAGCATTGGTCAAATGGGTGAAAACATCATCGTTCGTCGCTTCAAGCGCATCGAACTTGGTGTAAACGACTAGTTTATCCCTATGGCTCCAACACGCAGTGAACGAATTATCGAACGCGTAGAGCGTCGGTTTGACAGTGGTGAGAATCACTTTCGTGCACGAACTGTATTGGCTGATCTTGCGCTCCGCGGAGCGCAAGACGCCAAAGAACTTATTGAAGACTCAAACGAGCGTATTATTCGCTCATTGTCGAGTGCTGGTGCTGAAGCGGTAATCTATACTATCACAGGCGATAACGGCCACGGTGGACATGCATCAGCAGCATACGTGTGCGTGACGAAACGTGATGGCGTTGAAACATTGGCACGTATGAAGCCATTATTGCCAGGTTCAGGTGAAGCGTATGTTCCTATCCTGACTACCAACCAAATCGATTACTAGACCTGATATACTGGAGGTATTATGTTTGATACAAAACCCTACGAAGACCGACTAAACAGTGCCGTCGCGCACTTTGAAGATGAATTAAAAAAGGTCCGTACTGGCCGTGCTCACCCGAGCATGCTTGATAGTATTCAAGCTGAAGTATATGGACAAAAAATGCCACTTAACCAGGTTGCGAACGTGACCGCCCCAGAGCCACAAATGTTGACGATTACTCCATTTGACGCGGGTAATATTCAGTCAATCGCTGCAGCGATTCGTCAAGATCAATCTCTGGGCCTCAACCCAAGCGATGATGGTCGCGTGATTCGTGTGCCAATCCCACCGCTAACTGAAGAGCGCCGTAAGCTGCTTGTAAAGCAGACCAGCGAAAAGGTTGAAGAAGCTCGTATTGCGATGCGAAACGTCCGCCAAGATGCTTTAAAAGAAGCGAAGCGCAAGAAGGATGCTAAAGAAGTGTCTGAAGATGACATGAAGAGCATCGAAAAGAGTATCGATGGAAGTGTTGCTGCATGTAACAGTAAACTCGATGTTGTGTTCAAGGAAAAAGAAAAGGAAATCCTGACTCTCTAATGTCAGATTCTGAAACGCCAGCTATCCCACGTCACGTTGGCTATATTGTCGACGGTAATCGACGCTGGGCAAAGAAACACGGATTGCCTTCATACGAAGGCCACCTTGCTGGATATAACGCACTGAAAGACGTTGCAGTTGCAACACTCGAAGCGGGTGCTGAGTTTATGTCTGCCTATATCTTCTCGACAGAAAACTGGACACGTAGCGCTGATGAAGTGAAACGTTTAATGGGGCTAACATTAAAGATTCTCACGAGTGATATCCCGATTTTTAACACATATAATGTTCGCTTGCGCATCATTGGCTCACGCGAAGGTGTCGATCCGAAAATCGTAAAGGCGATGGTGAATGCCGAAGAAGCAACAGCCGGGAATACCGGTGGAACGCTTGCACTCTGTTTTAACTACGGTGGTCACCAAGAAATTACTGATGCGGTCAAAAAAATTGTCGCATCTGGCGCAAAAGAAGATGAAGTGACGACGCAGCTTATCGCTGATAACTTGTACTTGCCAGATGTTCCACCTATTGATGTGATTGTTCGCACCAGTGGTGAAATGCGTATTAGCAACTTCATGTTGTGGCGTGCCGCGTACAGTGAGTTCATTTTCCTCGATCAGATGTGGCCAGACATGACAAAAGACGATGTCACGGCTATAATGAAAGAATATTCGCGCCGCGGAAGGCGTTTCGGAAAATAACTGGAGGGTACATGGATCTCATTATCGGTATTATTATTGGGCTTATCGTTCTTGTTGTCCTTGTCGTCATTCACGAACTTGGTCACGCGATCGTTGCAAAACGAAATGGCGTTGTTGTTGAAGAATTCGGAATAGGGTTCCCGCCGCGTGCATGGGGCAAGAAATTAAAAAACGGCGTACTATTTAGCTTGAACTGGCTTCCTCTGGGTGGCTTCGTCAAACTACAGGGTGAGCACGATGCTGCACACAAAAAAGGCGATTACGGTGCAGCGACATTCTGGCAAAAGACCAAGATCCTTTTTGCCGGTGTGGTGATGAACTGGGTTGTTGCGGTCGTTATCTTTACGATCCTCGCACTGGTTGGTCTGCCGAAGATATTACCTAATCAATTTGTTGTTCCATCTGATGTGAAGCAAGTTGCTGCCCCAGTGCAATTGTCTGCGCTTGTGAAAGACTATCCAGCCGAAAAAGCAGGCCTTAAAGCAGGCGATACAGTCACGACATTTGCTGGGCAACCAGTGAACGATGTGCAGACACTTATCTCACTTTCAAAAGAGAACAAGGGCAAGACAGTTCCTGTTGTATACGAACGTGAAGGCAAAGAAGCGACTGCATCCGTTGCACTACGTGACACAGATACGGCAATCTTTGGGTCAACGCTATCTCAACGTCAGTTAATTCGTGCGACATGGTCAGCGCCAATTGTAGGTATTGTCACGACAGGTCAATTTACTTGGGTAACTTTCCAGGGACTTGGACAACTTGTTGGTGATTTCTTTGGCGGACTCTTCTTGCAGTTAAGTGCTGATAGCGATACACGCAAAGCAGCGGGTGAGAGCCTACAGCGCGCCGGTGAGAGTGTTGCAGGGCCTGTGGGTATCCTTGGGACTATTTTCCCAGCAGCAGGGAAGGCCGGTCCTACAGAAGTCTTCTTCTTGGCTGGTATTATCTCACTGACACTTGCGGTGATGAATACGCTCCCGATCCCTGCGCTTGATGGTGGACGATGGTTTGTGACGGCACTGTTCAAGGTACTCAAAAAACCACTGACAAAAGACCGTGAAGAAAAAATTCAAGGTACAGGATTCATGGTACTTATGGGCTTGATCGTACTGGTGACTATCGGCGATGTTGCGAAGCTTTTTAACTAAACCTGAGGGCGGTATGCCTTGGCTAGGGCTTGCCTTGCCTGTGTGGGTGCTCGCTGGATTTATCTTTGCGCAGGTGGTTGTTGGCCTGATCCTGTCGGTTTTTGAACTGACAGGAGTAAAGTTTGATGGCATCAATAATGCAGTCTTTCAGGCGACGTTATCAGCGGTGATTTACGTACTTTCGCTATTTGTAGTAATTGGACTTCCGTGGATAGTCAAAAAATTCCGCACAACAGCGCATGACTTAGGACTTGATCATTTCCCTAAATGGTCACATCTTTTATGGGCACCAATTGGCTTCATCGTCTATATTTTCTTGTCGTATTTCTTTACGGCAATCGCAATGCTGACGCCATTTTACGACAACACCTCAACGCAAGATGTTGGGTTTGCGAATCTCAACTTTGGATTTGAATACTTCGTCGCATTCGTGACGCTAGTGATTATCGCCCCTGTTGCAGAGGAAATTTTGTTCCGTGGATATTTGCTGGGTAAGCTTCGAAAGAACTTGCAGCTATGGGTATCAATCCTCATTACGAGTATTTTGTTTGCCATCGTTCACTTGAATTTCAACGTGGGTGTGGACGTATTTGCGCTAAGTATTGTGCTCTGTATCCTGCGCGTCAGGACGAATAGTTTGTGGCCATCAATATTGCTCCACATGACAAAAAACGGTATCGCGTTCTATTTCCTCTTTATTAATCCGTTACTTTTACCTACACTAGGAGGATAAATTATGCGAGTTACACACTTAATCACTAAAACTAGCAAGAATGCGCCATCGGATGAAGTTTCGAAAAATGCGCAACTTTTGATTCGAGGCGGCTATATTCATAAAGAAATGGCTGGCGTATATGCGTACTTACCACTCGGTAAGCGTGTCCTTGAAAAAATTGTTCAGATTATTCGCGAAGAGATGGACAGTATTGGCGGAAGCGAAATCAGTATGACCGCACTGCAAAACAGCGAAGTATGGAAAAAGTCCGGTCGCTGGGACGATAACGTTATGGATGTATGGTTCAAGACAAAGCTTGCCAATGACACAGAGCTAGGCCTCGCTCCAACACACGAAGAACCACTGACGCAACTGCTTAAAAATTTTGTTCACAGCTACAAAGACCTTCCAATTTATCCGTACCAGTTCCAAATCAAGTTTCGTAATGAGCTTCGATCAAAGAGTGGATTGATGCGTGGACGAGAATTCTGGATGAAGGATCTATACAGCTTTAGTCGTACTCAGGAAGAGCATGACTCGTTCTACGACGGTGCTGTCAGTGACGCCTACATGCGCGTCTTTAACCGTCTCGGACTCGGTGGAATTACATACCGAACATTCGCCAGCGGTGGAAGCTTCGCGAAATTCAGCCACGAGTATCAGACGCTCAGTCCAGTAGGTGAAGATAAGATCTATATCCACAAAGAAAAGGGTATTGCGATCAACGAAGAAGTGTATACCGACGAAGTACTAGCCGACCTAGGAATCACAAAAGATGAACTAGAAGAAGCGACAGCGGTTGAAGTAGGGAATATCTTTACACTTGGCACACGCTTCAGTGATCCCTTGGAGCTGAACTTTACAGATGAAAATGGTGAATCAAAACCAGTCATCATGGGAAGTTACGGGATTGGTCCAAGTCGCCTTATGGGGCTTATTGCTGAACACTTTGCTGACGACAAAGGTCTGGTCTGGCCAGAGAACGTCGCACCATTCAAAGTCTACCTTGTCAGTATCGGTGACATCAAAGAACAAGCTGATGCGTTGTATGAACAATTGACAGCCGCTGGAATTGAAGTATTATACGATGACCGCAACGAACGACCGGGTGCGAAATTTGCCGATGCAGAATTGCTGGGAATTCCATACCGCGTCACCATCAGCGAACGATTGCTTGCTGAACAAAAATTAGAATTTACACCACGTTCAACCAGTGAATCAGAACTATTGACAGGTGATGAACTGCTTGCTAAACTAACACGTAAATAGAGATGCAAAGTAGGTGTCCTACGCTATATATAGCGTAGGACACCTTAAAAAAAGAGATTTAAGCCTTTTTTCGCTCTATACAAGAAAGAGAAATTATGAAGAAACACTATCAAATCACCTCAGAAGGTCAAAAAGAGCTTGAAACAGAGCTCGAGACTCTTAAATCACGCCGCGGACAAGTTGCCGACAAAATTGCTGAAGCACGTGATTTTGGCGATTTGAGCGAGAACGCTGAATACGATTCTGCTCGTGAAGAGCAGGGCCTACTTGAAACTCGTATCGCTGAAATCGAAGACATCCTTCGCAACGCTGACATTATAAAGAGTGGTCCAAAGTCACTTATTGGTCTTGGCAGCAAAGTTGATCTAAAGATTGGCGCAAAGACAGTAACGTACACAATCGTTGGTCCTGTTGAAGCAAACCCACTTGAGGGTAAGATCAGCAACGAGTCACCAATCGGACTTGCACTATTTGGCCGGAAGGTTGGAGACGACGCAAAGATCAGCACACCTAAGGGTGATGTTACGTACAAAATTGCACAGATTAACTAGGCAATCACAATCAATCTCGATATAGCGACGAATTAGTTCGTCGCTATATTAATGTGGCTATGCTTTCGTTACCCTCGAAAATATGGTAAAAATAGCGTATCCATCTCCACCAGCGATTCTCACCGAGTCGCGGTGTTGAGTTAGTGGAGTACCTATGACAAAGGAATGAAGCTATGGTTAATTCGGAAGATGAGCCGAGTCTGCTTGAGCAGTTCACGAAGGCACATCCGATTTTCTCGGCAGAGCGAGACAAGATCAGGATGTTGTTCTGTGAATCTCGCCTGGATGCGCTGCGCCGAACCCACGCCGAGAGCAGAACGGAATTCGATTTCGAGGCATCGTTGATGCAGGAATCGCAGTTTTACGGAGAACGCCATCCGTGGGAGAAGGTGATTCTGTATTCGGGCGAAGATCTTGAACCCGTCTACTGGAGTGACCTCTTCGTCGATGGCGACACAAGTGACGATGCGCCGCTTGCATTCATCGATTACTTTAACCGTTTCCTTAAGGGAAAAGGCATGAGTATATCACTCGATGACTCATTTGGTCGCATGTACTTCAGCGACTAATCTCGGCACTATTCAAACGAAGGAAAGAGCATGAAGATAGTTGTATATAGTGTCGCGCATGGCGAAAACACCATCGAGCTTTCAGACGAGGTGACGCGAGTCGGTCACCAGGTCCTATGGGACGAAGGTGGAGTTCTCGACTCTCATGTGGCTGGCGTCACGGTCTTCGTTGAGCACCCGTATGGAAACAGAAACCCAGTACTGGTCTATGTGCGCCGCCACTCCGACAGGTCGTTTGACTTCGAGGGAGCCTCACGGGCGACACTCAAAAAAACAAGAGTTCGTCGCATCATCCGGTAGTCATCGGTTGCCCGTACCTTATGTTGAGCAAAATGTTTGCTCCGTAAGGTGCGGGCATTTTGCTTTTATAAGGGGAGAGGCGGGGTAATATGCTATAATTTAAACAATTATGGCTACATTAAAAGACTTCCGTGACGAGCGCCTTCGCAAGCTCCAAGACCTCCGTGAATTAGGATTTAATCCTTACCCAGCTGAATCCCACCGCACACACAACGCCGGTGTGGTTATCGCTGACTTTGAATCACTCGAAAACCAAACCGTCACGATTGCTGGGCGCATCGTTGCGATTCGAAAATTCGGGAAGCTCGCTTTCATCGTGGTGAAAGACCAAAGTGGGCAAGTGCAGCTATATCTTAACGAAGCAGAAGTTGAAGCACGCGACGCTACATCAAACCGCCTCGGCATTGAAGACCTCCCACTACTTGATACAGGTGACTTCATAGAAGCAACTGGCCCAGTTGGTAAAAGTAAAACTGGTGAAGTTTCAATCTTTGTGAAAGAACTTCGCATTCTGACGAAAGCACTTCGTCCAATGCCATCTGCACAAGAAGGGTTCACAAACAAAGAAGAGCGCATGCGCCGTCGTTACATCGATATGAATGTGAATACTGATGTACGTGAACGTTTTGTCCGTCGTAGCAAATTCTGGCAGGCAACACGTGATTTCTTGAACGCCAATGATTTCCTTGAAGTAAACATTCCTGTGCTTGAACACACTACCGGTGGTGCTGATGCGACACCGTTCGTCACACACATGGAAGCGCTTGATCAAGATTTCTACCTCCGCATTAGCCACGAACTTCCGTTGAAACGCCTGATTGGTGCTGGTTTTGAAAAGGTCTATGACATCGGTGCACGTTTCCGTAACGAAAACTACAGCGATGAACACCTTCCTGAACACGTTGCGATGGAATGGTATTGGGCATACGCTAACTGGCAAGACGGCATGAAGTTCATGGAAAACATGTACAAAGATGTACTACAAAAAACATTTGGTACATTGCAATTCAAGCTTCGCAACTTTGACGTGAACATGGAAGGTGAGTGGGAAGTCTGGGACTACGCGACCGTCATTAAAGAACGATATGGTATCGACGTATTCGAATCATCACTCGATGACGTTAAGAAAGCACTCGCTGATAACAAGCTCGAAGTTGAACAAACTGAAAACCGCGCTCGCGGTATCGACAAACTGTGGAAGAATATTCGTAAAGATGTCACTGGTCCAGTCTGGTTGATTAACACACCGACATTTATTAGCCCGCTCTCTAAAACAAATCCTGACGATGCACGAACCGTCCAACGATTCCAGCCGGTTATCGCCGGAAGTGAACTTGGAAACGGATTCTCTGAGTTAAATGACCCCGTTGATCAACTTGAACGATTCGTCGAACAACAAGGTATGCGTGAAGCAGGCGACGACGAAGCGATGATGCTCGATATCGACTATGTTGAGATGCTTGAATACGGTATGCCTCCAGCAGTTGGCTGGGGATTCTCTGAACGTGTCTTCTGGATCTTTGAAGGTGTCACTGCCCGTGAAGGTGTTCCATTCCCACAACTCCGTCATGAATACGACGAAGTAACTAAAGCAATCTACCCTGAAATTAAATTCGACTAGTGTCTAACCATTAGCCTCATTAGTTGCTATACTAAAGAGTAATGATAGAGGTAAAGGGAATCACGAAAACATACGGCAAGAAGCAGAATGCTTTCTTGGCGCTCGACAACGTCAGCTTCACTATCCCAGAAGGTATGACTGTCGCGATTATTGGAAAATCTGGAAGCGGTAAATCAACTTTAATGCACGCAATGAGCGGACTTGATCGTCCTGAAATTGGCGAAGTAGTAATTAACGGTGAAAATATTTTAACGCTGAAGCAACGCAAGATCGATGCGTTCCGCGCCTCAACAATGAGCTTTATCTTTCAAAGCTTCTTTATTCAACCAAATGAAACCTGTTACGACAACGTCGTGCTTCCACTTGAAATTGCTGAAGTGCCACGTAGCAAACGTCGTGCAAAAGTCGAAGCAGCCCTTGCTGCAGTTGAATTAACTGACAAGATCCGCAAGAAAGCAGCGACGCTTTCGGGTGGCCAGAAACAACGTCTCGCGATTGCGCGTGCGATCGTGAACGAACCAAAGATCCTTTTTGCCGATGAACCAACCGGAAACCTCGATAGTGTGACGGGTGCAGTTGTTGAAGAGTTCTTGTTTAACTATTCAAAGACAAACAACGCAACCTTGATTGTTGTCACACACGACCCTGAACTTGCTGAAAAATGTGACGCACGAATCGAAATTGTTGACGGTAAGATTCAAGCAATCTACGGACTTGATGGAAAGAACGGAACTCTATGAAAATAAATGACACAATTCAGCGCGCAGGACGAAGTCTTCGCCAAGCTAAAGCTCGCACATTACTGACAAGCCTCGCAATCGGTGTAGGTGCATTCACAATTACATTAAGCCTCGCTGGGGGACAGGGTGGTCGTGAATACACAGACTCTATCGTCAGTGCGAACACAAATGTAAACGAACTTGTCGTAACGAAGAAATCTGAAGTTCCAACCGGAATTCAGGAATACAATCCAGATGCCAGTGCGACCAGCTCGGGCCCACTTGGTGGCGGTTCGATTGCAACAATTTCAAATGAAGAAGTTGCACAGCTCGAAAAGATTGATGGCGTCGAAAGTGTGACGCCTAACTATGCACCATCTGTTAATTACGTGACAACTGAAGGTCAAAAGAAATACGACGCATCTGTCAGCACATACACAAAGAGCGTCTCGCTTGAATACGCTGCCGGATCAGTTGACGGCACACTCGCAAGTGACGAGATCATCCTGACTGAAGAATACGCCGATGTACTTGGATACAAGAATCACGCGAATGCGATTGGCAAGCAGGTAACAATTAATGCCACAAAACTTTCAACCAGTTTTGCACCAGTTCCTTCAACCGAAGACTTCACATTCAAGGTGAAAGCCGTCAGCAGTGCGAATGGCTTGGCGTTCCGTTCACAAGGTTCAATGCTTATTTCTGACGCTGCGGCAAAAGAGATTTATACGTATGTAAACGAAAACACTTCTATGTTTGGTAAATTTATCCTCGCTTCAGTTCGTGTGACTGATGCCGATAGGGCAGAAGAAATCAAAGGTGTCTTGGATGGAAAAGGCTACGACGCACAAACAGCTGCTGACGTGCTTGGAACTATCAATACTTTCATCAATGTACTTCTCGGTATACTCCTTGGATTCGGTGCACTCGCTGTGCTGACATCTGTATTCGGTATCATTAATACGCAGTACATTAGTGTCCTTGAGCGAACTCAGCAAATTGGTCTGATGAAAGCACTCGGCATGAGTGGTCGCGACGTAGGACGCTTGTTCAAATACGAAGCAGCATGGGTTGGATTCCTCGGTGGAGCAATCGGAGCTGGCTTTGCATTCGTAATCGGAACAATTGCCAACCCGCTCATAAGTAAGGCACTTGATCTAGGTGATATCTACCTGTTGAAGTTCGATCCAATCCAAGTCGCTGTCGTTATTATTGGCTTGATTCTTATCTCGGTTGCTGCAGGTATTTTCCCAGCTCGAAAAGCATCACGACTTGATCCAATTGAAGCACTCAGAACTGAATAGGCATCTGTTACAATAGGTCTATTATGTTAGATATCCGCTTTGTCCGGGAAAACCCTGAACTTGTCCAAGAAAATGCTCGCAAAAAGGGCTATGACGTTAGTATCGCTCATATCTTGGATCTTGATGCGCAAAAACGTGGTTTGTCGCAAACTGTTGATGAGCTTCGTGAAAAGCGAAACGCCAACGCCGCGTCAATGAAAGGTGGCAAACCGTCTCAAGAAGCGATAGATGAAGGTCGTATCATTAAACAAGAGCTTGCTGAAAAAGAGGCTGCTTTTAATGAAGTTGATACTGAATTTCTGGATCTGTTCAAGAAAGTCCCAAACCTCGCAGCTGAAGATGTACCTTATGGCGCATCAGAAGACGATAATGTCGTTTCGAAAACAGTTGGTGAAACAACATCATTTGATTTTGAACCACGTAATCACGCCGACATTGCAAACGAACGTGGGTGGCTCGATAAAGAGCGCGCAGCGAAAGTCGCCGGCAGTCGTTTTGCATATCTAAAAGGTGACCTCGTAAAACTTCAATTTGCACTCGTGCAGCACGTCATCAATACGCTGAGTGATCAGGAAACAATCGCCAAGATCGCAGCTGATGCTGGTATTGAAATATCAGACATGCCATTTACACCCGTCTTGCCACCGCTCATGATTCGCACCGAACTATATGACGCAATGGATCGCCTTGAGCCACGTGACGACCGTTACAAACTTGAAGACGATGATCTTTGGTTGCAGGGGAGTGCCGAGCACGTTATGGGTAGCATGCATGCAAATGAAATTATCGACGAAGCAGATTTGCCTATTCGTTACCTTGGTTATGCAACGAGCTTCCGTCGTGAAGCGGGTACGTACGGCAAAGACATGGAAGGCATTCTTCGCATGCATCAATTCGACAAACTGGAAATGGAAAGCTTCTCAACTGCCGAAAATGGTCTAAACGAACACTTCTTGATGGTCGCAATCCAAGAATACTTGCTTACCTCACTCGAACTGCCATACCGTGTTATCCAAAAATGCACCGCTGACATTGGCAAGCCAAACGCCCGTGGTATCGACATGGAAGCATGGCTTCCAGGGCAGTCACAGTACCGTGAAACACACACAGCTGACTATATGACCGATTACCAATCACGACGCCTACAAACACGCGTCCGTCGCGCATCAGGTGACCTTGAGTTGGTACACACGAACGACGCAACAGCATTTGCACTGGGTCGCGCTATGATCGCTATCATTGAAAATGGCCAAAACGCAGATGGAACGATCAAGATCCCTGCAGTCCTTCGTCCATACATCGGCGGAAAAGAAATTCTTTAGTCTTCTTACGGCATTCTCTCAGCCTTCGGGTGGTATAATAAGAAGTACAAATACCAACGGAAACGGAGGAATAGCACTATATGATTTCATCAATTGATATCGTCGGAGTTAAATATATCGTAGGGGATCAAGCACGCAAATATGTACTGCGTAAGATCGCCAAACTTGATAAATACTTACCGAAACATGCACGCAAAAGCGTTACTGCTGATGTGAAGCTTCGCGAAGTAAACCGTGACCATGGCAACAAATACGAAGCCGAGATCATCCTTAATGTTCCTGACAAGCGATTAACGGCCAAAGACTCAACAGGGAACATGTTTGCTGCTATCGATATTGTCGAAGCAAAACTCATTAATCAAATGCGTAAATACAAAGATGCCAGCATCCTGCACGTCGCGAACAAGCGTATCTTGAGCAAGTCAAAACCAGCTCAGTCCGAACTCTAGAAAATCCTTGTGCCTTACCCCGTAAAATCGTATAATAATAGTCAAAGCAATCAGACTGAACTATTTTCCTGAAAGGCGGGGTACGCGCAATGATTAGTAAACAAGGTGCACTCACCAAAATTTTTGGTGATCCACAAGCAAAGACACTGAAACGACTGCAAAAAAAGGTAGTCGCTATTAATGCACTTGAAGAGAAATACAAGAAACTCTCAACTCCTGAATTAAAGAAGCAAACAGAAGTCCTGAAAAAACGGCTGCAGAAAAAGGGCGAAACACTCGACACAATCCTTCCGGACGCATTTGCGCTTGTCCGTGAAGCCAGCACTCGTGTCCTCAAGATGCGCCACTTCGATGTCCAACTTATCGGTGGTATCGTTCTACACGAAGGTAGCGTTGCTGAAATGAAAACAGGTGAGGGTAAGACGCTTGTTGCGACACTTCCTGTATATCTAAACGCACTTGAAGGAAAAGGTGTTCACGTGATCAGTGTGAACGACTACCTTGTCCAACGTGACGCCAGCTGGATGGGTGAGTTGTATGACTTCCTCGGTCTTTCGACAGCCGTTATTATTAACGATGCTTCATTCCAATTCGACTCAAAGTTCTCAAACGACAACCATGACGATGCACGTATGAAGCGCCTTCGCCCAGTTACTCGTAAAGAAGCCTACGCTGCTGATGTTACATACGGTACAAACAACGAATTCGGATTCGACTACCTACGCGACAACATGGTGAACGAAGTTGAACTCCTCCGCCAACGTGATTTGCACTACGCGATCGTTGACGAGGTTGACTCTGTACTGATTGACGAAGCGCGTACACCGCTTATTATCTCTGCACCAGCTGCAGAAAACCCAGAAAGCTATATTCAATTTGCTAAGATCGCTGCAAAACTTGTGCCAGCTGACTTCGTACTTGATGAAAAGCGCAAAATGGTCGCTTTGACTGACGATGGTGTCGACAAGGTACAGCGTTTACTCGGAGTAAAAAACTTATACAGTCCTGAATATGTTCGTTCTGTGTATCACCTTGACCAAGCACTTCGCGCGCAAACATTGTTCCGCCGTGACAAAGATTACGTCGTTACTAAAGATGGTGAAGTAGTAATCGTTGACGAATTCACGGGACGTTTGATGAACGGTCGTCGTTACAACGAAGGTCTCCACCAAGCTATCGAAGCGAAAGAAAAAGTCGATGTTCTCCAAGAGAGCATGACACTTGCAACAGTCTCATTCCAGAACTACTTCCGTCTGTACAAGAAGCTATCTGGTATGACCGGTACGGCCTTCACTGAAGCAGAAGAATTCCAACAGATCTACAAGATCGATGTACTGCAAATCCCTTCAAACCGTCCAATTGCGCGTGAAGACCGCCAAGACCTGATCTTTAAGACAGAAAAAGGCAAGCTGAAGGCAATTGCTG
>Ga0247816_10000928_pt1 | contig 15028 bp, 16 predicted proteins | sample UWRJL209509C1_FD_179930 | JGI IMG/M metagenome (GOLD analysis project Ga0247816, IMG submission 179930) | Plant litter microbial communities from Arlington Agricultural Research Station in Wisconsin, United States - UWRJ-L209-509C-1 | ecosystem: Environmental > Terrestrial > Plant litter >...
TGGACCGCCGTGCTCGCCCTGGTTCTGGTGCTGCTGGTGGAGCTGCTGCAACGTCCGCCGACCGAGCCGGTCGGTGCCGCTCGTCCCGACACCATCACGCCCGCGACGCAGGCCGAACCGAACCCGACCGAGACGAGTCCAGGGCGAAGCGAGACCCGACCGCTGCCAGCGACCACACCCGCCGCTCGTCGCCGGGACGCGCCGACCGAACCGTTGCCGCCGCCACCGTCCCGGAGCGACTCGGATTAGGCTCGCAGGGTGAGCAATCTCGAACGCGACCCTCCCGAGATCGTCTGCGCCGCTACGACCGTGACGGATGCGCCGGCGTTGGTCGAGATTCTGCAGCCGCGGGACGTGCCGCTCGGGGGACCTCGGGCGATGGCCGTGCGCCGCACCCTCCCCCAGCGGGAGCGATCCCTGATCGGCGCCTGGTGCTTTGTCGACCACTACGGCCCGGACGACGTGTCCGTCACCGGCGGCATGGTGGTCCCACCGCACCCGCACACCGGGCTGCAGACCGCCAGCTGGCTGTTCGCCGGCGAGGTGGAGCACCGCGACAGCGTGGGCAGCCTCGAGCTGGTGCGGCCCGGCGAGCTCAACCTGATGACGGCCGGTGCGGGCATCAGCCACTCGGAGGTCTCCACGCCGAGCACCGTCAGGCTGCACGGCGTTCAGCTCTGGATCGCACTTCCCGACGCCACCCGGCATCAGGCACCGCGATTCGAGAACCACGTGATCGAGCCCATCCGGCAGGGTGAGGCCACCGTGCACGTGTTCCTGGGCGAACTCGCCGGGCACCGGGCCTCGGCCGTCGCGGACACCCCGCTGGTGGGCGCGCAGATCGACCTGCCCGGCGGCGCGAGCGTGGAGTTCGATGTCGACCCGGGGTTTGAGCATGGGCTGCTCGTCGATACCGGGCAGGTCAGGCTCGCCGGCACCGACCTGCAGCCAGATGAACTGGGCTTCGTCGCGGCGGGACCCACCAGCATCCGGGTAGAGAACACCGGCGACGGTGCCGCCCGCCTGGTGCTGCTGGGCGGCGAACCGCTGGGCGAGCAGATCGTGATGTGGTGGAACTTCATCGGCCGCAACCACGACGAGGTCGCCGCGTTCCGCGCCCAGTGGCAGACCGAGGTCATCGACGGTGGCGCGGCCGCCGGCCGGTTCGGCCGCGTCGCGTACGACGGTGCACCCCTGCCCGCACCGATGCTGCCGAACGTGCGGCTGAAGCCCCGGGGCTGATCGTTCGGGCTTACTGCACCGCGCTGGTCAGACGGGCCAGGTTGTCCAAGATGGTGGACTTCAGCGGCTGTTTCATCCACTCGTCGAGGGTGAGTTCCCGGCTGTCGGCGCGGTAACCGTCTTCGACCTTGCGCAGCTGCTGCACGAAAGACTGCCCGCGCACCATCAGCGACACCTCGAAGTTGAGGCTGAACGAACGCATGTCCATATTGCTCGAGCCGATCACGGCCACATCGTCGTCGATGGTGAAGTGCTTGGCGTGCAGCACGTATGGCGCCTTGTACATGTAGATCTTCACGCCGGCCCGCAACAGTTCTTCGTAGTAGGACCGCTGGGCGTGATAGACCAGGGCCTGGTCGCCGATCTCCGACACGAACAGTTCCACGTGCAGGCCGCGCTGCACGGCGGTGGTGACCGCGTACATGATCGATTCGTCCGGTACGAAGTACGGGCTGGTGATCACAATGCGTTCCTGCGCGTAGTAGAGCAGCGCCAGGAAGAGCCGGAGGTTGTTTTCGCCGACGAATCCCGGACCGCTGGGCACGACCTGGCAGTCGATCGAGTTGGCGACCTCTTCGGGGTGCACCGGTTCGATGTCGCGGGTGAGCAGTTCGTTGGTCTCGCTGTACCAGTCGGTGATGAAGATCGCGTTCAGGCCGGACACGATGGGGCCTTCCAGCCGAACCATCAGGTCTTTCCATTTCAGGCCACGACGGATGTTGCTCTTCATGTTGTAGGTGCGGTCGATCACGTTCTGTGAGCCCATGAAGCCCACCCGGCCGTCGACGATGACGAGCTTGCGGTGGTTGCGCAGGTCGGGGCGCTGCCATTTGCCCTTGAACGGCTGCAACGGCAGCATCAGCTGCCAGGCCACGCCGGAGTCGGTCAGTCGTTTCTTGGTCTGCTTGAAGCCGGGTTTGCGCATCGACTGGATGTGGTCCATCAGCACCCGCACGGTGACGCCGCGTTTGACGGCGTTCTCCAGGGCGTCGAAGAACGGTGCGGTGGTCTTGTCGAGGGAGAGGATGTAGAACTCAACGTGCACGTACTTGGTGGCCTTGTCGATGTCCGCAGCCATGGCGGCGAGGGTTTCCTCGTAGTCGCCGTGCAGCCGGGCCCGGTTGTCGCCGACCAGCGGCATCGCGCCGAGGTTGCGGTTGAGTTCCACCACGGATTCCAGCCAGCCCGGCCACGGGTGATCGCGCTGCACCCGCTCCATGCCGTCGGTGCTGTCCAGGATGAACTGGTTGATCTCGGCCTGCATCTCGACCCGCTTCTTCGGCAGGGTGCGGTAGCCGATCAGCAGGAAGAGCAGGGCGCCGAGGTAGGGAATCAGGAAGATCGCCAGCAGCCAGGCCATGCCGGAGGTGGGCCGGCGGTTGCGGGGAACCACGATGATGGCGATGACCCGGATGGCGAAGTCGACCAAGAATGCCACCACAAGGAAGATGGTGGACAGGTCAATACCGAACACGGCTAGCCGGCCGGTTTGTCGAGGCCGAGTCTGGCCCGCTCTTGCGCTTCGAGCCGCGCGTACGCGTTTCGTTCGCTTCGGTCAGCGCGGATGATCGCGCGCATGACCAGCCAGAAGATCGCCCCGACCAGGACGGTGGGCGCGATCGACCACAGTGCGTTGGCCCAGAAGCTATCCATAATGCCTCCAGCCTACGCGAACTCGGCGGACCCGGCTGCCGTCACCTCAGGTGGTGAGGATGCCGATGATGCCGGAGCCGAGCAGGTACAGGCCGACCGCGCTGACCAGAACCCAGATGATGATGCGGTTGGTCGACGGGCCCTTCTTCTTGCCGTCGTCCGGCGTGGGCTGTCCCGTGGGCGAAGTTGTCATCATGCGAGTCACTTTACCAACGGGAAGAGGATGGTCTCGCGGATGCCGAGACCGGTAAGAGCCATCAGCAGACGGTCGATGCCCATACCCATGCCACCGGTGGGCGGCATGCCGTATTCCAGTGCCCGGAGGAACTCTTCGTCCAACCGCATCGCCTCGGGGTCGCCGCCGGCGGCGAGCCGGGCCTGCTCCACGAACCGTTCGCGCTGCACGACCGGGTCGACGAGCTCGGAGTAGCCGGTGGCGAGTTCGAAGCCGCGGATGTAGAGGTCCCATTTCTCCACGACACCGTCGATGGAGCGGTGGCCGCGTACCAGCGGGCTCGTGTCCACCGGGAAGTCGAGCACGAAGGTGGGCCTGACCAGGCCGCCCTTGACGAAGTGCTCCCAGAGCTCCTCGACGTACTTGCCGTGGATGGGGTGGTCGACCTCGACGCCCTCGGCGGCGGCGAGGGCCTTCAGCTCGTCCAGCGGCGTGGCGGGGGTGATCGTGGTGCCGGCGGCGGCCGAGAGGCTGTCGTACATGCTGATCCGGTCCCACTCACCGCCCAGGTCGAATTCGGTGCCGTCGGCCCAGGTCACCACGTGCGACCCGGCGATGGCCTGCGCGGCATCCTGGATCAGGGTCTGGGTGAGCGCGGCGATGGAGGTGTAGTCGCCGTACGCCTCATAGGCCTCGAGCATGGCGAACTCGGGCGAGTGGGTGGAGTCTGCGCCCTCGTTGCGGAAGTTGCGGTTGATCTCGTAGACCCGGTCGATACCGCCGACGACGGCACGCTTGAGGAACAGTTCCGGGGCGATGCGCAGGTACAGTTCGGTGTCGAAGGCGTTGCTGTGGGTCGAGAACGGGCGAGCGGATGCGCCACCGTGCATGGTCTGCAGCATCGGGGTTTCGATCTCGAGGAAGCCGCGCGCGGTGAAGGTGGCGCGCAGGCTGGCCACGGCCTGTGAGCGCTGCACCACGGTGCGGCGGGCCTGCTCGCGGGCGATGAGGTCGAGGTAGCGGCTGCGCACCCGGGTCTCCTCGCTGAGTTCGGAGTGCAGGTTCGGCAGCGGCAGCAGTGCCTTCGCGGCCACCTGCCACTCGCTCACCATCACCGACAGTTCGCCGCGGCGGGAGGAGATGACCTCACCGGAGACGAAGACGTGGTCGCCCAGGTCGACGAGGTCCTTCCAGACGGCGATGGATTCCTCGCCGACGGCGGCCAGGGAGACCATCGCCTGGATCCGGCTGCCATCGCCGGACTGCAGGCTGGCGAAACAGAGCTTGCCGGTGTTGCGCAGGTGCACCACCCGGCCGGCCAGGGCGACGGTGTCGCCGGTGGCGGCATCCGCTTCGAGCTCACCGTACTGGGCGCGCACGGCGGGGATGGTGTGGGTGACGGGGACCGAGACCGGGTAGGCCCCGCCGCCGGCGTCGCGGGCGGCAGCGTTCAGCCGGTCCCGCTTGGCCAGGCGCACGGCCTTCTGCTCGGTCATCTCGGCGTCGTCGCCGGGCACGGCGTCGGGGGTGGTACTCATGCGGTTCTCCGTTGGTGGGCGTATGCGGGCCGGGCCGGGCACCGGGGTGTCGGTCAGGGAATGTCCAGTGAAATGTTGTCGATGAGGCGGGTGCTGCCGACCAGCGCGGCGACCAGCATTCTGGCCGGGCCGCGATAGTCGTCGTCGACCAGCAAAAAAGTGTGCGGGTGCACGACAACGAGATAGTCGAGTTTAACCGAAGGCGCGGCCCCGATCACCGCGTGCGCGGCCACGATCGCCGCCGGCACCCCGTTGACGGCCGCATCGGCGGCGGCGGCCAGCCCTTGCGAGATCGACCGGGCGGCCTCCCTGGCGGCCTCGTCCAGGTAGCGGTTGCGGCTGGAGAGGGCCAGGCCGTTGTCTTCCCGTACCGTCGGCACGACGTCGACGTCCACCCGGATGTTGAGGTCGCGCACCATCTGCTCGACCAGAAAGGCCTGCTGGGCGTCCTTCTGCCCGAACACCACCAGGTCCGGTTCGACGATGCCGAGTAGCTTGGCGACGACGGTGAGCATGCCGTCGAAGTGGCCGGGGCGGGCGGCGCCCTCGTAGAGGCTGCCGACGGCACCGGCGGTCACCCGGGTCGACGATGCTCCGTCGGGGTACATCTGGCTGGTCGTGGGGGCGAAGACGAACGAAACACCCTCCTCGGCCAGGGCCACGAGGTCGTCGTCGAGGGTGCGCGGGTAGGTGTCGAGGTCTTCGCCGGCGCCGAACTGCAGCGGGTTCACGAAGATCGACACCACCACGATCTCGCCCTGGCTACGGGCGCGTTGCACGAGGGCACGGTGGCCGGCGTGCAGCGCCCCCATGGTGGGCACCAGCACCACCCGGGCGTCGCCGCCGGTCGCGGCGTGCTGCTGCCGCGCCAGGCAGAGTCGGTTGCGCAGCTCGTCGATCGTGTCGATGACTTCTGGCTGGGTGAGCACGATCACAGGTCCTCCGGGTCAAACGGGTGGTTCGGGTTCAGGTCGTTCAGTTCGTCGAGTGGATGCGGGTCGCCGAGGCGAACGGCGCCGGTGCGGGCCAGGGCGTTCTCGATCGCGGAGCGCACCAGGGGGGCGAGCACGGCACCGGGGGCTTCGACGCCGATGCCCTGCAACAGCCGGGTGGACTGGTCGACGATCGCGGTGGAGAACGCCGTGGCGGTCTCGATGGCTTCCGCGTATGCGGCGCGGTCGTTCTCGGCGACGATCACCGGTTCGCCGCCCATCTCCACGACCAGGGCCTGCCCGATCGGCAGCACCGGGGCGGGGGCGGTGACGGCGAAGTGACTGTCGGCCAGTCGGGCCAGGTCCAGGCTGGTGCCGGTGAACGACATCGCCGGGTGGATCGCGAGCGGAATGGCTCCGGCGCCGAGCGCAGGGCCGAGCACGCCGGTCCCGTAGCGGGCGGAGGTGTGCAGCACCAGCTGCCCTGGCCGCCAGGTTCCGGTGGCCGCAAGCCCGGTGACCAGACTCTCCAGCTGGTCGTCCGGAACGGCGATGATCACCAGTTCGCTGCGTTCGACGATCTCGGGAACCGTGAGCACCGGCACCCGCGGCAGGATCGCCTCGGCCCGGTCGCGGCTGGCCTGCGAGATCGCCGAGATGCCCACCAGGGCGTGCCCGGCGCCGGCCAGGGCGGCGGCGAGGATGGGCCCGACATGGCCGGCGCCGATCACACCGATACCGAGACGTCCGGGGCGCGGGCTCACGGCGTCACCTCCACAGTCCGGTTCCAGTGATGACTGGTGTCGGAAACGGCGGATTCGATGGCGCCGGCGGCGATGCTCTCGAACAGTCGCTCGGCCTCGTCGACCCCGATGACCCCGACGGAGGCGGTGACCGGGCCGGTCACGGTGTGCAGCCGGGCCGTGGCCAGGCGCAGCCGGCGCCGGATCGGCCCCTGGTGGATGGCGACGCTCTGCAACCGGGCCAGGGGAACAAAAACCAGGTCCCTGGCCAGCACCCCACGGCGCAGTACCGCGACCCCACCGGAGATGGCGTAGCCGGTGCGCCGCCAGGAGAACGGGCGCAACCAGGCGGCCCGGCGGGGGGCGTTGGTGAAGCCGTCGGCACCGCCGCGGGAGCGCAGTCCCCGATCGATCAGGGCGCTCTGTTCCGGGCCGGAGAAACCGGGCAGGACCAGGGCGAGTACCTTCTCCACGTCGGCGGCGGAGCCGACCGGGAGGATGGTGGTGGCGGCCTGACCGGCGGCACCGTCGTTGGTGGAGTGGCCGGCCTTGTTGATGCTGATCTGCCACCAGCCGAACGGGCGCCAGAGCACCGGTTGGCTGACACCGACGGCGTGGATGCGGCCGGGCGGCAGGGTCTCATTGCTGGTGGTGAGCAGACCGAAGCCCACCCGCACACCGTCCGGGGTGCCGGCGATGCTGTAGCGCAGCGACTTGGTGATGCGGGAGAAGTAGTAGCCGACGCTGGCGACCAGGCCGGGGAACAGGGCGATGAGCAACCAGCCGGTGCTTCCGGAGAGCACCGACGTGACCAGCACGCCGACGGCGACGATGACGAACAGGGTGAATCCGCTGCAGATGATGGAACCGATCAGCCGCAGTACCGGGATCCGCACCACGGACTCCGGCGGGGCGGCGTCCGGGTCGAGTTCCGGCGCCAGGAATTCGCCCACCCGGGCGTTCGCGAAGTCGCCGAGGACGCTGCGCCGGGCGTCGACGGGCCCGGCCAGGGTCGCCGGCGCGGTTGCGGGGCCGTACCCGTGCATCGCATCCGTCCCCGCTGCGGCATCGCTACCGATCAGCGGTTCGGTGCCGGCGTCGAGCGTCGGGTTCTGGTCGGCATCGGTCGGTGTGGCGGCTCGGGGCTGCCGGGCGCCGGAGGCCAGGCGCAGGATGTCGCGGCGCAGCCCGTCGGCGAGAGCGGAGCCGAGGTAGGCCAGCTGCACGTTGGCGTCCTGACCGGCCACGCTCACCTCGAGCTTCGCGGCGCCGAACAGCCGCGGGATGAGCGGGCGCACGATGTTCACGCCCTGGATCCGGTCCAGCCGGGCCTGACGGTGGCTGCGGAACAGGATGCCGCTGCGCACCTCAACCGATTCCTCACCGACCCGGAAGGTGTGCATCCGCCAGGACAGGGTGAACGCGACCAGGATGACGATCAGGATCACGGCGACGGCCAGCAGCGCCCAGCCGACGGCGCCGCGCTGGTAGATCTCGTCCAGCGGGTCGCCGGGCTCCCGCGGGATGCGGAAGAAGAATTCGGTGACCCGTTCGCGCAGGTTGGCGATCACAAAACCGAGCACGGCGAAGACGAAGATGCCGCCGCGCAGCAGCGGGCTGGCCGGGTGCAGGCGGTGCCAGTCCCCGTCGGCGAGGGTGTTCACAATCCGGCCCGCCGGCTTTCGGCCAGCTCGACCAGCCGGTCGCGGAGCGCCTCGGCGTCGACCTCGGCCAGACCGGGGATGGACACCGCTGACGCAGCGGCGGCGGTGACGAACTTGAGGTCGGCCAGGCCGAGCCACCTGGCCACCGGGCCGCGGGTGATGTCCACCAGCTGCATGCGACCGTATGGCACCGAGACGAAGCGCTGGTACATGATGCCGCGGCGGAAGAGCAGGTCGTCGGCGCGCAACTGGTAGCCGATCGAGCGCACCCGGCGAGGTTCGAAGGCCAACGAGACGAGGGTGATCAGCGCGAGAGCGCCGCCGACCACGGCGGCCCAGGTCTGATCGAGCGCGAGCCAGAGAAAACCGGCCACGGCGCAGACGATGACCAGGAAGATCACCGTGCCGACGATCTCCACCATCACGTACTTCGGTGACACCCGGTGCCACTCATTCACCGTGGTCAGGTCCAGGCGCACGCCGTCGTCCGACGGGGGGAGGGCAGGTGCGGTATCGACGGCCGGTGCGGCGTCCGGCACGGCGCCGGCGTCGACGGTCGGTGGGGCGTCCGGCACGGCGCCGGTGTCCGTGTCGCGGTAGTCAGACATGCGCTACTCCCCCATCGTTTCGGTTCTCATCGTCGTCGGGCGGGAGGGTGCAGAAGTGTTCGGCGATCAACCCCCCGACCAGCAGGACGGCCGCGCTGAGCGCCATCCCGATGGCGAGCCACACTGATGCTACCGCCGGCACCACCGAACGGGTGAGGAGGTAGGCCGTCACCCCGAGGCCAACGCCGAGCATCAGCGATCCGCTCAGGCTGGAGGCCTTCGCCAGCAGGGCGACCCGCATGGCGATGAACGGATCCACCCGCCTGGCCGATTTACCGCGGGTGGCCTGCCGGATCGGCCAGGCCAGCACCAGCAGGATGACGGTGATGAGGAGCAGGGCCAGCGGCACGGTGACGGGTGGAACGATGATCGGCCAGCCCGCCGCAGCGGCGCCCAGTTCGATCAAGAAGCCGGCCACCAGGCCGGCGAGGCCGAGGGCGATCAGCGGACTCGCGTGGGTCCGTTTCATCACCGGCCGGCTTCGGCGTCGGCAGGGTCCTCGAGCTCGTCCGGGGTGCCGGGTGCGGGCCGGTCCGCGGTGCCCTGCAGGGTGCGGCTGTGGGCGACCTCGGTGTGGGCCGGGTCGGTGCTCGCGGTGACCGGGTGGGCGTGCGCGGTGCGATCGACCACGGCGAGCAGTTCACGCACCCGGCCGCGGCCGGGCAGCTCGGCCTCCGGGTCGATGTCGAACCACGGTGCCAAGACGAAGTCACGGTCGGCGGCACGGGGATGCGGCAGGGTCAACCGGTCGTCGTCGATGGTGAGCGCGCCGACCACGATCAGATCGATGTCGAGGGTGCGGTCACCCCAGCGTTCGTCGCGCACCCGGCCGTACCGGTCCTCGATCGCGTTCACGGCGTCGAGCAGCGCCAGCGGCTCCCCCGCCCAGCGCAGGCTCACCACCAGGTTCAGGTAGCCGGGCGCGGCGAGGTCCACCCCGTCTGGTTTGACGGCGTCGGAGGCGTAGACCGGCGAGACGGCCGTCAGCTGGGCGCCATCGAGCTCGGCGATGGCGCGCACGGCGCCGGCGAGGCTGCCTTCCCGGTCGCCGAGATTGCTGCCCAGGGCGAGAACGGCGGTCTGGTCGGTGCGGGGCTCGGTCACGGTCGGGTCCTCTCGATCTGCACGGAGACATCCGTGAAGGGAATCTGGATGGGCGCGTTCGGCTTGTGCACGGTCACGCGCACCCGGCTTGCGGCGTCGTGGGCGAGCACCACGTCGGCGATGCGCTCGGCCAGGGTCTCGATCAGGTCCACCGGGTCACGCTGCACGGCCGCGGCGATCTCCTCGGCCAGTTCGCCGTAGTGGATGGTGCGGGTCAGGTCGTCGGCATCGGCCGCGGCGCGAAGATCGAGCCAGACCGTGACGTCGATGACAAATTCCTGCCCGTCCGCACGTTCGAAGTCGAAGACTCCGTGGTGGGCGGTGATCCGCAGTCCGGTGAGGGTGATCGAGTCGGAGCTCATAACCCTATTCTGGCCGAATCGACCCGGGCCAGCACGTTCAGTGCGGTTCGTGTGCCGGCGACATCGTGCACCCGTACCGCCCAGGCACCGGCTTGGGCGGCCAGGACGCTGACCACCGCGGTCGGCAGATCCCGGTCGGTGATGTCGGCGGATTCGGGCAGCACGGTCGCCAGGAACCGTTTGCGGGAGGCTCCCACCATGACCGGCAGGCCCAGCGCCGTGACGGCATCCAATCGGGCGAGCAGCCGCCAGTTGTGCTCGGCGTCCTTGCTGAAACCGAGCCCGGGGTCCAGCACGATCTTCCCCCGGTCGACCCCGGCGGTCTCAAGCAGCCGCACTCGCTCGGTGAGTTCGGTGACGACGTCGGCGACCACGTCGTCGTAGACGGCGAGAGCGTTCATGGTGCGGGCATGGCCGCGCCAGTGCATGGCAATGTAGGTCAGCCCGGTGCGGGCGGCCACCGCGGCCATGTCGGGGTCGGCGAGCCCGCCGGAGACGTCGTTGATGATCGACGCCCCGGCTTCCGCGGCCCGCTCGGCGGTTTCGGCGTTCAGGGTGTCCACGCTGGTGACCAGTCCGAGCCGGGTCAGTTCGCGCAGCACCGGCAGCACCCTGGCCTGCTCGTCGGCCGGGGAGACCCTGTCGGCGCCCGGCCGGGTGGATTCGCCGCCGACGTCGATGAGGTCGGCGCCCTGGGCGTGCAGGTCGATGGCGTGTTGCACCGCGGTCGCGGTACGGTCCCAGCGGCCGCCGTCACTGAAGGAGTCCGGGGTGACGTTGAGCACCCCCATCACCAGGGTCATCGGTCGAGGGCCCCGGGGCCGCGGCCGATGAGGGCAATGATCTCGGCGCGGGCGATCGGGTCGGCGAGTTCGCCGCGGCTGGCCAGGGTGACGGTGGAGCTGTCGGTCTGGCGCGGCCCTCTGGTGGTGATGCAGCCGTGCGCGGCATCCAGCACCACCAGGATGCCCCGCGGCGCCAGCCCGGCCTGCAACGCGTCGGCGATCTCCTCGGTCAGGCGTTCCTGCAGTTGCGGGCGGGCGGCGAGGGTCTCCACAACCGCGGCGAGTTTGCCGAGTCCCACGATCCGGTCGCCGGGCAGGTAGGCCAGATGAGCGGTGCCGAGGAACGGCAGCAGGTGGTGCTCGCAGACGGAGCGGAAGGTGATGTCGCGCAGCAGCACGAGTTCACCGGTTTGGCCGTTCACCGGAACGGTGTCGCGGAGGTGGTCCAGGGGGTCTGCACCCAGGCCGGCGAAGAATTCCGCGTAGGCGGAGGCGACCCGTTGCGGGGTCGTCTCGAGCCCGGCCCGGCCGGGATCCTCCCCGATCGCGGCGAGGATCTCGGCGACGGCGGCCTCGATACGCGGCTGGTCGACGCCCACTGCTCGAGAACCTACGCCGTTGCGGGGCGCGGGTTGCGAGCCGGTGCGCGCGGGGGCTTCTCCGGTGCGGCGTCGCCGCTGGAGATGCCACCGTCGACGGCGTCACCGTCGATGGGTGCCTTCGGGGTCGGCATGCTGATCGGCGGCAGGTCGGAGACCGGGCGCTTGTCGCTGGAGAGCCACTGCGGTCGGGCGGGAAGCTTGACCACGTCGGCGAAGATCTCCTTGAGCGCCGTCTGGTCGAGCGTCTCGTGCTCGAGCAGGGCGGCGGCGAGCCGGTCGAGGATCGCCCGGTTCGCGTTGAGCACCGAGTATGCCTCGTCGTGGGCGTTCTCGAGCAGCTGACGCACCTCGGTGTCCACCCGCTCGGCGAGCCGCTCGGAGTAGTCACGCTGGTGGCCCATGTCGCGGCCGAACATCATCTCGCCGGACGCCGAACCCAGTTTGAGCGGACCGACATCCGAGCTCATACCGAACTCGGTGACCATCTTGCGGGCGGTGGCGGTGGCTTTCTCGATGTCGTTCGAGGCGCCGGTGGTGGGGTCGTGGAAGATGATCTCTTCGGCGACACGGCCACCCATCGCGTAGGCGAGCTGGTCGAGCAGTTCGTTGCGGGAGACCGAATAGCGGTCTTCCAACGGCATGACCATGGTGTACCCCAGGGCCCGGCCGCGCGGCAGGATGGTGATCTTGGTGACGGGGTCGGTGTTGCGCATGGCGGTGGCCACCAGGGCATGGCCGCCCTCGTGGTACGCGGTGATGAGCTTCTCCTGGTCGCGCATGACCCGAGTGCGGCGCTGCGGGCCGGCCATCACCCGGTCGACGGCCTCGTCGAGGGCCCGGTTGTCGATCAGCTGCGCGTTGGAGCGTGCGGTCAGCAGTGCGGCCTCGTTGAGCACGTTCGCCAGGTCGGCGCCGGTGAAGCCCGGCGTCTTGCGGGCGAGGACCTCGAGGTCGACACCCTGGGCCATCGGCTTGCCCTTGGAGTGCACCTCGAGGATGCGCTTGCGGCCGAGCATGTCGGGCGCGTCCACGCCGATCTGCCGGTCGAACCGGCCCGGGCGCAACAGCGCGGGGTCGAGGATGTCTGGCCGGTTGGTGGCGGCGATCAGGATGACGTTGGTCTTGACGTCGAAGCCATCCATTTCGACCAGCAACTGGTTGAGGGTCTGCTCGCGCTCGTCGTGCCCGCCGCCCATGCCGGCACCGCGGTGCCGGCCGACGGCGTCGATCTCGTCGACGAAGATGATGGCCGGGGAGTTCTCCTTGGCCTGCTGGAACAGGTCGCGCACCCGGCTGGCACCCACACCGACGAACATCTCGACGAAGTCGGAGCCGGAGATGGAGTAGAACGGCACGCCGGCCTCACCGGCGACGGCGCGGGCGAGCAGGGTCTTACCGGTTCCGGGAGGGCCGTAGAGCAGCACACCCTTGGGGATGCGGGCGCCGACGGCCTGGAACTTGGCCGGCTCCTTGAGGAAGTCCTTGATCTCCTGCAGTTCCTCGATGGCCTCGTCCGCGCCGGCGACGTCGACGAAGGTGACCTGCGGGGTCTCCTTGGAGACGAGCTTGGCCTTGGACTTGCCGAACTGCATGACCTTGTTGCCGCCGCCCTGCATGCCGGAGAGCATCAGCCAGAAGAACGCACCGATCAAAAGCACCGGCAGCAGGATGCCGAGCAGAGAGAGGAACCAGCTGGACTGGGGTACCTCGTCGGTGAAACCGTCCTTGGGGTTGGCGTCGGTGACGGCGGTGATGACCTCATCGCCGCGGGGGGCGACGTAGTAGAACTGCACCTGGTCGCCGTAGGTGTCGTCGGCCGTGGTGAGGGTGAGGTCGACACGTTGTTCGATGTCGACGATCTTGGCCTCTGACACCTTGCCGTCCTTCAGGAACTCCAGACCCTGCTGGGTGGAGATCTCGCGGAAGCCCGACATCGTGAGAAGGCTCGATCCGACCCACACGGCTACAACAGCCAGAATGATCCAGAGGAGCGGCCCGCGCAGAAGTTTCTTGACGTTCATGGTGGTCACAGGCTACCGCTCCGGTACTGGGGGAACACCGCATGTTCGCCCAAAGATGAACTGGAACCGCCGGCCGGCGAATCCGGGGGTCGCTTAGACGGCGGTGGTCTCACCGGTGGAGTACACGTGCGGGGCGAGCACGCCGACGCTGCGGAGGTTGCGGTACTTCTCGGCGTAGTCGAGGCCGTAGCCGACGACGAACTGGTTGGGGATGTCGAAGCCGAGGTATTTCACGTCGATGTCGACCCGGGCGGCGTCGGGCTTGCGCAGCAGGGCGCAGATCTCCAGCGACGCCGGACCGCGCGACTTAAGGTTCGCCATCAGCCAGGACAGGGTCAGGCCGGAGTCGATGATGTCCTCCACGATGAGCACGTGGCGGCCGTGCAGGTCGGTGTCGAGGTCCTTGAGAATCCGCACCACCCCGCTGGACTGAGTGCCGGAACCGTACGAGCTCACGGCCATCCAGTCCATGGTGATCGGGTGCACGAGTTCGCGGGCCAGATCAGCCATCACCATCACGGCGCCCTTGAGTACACCCACCAATAGGAGGTCCTGGCCGGCGTAGTCCGCTTCGATCTGTCGGGACATCTCGGCGAGGCGTGAGCGGATCTGCTCTTCCTCGATCAGGATCTCGGTGAGGTCGCCGTCAATGTCGCGAGGTTCCATAAGAGCGGGGAAGTCCTTTGTTCTCAGAAGTGTCCAGGAGCGGAAAAGATGAGCCTTCCGCCCTGCCGTTCCACTCTAACGCCTGGCAGGTCGAGGGCCTTCTGTCCGTGCCAGTGCGTGACCAGCCGGGCGGCCGCGAGGGTGTGCGATCGTGCCAGTGAGACGCCGAACGCGTCGGCGACGACCTGGCGGATCATCCGTTGGCGCAGCGCCGCCGGAGCGTCGATGAGCGCCGTGACCGAGACGCTGATCCCGGCCTCGGTTGATTCCGCGATGCCCGCGACGCGCTCCAGCACCAGCTGGTCGAGGGCCGCCGCGTCTTCGCTGAGGGTATCGGCGGTGCGCGCGAGTGCCTCCGCGATGCCAGGGCCGAGCTCTCGTTCCAGCACCGGCAGGACGGTTTCCCGCACTCGTACCCTGGCGTACGCCGGGTCCAGGTTGTGTGGGTCTTCCCAGGGCAGCAGGCCGGCATCCGCACAGGCCTGGCGGGTTTGGCTGCGACGGATGCCGAGTAGCGGTCGCAGGTACGGCCCGCTGGTGACCGGCATGCCCTGCAGGCTGGTCGCCCCCGAACCGCGGGCCAGGCCGAGCAGTACCGTTTCGGCCTGATCGTCCAGGGTGTGCCCGAGCAGCACGGCGACGGCGTTCGACTCGGTCAGGGCTCGCTCGAGGGCCGCGTACCTGGCGTGCCGGGCGTGCGCCTCCGGGCCGTCGCCGCCAGATCCGTGGGGCACGGTGACGGTTTCGATCAGAACGGGGGCCAGGCCGAGGCCGGTGGCCTGCCGAGCGGCGGTTCGGGCCACGGCGGCCGAGCCGGCCTGCAGACCGTGGTCGACGATCACCGCCCCGGCGGCCAGCCCGGCCCGCTGCGCCTCGAACGCGGTGGCGGCGGCTAGGGCCAGGGAGTCCGCTCCCCCGCTCAGCGCCACCAGG
>Ga0247816_10000930_pt1 | contig 14998 bp, 9 predicted proteins | sample UWRJL209509C1_FD_179930 | JGI IMG/M metagenome (GOLD analysis project Ga0247816, IMG submission 179930) | Plant litter microbial communities from Arlington Agricultural Research Station in Wisconsin, United States - UWRJ-L209-509C-1 | ecosystem: Environmental > Terrestrial > Plant litter >...
GATAATTCTAAATATACTGTAAAAGAGCTTGCTAAGATGGTAAATCTTTCGGCATCGCCTGTTTTTGAGCGAATTAAAAGATTGGAAAACAATGGTTATATTAAAAAATATATAGCCTTGTTAGATGCAGAAAAACTAAACAGAGGGTTTATCGTTTTCTGTAATATCAAACTTAAACAGCACGATCGCAATATTGGCAATCAATTTGTTAGTGATATTATGAAAATAGAAGAAGTTGTAGAATGTTATAATATCTCTGGTGATTACGATTTTTTAATGAAAGTCTCCGCCAAAGACATGAAGCATTATCAGGATTTTGTTTTTAATAAATTGGGATCAGTTGAAAGTATAGGGAGTACCCAAAGTACCTTTGTTATGTCGGAGATAAAAAATCTCTACGGATAGTTCCGCGATTGTTTATTTATTTGAAATTCGCCTTAGCTTTTGTGACAGAAAATGTATTAAGTCCATTTTGGAGTTATTTTATATTTAACATCAAACAACTGCGATAAACCAAAAGAGAAAAAAAAAACCGATATCCTTAACGGGACTTCGAACCATCGTTCAGCTCCGATTAAATCTCAGATAAAACCACTTTTAGATTGTTTATTTCAGACAGTCTAATGATTTTTTATGAAAAACTCGAAACATGAAAAATTAGGTTTTCGTATTGATCCTAAAACTGGACTAAATAGTATGAAAAAAGCATAAAAAAAACGCTAAATCGAAAGATTTAGCGTTTTTTGTAGTGACCTCGACTGGATTCAAACCAGTAACCTCTTGAGCCGTAATCAAGTGCGCTATTCAGTTGCGCCACGAGGCCTTTTTGTTATCAATTAGCTAATTTTTCGTAGCTTTGTTGATTGCTTATTGCGGGTGCAAAGATAGACATAAATGTGACATAAACAAGCATAAAATAACATAAAAATAAAAAAAAATGAAGATTGAAAATTATGTACGTGATATTCAGGGATTTCCAAAAGAAGGAATTTTGTTTAAAGACATCACTCCGCTGTTAAATGACCCAATTGCGACAAAAGAATGCCTTAATATTTTAATAGAATCTTTAAACGGACAAAAAATAGATAAAGTAGTAGGAGCAGAGAGTCGTGGCTTTTTCTTTGGTATATTATTGGCACAGGAATTAAATGCAGGTTTTGTTCCGGTTAGAAAGCCTAAAAAGTTACCGTATGAAACTATTTCGGCTTCTTACGAGTTAGAATACGGTACAGATAGCTTAGAGATGCACACAGATGCAATAAAAAAGGGAGACAAGGTTTTGATACATGATGATGTTTTAGCGACAGGAGGGACCGCTAAAGCAGTTTGTGAATTGGTCGAGAAGTTAGGAGGAGAAATTGTGCAATGTAATTTCCTTATGGAATTAACTTTTTTAAACGGAAGAGAAAAAATTAAGGACCATCCTTTTTTTGCTGCAATCACGTATTAAGGATAAATGCAACAATAAAAAAAAAATCCCAATGCTGAAATTTCAGTATTGGGATTTTATATTTTACTATAACTAATTTTATCTCAAACTAGCTCCAAGCTCTGTCTCAAAAGTATTTTGCAGTTTCGACATGATTTTATCAATTTGAGCGTCTGTAAGCGTTTTAGTATTATCCTGAATGGTGAAACTCAAAGCATACGATTTTTTGCCTTCAGGAAGCTTGCTGCCTTCGTAAACATCAAATAAGTTAACATCTTTCAAAAGTGACTTTTCTGTTTGCTTAGCAAGGTTGAAAATGCTTTCATAAGTGGTGCTCTTATCAATCAATAAAGCTAAATCTCTACGAACTTCAGGATATTTAGGGATTTCAGAATACTTGATTTTCCCAGTGATTATTTTTAGCACTAAATCCCAGTTAAAATCAGCAAAATAAACATCTTGCTTGATTCCGAAATGTTTTAAGATTGATTTCTTAACCACACCCATTTCTACCAATGTATCATTGTTGTAGCAAATGGCAGTTCCTTCTGAGAAAATATCAGATTGTACCGGAGCATTCGAAATTTTATCAATTCCTAAACGAGCCAGGATTCCTTTTACATATCCTTTTAATAAAAAGAAATCAGTAGTTTTTTGCGGATTGGTCCAGCTTTCTTTATTTCTGTTTCCTGAGATCAGTAAAGTCAAATGTTTGTGCTCCTCGTATCCGTTAAGGTATTTATGGTATGATTTTCCGAATTCGAATAATTTTAGATCAGAATTTTTTCTGTTAATGTTATACGAAATCGCTTCTAAACCAGAGAATAATAAAGATTGACGCATAGTAGATAAATCACTACTTAGCGGATTCAGCATTGTAACATTATGTTCTTCTTTTAAGGCAGTCGATAATTTAGCATAAGCAGCTGTTGTCAAAGAGTTAGCCATCATTTCATGAAATCCCTGAGAATTCAATTGTGATGCTATTACATTTTGTACTTTATAATCTTCTGTTCTTGGCGAATTTGATACCGTTGCATTGAATTTTTTCGAGAAATTGATATTGTTATATCCGTAAACTCTTAAAATCTCTTCAATCACATCAATTTCACGTTGCACGTCTACGCGATATGCAGGAATTGTTAACCCTAAACCTGAATCAGAAACGCTGTTTACTTTTATGTCTAAAGAAACCAGGATTTTTTTGATGGTATCTTTTGGAATTTCCTGTCCGATAATTTTAGAAACATGGCTAAAGTTCAGTAAAACAGAGAAATCTTCTATTTTTTTAGGATAAACTTCCACAACATCAGACGTTATTTTTCCGCCTGCAACTTCCAGAATTAAAAGAGCTGCACGTTTCAAAGCATATTCTGTAATCGTTGGGTCAATTCCTCTTTCGAATCTAAAAGAAGCATCCGTATTCAATTGATGTCTTTTTGCTGTTTTACGAACACTTACAGCATCAAAATAAGCACTTTCTAAGAATATAGTTGTTGTACCATCAGATACGCCTGATTTTTTTCCTCCAAAAACTCCCGCAATACAAAGCGGACCTTTTTCGTCGCAAATCATTAAATCTTCTTTGTGTAATGTTCTTTCAACATCGTCTAAAGTCACAAATTTGGTTCCTTCAGGAAGAGTTTTTACAATGATCTTTCCATTGATTTTTGCAGCATCAAAGGCATGCAGAGGCTGTCCTAATTCATGTAAAACATAATTAGTAACATCGACAATATTATTTTTTGGAGTTAATCCAATAGCTTTCAAACGATCCTGTAACCAGGCTGGAGATTCCTGAACAGAAATTCCTGAAATGGTTACACCGCAATATCTAGGAGCCAAAAGAGGTTCTTCTACGTTCACATCAATTTTTAAAGTACGCATGTCTACTCTAAAATTACTCACAGATGGTGTGATCAATTCTACGTTTACACCACGTTGCAGCATTCCTGCTCTTAAATCACGTGCAGTTCCAAGATGGCTCATGGCATCAGCACGATTTGGAGTCAAACCAATTTCGAATACTTCATCATTAGCAACCTGAAAAACGTCTGCAGCCGGTGTTCCCGGAACTAATTTTTCATCCAGAATCATGATTCCGTCATGGCTTGTACCTAAACCTAGTTCATCTTCGGCACAAATCATTCCGTGACTTTCCTGTCCGCGAATTTTTCCTTTTTTGATAGTGAATTCAGCACCATCTTTATCATATAAAACTGTACCTATAGTAGCTACAGGAACTTTTTGTCCTGCTGCAACATTCGCTGCACCACAAACAATTTGTATAGGAGCTTCTAAACCAATATTTACAGTTGTAATGTTTAATCTATCTGCATCAGGATGCTTTTCGCAAGTAAGTACGTGTCCTACAACTACTCCTTCTAAACCGCCTTTAACTGATTGGTATTTTTCGACAACTTCTACTTCAAGACCTAAATCTGTAAGTAATTCTGAAGTTTGTTCTGATGTCCAGTCTGTTTTAATAAATTGTTTTAACCAGTTGTAAGATATTTTCATGTTAACTTTTTTATTCTTGTATAAGGATACAAATATAAGGATTGCGTGTGGTAGTAAGAAACAATTTATTTGGTTTTTTCGGGCCGTTTTCATTTTATATAAAACCTGTTGTTATTGAGTAGTTTACATTTTTACCGCCAATATTTTGATAATTAAACATTAAAAGTTAGTTATAAAAACGAATGTGTAATTTTTGTGCTACTAGATGAATGAAAAGTGCTATTCTCTTTCATTTTATGAAAGTAAATTTGGAATGAATCAAAAAAACAAATTATGAACAATGCCACACAAAAACCTGAATTTAAGGTAAAATATGATAATTATATCAACGGAAAATTTACAGCTCCGGTCAAAGGAGAATATTTTGACGTTCTTTCTCCAATTGATGGAAAAGTATTTACAAAAGCAGCACATTCAGGAAAAGAAGATTTAGAATTAGCTGTTGATGCAGCTTATGAAGCGTTTAAAACATGGGGAAAAACCTCTGTTACGGAAAGAAGCATTTTACTAAATAAAATTGCGCAAAAGATAGAAGACAATCTGGAATATATCGCAACAGTTGAAACCATCGATAACGGGAAACCAATTCGTGAAACACTTGCAGCAGATATTCCGTTGGCAATTGACCATTTTAGATATTTTGCAGGCGTAATTCGTGCCGAAGAAAGTTCTATTGCAGAATTGGATTCTCAAACGGTTTCGATTGCTTTAAGCGAACCATTAGGGGTTGTTGCACAGATTATTCCTTGGAATTTCCCAATTCTAATGGCAGTTTGGAAAATTGCTCCGGCATTAGCTGCAGGAAACACAATTGTTTTGAAACCTGCAGAAAGTACTCCGATTTCTATTTTAGTTTTGATGGAATTAATAGGTGATATTTTGCCTCCGGGAGTTTTAAACATTGTAAACGGTTTTGGTGCAGAACTTGGTCGTCCGTTGGTTACCAATAAAAAAGTGGCTAAGGCGGCATTTACAGGGTCAACCACTACAGGGCGTTTGGTAATGCAATATGCTACAGAAAATATTATTCCGGTAACATTAGAATTAGGCGGAAAATCTCCTAATATATTCTTTCCGTCAGTAGCAGATCACGATGATGATTTCTTTGATAAAGCGATCGAAGGTGCTGTATTATTTGCTTTAAACCAAGGCGAAATTTGTACTTGTCCGTCAAGATTACTGATTCATGAAGATATTTATGAAAAGTTTATCGCCAGAGTAATTGAAAGAACAGAGGCTATTATTGCCGGAAATCCGCTTGATAAGTCGACTATGATTGGTGCTCAGACCTCATTGGTTCAGAAAGAAAAAATCATGTCTTATATAAAATTAGGTAAAGAAGAAGGAGCAGAGCTTTTGACAGGAGGAGATGAAAACCACTTAGGAGGAGATCTTGAAGGCGGTTATTATATCAAGCCAACTTTGTTTAAAGGGCACAACAAAATGAGAATTTTTCAGGAAGAAATTTTTGGACCCGTTCTCGCTGTTACCACTTTTAAAACTACCGAAGAAGCTATAGAAATTGCCAATGACACCATGTACGGGTTAGGTGCCGGAGTATGGACACGTGATGCACATGAAATTTATCAGGTGCCACGAGCGATTCAGTCAGGTCGTGTCTGGATCAATCAATACCATTCTTATCCGGCCGGAGCGCCTTTTGGAGGTTATAAACAATCCGGAATTGGTCGCGAAAACCATAAAATGATGTTGGGGCAATATCGTCAGACAAAAAACATGCTGATTTCTTATGACAAAAAGAAATTAGGCTTCTTTTAAAGAATTGTATAAACCAAAGGGCAGTAAGCAAATCACTTACTGCTCTTGCAAATCAATAAACTATGTTGCCAAAAACAATGAAAGCTGCAGTTGTAAGAGAATTTGGTTCTCTTTTGAAAATTGAAGAAGCTGAAGTAAAACGCCCGGGTAAAAACGAAATCCTTGTAAAGGTGATTGCGAGTGGCGTTTGTCATACTGATTTACACGCAGTAGAAGGAGACTGGCCCGTAAAGCCAAAAATGCCGTTAATTCCGGGGCACGAAGCCGTAGGATATGTTGTAGCCGTTGGTCAGGATGTAAAAAATGTAAAAGAAGGTGATGCCGTTGGTGTGCCATGGCTTTACAGTGCCTGTGGAGGATGTGACCAGTGTATTACGGGCTGGGAAACTTTATGCGACAGCCAGCAAAATGGAGGTTACAGTGTAGATGGTGGATTTGCCGAGTACGTAATTGCCGATGCAAGATATGTTGGTCTCTTGCCATCGAATGTGAATTTTATGGAAATGGCACCCATACTTTGTGCTGGAGTAACCGTATACAAAGGTCTTAAAGAAACTGAAGTAAAACCTGGAGAATGGGTAGCCATTTCAGGAATTGGAGGACTAGGACACGTTGCCGTACAATATGCCAAAGCAATGGGAATGCATGTTGCTGCAATTGACGTTGCAGATGACAAGCTTGATTTGGCTAAAAAACTTGGAGCAGATTTAGTAGTAAACGCAAAAAATCAAAATCCTGGAGAATTCTTAAAAAAAGAAGTTGGTGGAATGCATGGGGCATTGGTTACAGCTGTTTCGCCTATAGCTTTCAAGCAAGGTCTTGAAACATTAAGACGAAAAGGTACAATGGCACTCAACGGACTTCCTCCGGGAAATTTTGATTTATCAATTTTTGATACTGTTTTAAACAGAATAACAATTCGAGGCTCGATTGTAGGTACACGTAAGGATATGAAAGAGGCAATAGAGTTTGCCACAGAAGGAAAAGTAAAAGCAACAATTACTCCTGCAAAATTAGAAGATGTAAATGACGTTTTTGATAAAATGAAAAAAGGTCAGATAGAAGGAAGGGTAGTTCTTGAGATTGCAAAACCTTAAATTAATCATGAAAGCAACAAACGAAATAAGTTTGTTGCTTTTTTTAATACAAAAAGCCATGATAAAAAGAATAGATGCTACAGATAAAGCTATTGAACTGATCAATATTCTAAAAGAAAAACACGGTGATTTGATGTTTTATCAGGCTGGAGGTTGTTGTGAAGGAACGCAGCCGCAATGTTTTGAAAAAGGCGGATACTATCAGCGAATGGGAGATGTTTGTATAGGAACTATTGAAGACACAGAATTTTGGGTCGATAAAGATCTATTCGAGTATTGGAAACACGCGCATTTTACCCTAAAAGTAATCGACGCTTTTGGAGTTGGAGGTTTTTCGCTAGAAACGCCTTTAAAGAAAACATTCCAAATCGAATATAGAATTTTTACCGAAGAAGAGGAGAAAAATTTGGAACCGGTACGTTTTATTGAATAGGTTCTAAGTTGCTAAGATTCTAAGGTTCTGAGTTTTCAGAGTGACAAAGGTTCAAAGGAACAAAGAGACAAAGGAATAAAAGAACAAAAGGCAAAGGTTTTGATGCACAAAGATTGACCGTAGAGATGCACAGCAGTGCGTCTAACGCATTGCATGTAAAATTGAAAAGGAAAATTGAAAAGGAAAATTGGTATGGAAAATTGGTATGGAAAATAGGAGTGTAGACGCACTGCTGTGCGTCTCTACAATAAACGTTGTGTGTATAAATGTTATGTTTATAAACGTTGATTTATAAAGGTTGAGAAATAAATATTACAGAAAAACATTCAAAAAAAACTTTGTCCCCTTGTTCCTTTGAACCTTTGCAACTTTTAAAAAAAACTCAGAACCTTAGCATCTTAGAATCTTAGCCGCTTTCAATTAACATACAACAACTGATACTGCTTAGGCGTGATTCCCTCGTGTTTTTTAAACAACCGAATAAAGTAATTGGCATCTTCAAAACCGGATAAATAACAAACTTCGTTAATCTGGATGCCGGGATTTTTTAGTAGTTTCTTGGCATGTTTTATTTTTTCACTCAAAACATATTCAATCGGGCTCATGCCTAATTCCCGTTTGAAAAAGCGATAAAAAGAAGCTGTACTCATACAAGCTTTTTCACTTAGGCTTTTTAGACTTATATTTTCTTTTAAATTAAGCCTTATAAACTCCGTAACTTCAAAAATGGGATTGTTTGAAGAAACAGAAAATCCCTGATCAATTGATTTTGCGGTTTGTGTTTGTATAATTCTAATTATCAATTCCTGTAAAGTCAAGTCGGCCAAAGCATCTTTTGTCATAGAAGTGCCCATGCATTCTTTGATCAATTTATTGGTTGTAAGGGCAAGATCTATGTTGTTATAAAAAAAGTAGTTTTGATGATTTAATTGCCAATAACAATCGCTGCCTTCTTTAGGATAATGTTGGTTCAGAAAATTTAAGGTATCGTTTATCTTAGATTGGTCGATTGCCAGTGCCAGACATTGCGTTGGGTTTTCTCTTGATGCTTCAGGAAAATCGATCTTCATTTCAACATTTGGAGGAATAACCACTGTTTCTCCGGGCAGATAATCAAATCCGGGTTCATCAAAAAGATACATTATTTTTTTTCCTCTCAACATGCTGGTCACCGCAAAATCGTTAAATTTTAATGGTACTGATTTTGCAGATTCGTAGGTTTCAAAAATATTGAGTTCACAATGATTTAATGTATAAACAGTCCTGTTCTCAACAAGTGTTTTTAATGATTTTTCATTCGACAGATGCGGAGGATTTATTAAAGCACGTTGGTTATTCATTGTGATTAAATTTTTAAGTAAGACTTTAAATTTAATAAAAATATGAATAGCAACCGGAGATTTAACGTTTAATTAAATCAGTTCTTCTACATGTTTTTTAATGTTTTCTGCAATTTTTTTGGTTGGCAAATCATTTTCGTCGTCACCAAACGGATCTTCAATTTCCTCTGCAATAAGCTCTAAACTCGCCAATACATAAAAAATAAAAACAACTACAGGAGCAACAAAATACCCCAGGCTAATCGAGTAACCAAAAGGCAATGTCATGGTATAAAAGAAAATGAATTTCTTTATAAAAGCACTGTAGGAGTAAGGAATAGGGGTATTTTTAATTCTTTCGCAGGCACCGCAGATATCTGTAAAAGATTGTAATTCTTCGTTTAAAATAATAAGCTGATCTCCGGTAATTTTTTTAGAAGCATACAAATCATTGATCTTATGAAACATCATTCTTTTTACCTGATTAGGTTTGTGTTTATGATGATCAATTTCTAAGTCTACATCATCAAAAAGCTGCTTACTGGTCTCAGAATCATGAAGATGCCTGTGTAGAATAGAAGCATAAGTAGGAATGAATTTTCTGAAGAATTTTCGATCATTTTCATCTTTCAACATTGCCGAAAGCTTAATAGCCAGATTACGGCTATTGTTTACGAGACCTCCCCATAATTTTCGTCCTTCCCACCAGCGATCGTAAGCAGTATTGGTTCTAAAAACAAGTAATAACGAAATTACAAAACCTAACATTCCGTGCATGATGGGAATGTTATGGATGTAATCGTTTTTGCCTACTTTAAAATAGGCGATTTCAAGATATCCAATTATAGAAGAATAGATTCCGATAGCAATCATGATCGGAAACAGTTTTCTTACTGTATCTGATTTATGAACGTGGAAAATAAAAGTAAACCAGTCCTTGGTATTATATGAGATCATTTAAATTTGTTTTGAAACAAATTTACTTTAAAAATTAATATTTCCTGCTAATTCTTTTAGGGCAATTTCAGATAATTTAGCCTCATATTGTGCGTTGCTGTAGCGTACTTTTGCATTTACATAATTCAATTGAGCTGTTCTAAAATCAAGAGTCGTAATGGTTCCAATTCTAAATTTATCAAGCGTAATGTCTAAATTTTGCTTGGCGATTGCCTGATTATCTTCTTCAAGATCAATTAATTCTAAATTGGTTAAATAGGTTTGAAAAGCCGTGCTCAATTGTGTATTCAAAATCAAGCTTTGTTGCTCAATAGCAATTTGAGAGTTTTCAATTTGCAATTTGGCAACTTTTTCATTCCTATGCTGATTCAATCCATCAAAAAGATTCAGCGAAGCATTAAAACCATAATTAAAACCTTTTGAAGAGTTTTCGCTTGTAAATCCTAAACTTGACTGGCTTTCAGAAAAATTATAACCAGAAGTTAAATTTATGGTTGGATATCGGCTTGCTTTTACTTGTTTTAGTTGTAATTCTGCAATACGTTTATTGATAACCTGCGCTTCTAAAGCCGGATTTTGTTTTTTTGCCAGATCCATTAAGTCTATCAAAACCAGTTTGTTGTCTACAGTCACTAAATCAGTTACTGCAAAATCGATTTGAGGATCACGTGCCAAATACTGATTCAGTAAAATTTTGGCATTTTTATACGATTCTTTTTGTCTTAATAAAGCAACCTGATCTGTGTTTAAATCGACCTGCGCATTTAAAACTTCTAATTTTGAAGCTTTACCAATGGTGAAACGGTTTTGTGCCAATTGAACTCTTTGTTTAGAAATTACAATTGTAGTATCTAAAGCTGATAACTGATGTTGTTGTTGTACCAAATCATAATAAGCAGAATTTACCTGACCAATTTTCATTAAAACCGTTCTTTTTAGTTCGGCATCGCCTAATCTTTGAAGCTCTTTTAACTGATCGTATCGGGCAAACATTCTCATTCCGTCAAAAACAGTCCAGCCTAAACTAACTCCATACGTTAAACTGTTGTTTTTGGCATTATTTAATGTAGTTGATGTTCCGTCCTGACGTACCTGTGTTGAGTTTGTAACGTTGTTATTGTCTACAATATTAGCTGTTGCAGTTGGCAGAATACCAGCATTTCCAACAGTTACGTTGGTTTCGCTTATTGTTGAATTATTTTTAGCAATCTTAATTTCGAAGTTATTTTCTAAAGCTATTTTCATAGCGTCTTCGATAGTCAGGATTTCCTGTGCGCTGCTTTTTGCTACACAAAACAAAAATAAAACAAGACTTATTAATGTTATTTTAGTTTTCATATGATGAATGGTTAGCTGCGAATGACACTTTAAAAACGAAATTCACAGCTTCTATATTATTTCAAATTTTAATATCTATTTATGGCTCTCTCTTTCGTATTCTTCGATATGATCAAATTCCGGATAATGTTTTCTGGCTTTAGACCACATCAAATAAATTGCCGGAATTACAAAAAGTGTCAAGGCTAATGAGAAAATAGTTCCTCCAACAATAACAACTCCCATCCCGATTCTACTCGTAGATGCCGCTCCAAGTGACATTGCAATTGGTAATGCTCCTAAGGCAATAGCCAAACTCGTCATTAAAATTGGGCGTAAACGTGCTTCTGATGCTTTAAGAATCGCTTCCATTTTTGGTTTTCCCTGTTCGCGCAGCTGATTGGCAAATTCTACAATCAAAATACCATTTTTAGTTACCAGACCAATAAGCATTACAGTTCCAATCTGGCTAAAAATATTCCAGGTTTGATTGAACAGCCATAAGGAGAATAAAGCTCCTGCAACGGCCATTGGCACGGTCAAGATGATAATAAGCGGATCGATAAAACTCTCGAATTGTGCGGCAAGAATCAAAAAGATTAATAACAATGCCAATCCAAAAGCAAACGAAGTATTCGAACTACTTTCTACAAAATCTCGCGATTCTCCACTTAAATCGGTGGTAAAACTCTGATCTAAAACTTTAGCTTTAATTCGATCCATTTCTTCGATACCGTCGCTAATACTTTTGCCTGGCGCCAAACCTGCAGAAACCGTTGCCGACATGTATCTGTTATTATGATACAATTGAGGCGGGTTACTTTGCTCTTCAACCTTTACGACATTATCCATCTGAATCAACTGACCGGATTTGTTTCTCACAAACATCGAAGTTAAATCCAAAGGTTTCGAACGGTCTTTTTGATCAAACTGACCGATAACCTGATATTGTTTTCCGTTTTTAATGAAATATCCAAAACGCTGCCCGCTTAAAGAAAGCTGTAAAGTCTGAGCGATATCCATAATTGATATTCCTAAACTCTCGGCCTTTTCGCGATCGATACTTACGTTGATTTCAGGTTTATTAAATTTTAAATTGACATCTGAAGTCGAGAAAACATCACTTTTGCCCACTTCACTCATGAAAACGGGAATTTTTTCTCTTAGTTTTTCAAAATTTGGAGCCTGAATAATGTACTGAATCGGAAGTCCACCACGTCGGTTTACGGCAATGGTAGGCTGCTGAATTACAGATGTCTTAGCGTCCGGATATTTTTTAGTCCATTTGGTTAACTGATCCGCAATATCTTTTTGAGATTTGGTTCTTTCGTTTGGTTCTTTTAGTGAAAGTCTGATAAAACCTGAATTTGTTGCAGAACCTCCGGAACCTCCAGCGGTAATAACTAAACTTACTTTTTTCTCCGGGATAGAATCATCAACTAATCTTGACATTTCCTGCATGAAACGGTTGGTATAATCATAAGACGAACCTTCCGGAGTTGTCATACGCATCGTTACAGAACTACGGTCATCATAAGGTGCAGTTTCTTTTGGGAGTATGGTGAAAAATAAATAAATCAATCCAAAACAGGCAATAAGAATAGGGAAGGAGATCCATTTTTTTTCCATAAATCTGCCTAATGAAGCTGCATATCCGCTATTTAGTTTTTCGAAAAATGGTTCGGTTTTTATGTAGAATTTCGATTTTTTCTGTTCTCCGCCTTTCATTAAATAAGCATTCAACATTGGTGTCAATGTCAATGATACAAAGGCTGAAATTAAAACCGCGGCTCCAATCACGACCCCAAATTCCCGAAAGAGTCGGCCTACGAAACCTTCTAAGAAAATTACAGGTAAAAATACCGCAGCAAGTGTCACTGAAATCGAGATTACGGCATAGAAAATTTCATTAGAACCTTTGATGGCAGCTTCGATTGGTGACATTCCTTCTTCGACTTTTTTGAAGATATTTTCGGTTACTACAATTCCGTCATCCACCACCAGACCGGTTGCCAATACAATTGCCAGTAAGGTTAATACGTTGATTGAGAATCCAAAAAGCCACATAATAAAAAACGTAGCAATTAAAGATACCGGAATATCAATTAAAGGTCTGAATGCAATCGCCCAATCCCTAAAAAACAAATAGATAATGATAATTACCAGAATAATCGAGATTCCTAAAGTTTCGGCTACTTCATGTACCGACTTTTTTACGAAAAGGGTATTGTCAAGCGCGATATTTAGTTTAATATCCTCTGGAAGATCCTTTTTTAAAGCATCATATTTTTTGTAAAACTCTTTCGAAATATCCAGATAATTGGCTCCAGGCATTGGTACAATAGCCATACCAATCATAGGAAGTCCTGAGGATGTTAAAGATGTTTCGATATTCTCTGGGCCTAGTTCAGCACCGCCAACATCGCTCAAACGTACAATTTTATCTCCGTCTGTTCGAATGATAATATCATTAAATTCTTCCGGTTTCGAAAGATTTCCAATGGTCTTTACGGTTAATTCTGTATTATTTCCGGTTAATTTTCCTGAAGGCAATTCTACGTTTTGTGCGTTTAAGGCATTTCGAACATCAGAAACCGTACAGTTATAAGCGTTTAATTTTATCGGATCAATCCACAAACGCATAGCGTAACGTTTTTGTCCCCAAATTTGAACACCACTTACTCCGGGAATCGTTTCTAAGCGTTGTGAAATAACATTTTCGGCATAATCACTTAATTCCAAAGAACTTCTGCTGTCGCTTTGTACAGTCATCGAAATAATAGATTCACTGTCGGCATCGGCTTTAGATACTACCGGCGGAGCATCAATATCCTGGGGCAAACTTCGAACAGCTTGCGAAACCTTGTCACGAACATCATTTGCGGCTTCTTCAAGATTTTTATCCAGATTAAATTCGATAGTAATATTACTGCTTCCCTGATTACTGGATGATGTGATGTTTCGAATTCCGTCGATTGCATTTACGGCTTTTTCAAGAGGTTCTGTAATTTGTGATTCTATAATATCAGAATTGGCTCCTGTATAATTGGTTCTAATGGAAACCTGTGCAGGGTCGATCGAAGGAAATTCGCGAACACCCAAAAACGTATAACCAATGAAACCGAATAAAATAATCAAAAGATTCAGTACAATGGTTAAAACAGGTCTTTTTATACTAGTAGTAGATAAACTCATGTGAGATTTTGGATTTTAGAGTTCAGATTTTAGATTTTAGAAAATAGAATAAAGAAAATAGAAATAAGACTTGATGCTTAAAACCTATAACTCAGATCTAACTCATAACCCATAACTCTTAACTTAAAATTATTTTTTTATTTTAACTTTTATTGGTGCCTCGTTTTTTAATGACATTACGCCACTGGTAATCAAGGTGTCTCCGGCTTTTAATCCTGATAAAATCAAAATCGAAGAATCGGTTCTTGTAGTAGCGTCAACCATCACTTCTTTGGCTTTCCCCATATTGGCTACATACACTTTTTTACCGCTTTGAACAGGTACAATCGCTTCTGAAGGTACCACTATTGCATCTTTAATAATGTTTAAAGGTAGTTTTACATCTGCAAAAGTTCCAGGAAAAAGTTTTCCGTCGATATTATCTGCAATAGCGCGAATTTTTAAGGTACGTGTTGCTACTTCAACTTCCGGTTCAATCGCATAAATCTTTGCATTATAAACTTTTTCAGATCCTGAAACCGAGAAATCGATTGTTGAACCCGACTTTATTTGCGAAGCATATTTTTCTGGAACAGAAAATGTAATTTTTAATTTTCCTGTATTCACTAATTTGGCCACCAAAACGGTTGGCGTAATATAAGTTCCCGGTGATATAGAGCGCAAACCAATTTTACCTGAGAAAGGTGCTTTTACAGCCGTTTTTGCAATTTGTGCTTTTATTAATTGTGTTTGTGCTTTCATCGAAGCGTAATCAGCATTGGCAACATCAAATTCTTCCTGACTAATAGCCTCTTTCTGAAGCAATAATTTTGCTCTTCTTTCGTTTTCACCAGCCAGACCTTCTTTGGTTACAGCCTGTCTTAATTGTGCTTTAAGTTCAATATCATTTACCTTAAACAGAACCTGACCTTTATTTACGAAACTACCCTCAGTAAAATAAATCCCTTCAACA
>Ga0247816_10000932_pt1 | contig 14975 bp, 15 predicted proteins | sample UWRJL209509C1_FD_179930 | JGI IMG/M metagenome (GOLD analysis project Ga0247816, IMG submission 179930) | Plant litter microbial communities from Arlington Agricultural Research Station in Wisconsin, United States - UWRJ-L209-509C-1 | ecosystem: Environmental > Terrestrial > Plant litter >...
CCGGCGATGGCCTCACCCCGGTCTACCTGAAAAAACCGGATCAAACTGTGGGAGCGGGCTTGCTCGCGAAGGCGGTGTGTCAGTCAATACATGTGGCGGCTGATCCACCGCCTTCGCGAGCAAGCCCGCTCCCACATTTGGGCTGTTTTTTTTCAGGGAGACCGGGGTGAGGCCATCGCAGCGATGCGGCGACCCGACAAGCCAGCTCCCACAGAAGAGCCAGTGATCACACAAAGAATTAGTGGCCACAGAAAAATCGTTTTTGCACTTGATCTGATTTTGATCTGCTTCTACCACTCAGGTCGGCTACCCATGCCGCGATGAGGCCCGCAAGGCCAGCAAATATAGTTAGCCTGCTTCCTTTTGCCCCAAGCCCTTGCCATGATGCGCCTACCGCCCGCCCGCGAACGAGTTCCCATGCCTGCACCAACGCCCGCCGCCCCCAGTTCCCTGTCGATCACCCTGCAGATCGTCTCTATCGTCTTCTACACCTTTATTGCTTTTATCTGCATCGGCCTGCCGATTGCGGTCATTCCCGGCTATGTCCACGGCGAGCTCGGCTTCAGCGCAGTGGTTGCCGGTATCACCATCGGCTCGCAATACCTCGCGACGCTGCTCAGCCGCCCGATGGCTGGGCGCATGTCAGATACGGTTGGCACCAAGCGCGCGATTGTGCTGGGTTTGAGCGGGATTCTGCTGAGCGGTGTGCTGACCTTTATCGCGACATTGGTGGCAAGCCTGCCATTGCTGAGCCTGTGCATATTGATTGTCGGCCGGCTGTTGCTCGGCGTGGCCCAGGGCCTGATCGGCGTCGGTACCATCAGTTGGTGCATGGGTGCAGTGGGCGTCGAGCACACGGCACGTTCAATCTCCTGGAACGGCATCGCCTCCTACGGCGCGATTGCCATTGGTGCGCCGCTGGGCGTGGTGATGGTTGCCGAATACGGCTACACCAGTCTCGGAATCGCGCTTACGGTGCTTTCAGCCTTGGGCCTGGTGCTGATCCGCAACAAGCCTTCGGTGCCGGTAGTGCGCGGCGAGCGGCTACCGTTCTGGGCAGTGTTCGGCCGTATTGCACCGTTTGGCGCCAGCTTGTGCCTGGCGTCGATTGGCTACGGCACCCTGACCACCTTTATCACCCTGTATTACCTGAGTCGCGGCTGGGTAGGCGCTGCCTGGTGCCTGACGGTATTTGGCATTTGCTTCATCCTTTCGCGGATGCTGTTCATCTCCAGCATCAAGCGCTTCGGCGGCTTCGCAGCGGCGATTGCCTGCATGACCATCGAAACCCTGGGCTTGGTGCTGCTGTGGCTGGCGCCTTCTACCGGCGTCGCATTGATTGGCGCCGGGCTCGCAGGTTTTGGCTTGTCGCTGGTATACCCGGCGCTGGGAGTCGAGGCGATCAAGCAGGTGCCCAACAGCAGCCGTGGCGCGGGATTAAGTGCATTCGCGGTGTTTTTTGACCTGGCCCTGGCGATTGCCGGGCCGGTGATGGGTGCCGTGGCGCTGAACCTCGGCTACTCGTGGATTTTCTTCTGCGCCGCGCTGCTCTCAGTGACTGGCCTGGGCCTGACGATAATGCTCAAGCGCCGGGCCTACTGATCGGCCGTCTGCATGCCGGCACGGGTCGATTGCTCGAGGGTGTGACTGAAGAAACGTCCGGCCTCGGAAATCAGGTTGCGATGAATGCCTTCGCGGTCGACACCATCGGCATCGGTGCATATAGCCGGCATCGCAGCCAATTGATCGCTGTCACACGGCGCCATGAACACGAAGTGCCCTGCCCCGGCGAGTAATTTGAAATCCGGCGGTTCAGGCAGTTTGCGCGCCAGCGCCTCGGCATTTTTGTCCACGGCCACCAGCTTGTCGCCATCACCGCTGTAAAGCAGCACTGGCACATGTACGTCTGCCAGGGTGTGGCGGCCAAACATCAAGCTCAGCGGGGCCATTAGCATCAGTGCATGAATCCTGGGATCAGCCTGGGGTTGCAAGTCATCGCGGTCGACAATCAACTCACCCTTGGTGGTGCAAGCGTCGCGATCTTCCGGGCGTTCCTGGCAATAACGGCGCAGTCGATCCAGGTCGGGCTTGGCGCCGGCCAGGATCAGCGCAGTCTCACCCCCTGCCGAATAACCGATCACACCCACCTGATCGACGTTGACGAACGGTGACAGCATCGGGTCGCCCAAGGTGGCGGTGATGGCTTCGGAAATCTGGATCGGGCGTCCATACAGATTGCTCAAAGTGCCCAGGCGGCTGTGATCCTTGTAGTTGTCGCCGGGATGCAGCACCGCCACCACCACAAAACCCTTGCGAGCCAGGGAGGTGGCCAGGTCGTGCAGTGCCAGGGGGGTGCCGGTATTGCCGTGGGACAGCATCAGCATCGGGAAACGGCCAATGGCGATTTTCGAATCTTCAGTGGCGGCGACGTGATAAGTGCCCAGCTGGGTGGTGTGTTCCAGGTCGGTGGACGGATAAAACGCGATGGCTTTCATCGGCTGCAAATCCAGCGGATCGAGAAACGTCATGCGGTGAAAGCCCACACTCCAATGCGGGTGCGGTGCAGGGGCGGCTTGCACTGAAATCAAGCCACCGAGCAGGGAAAGAACCACAATTGCACAAAGACGCATCATGGGGATGTCCACCTTTGCTGCGAAAGCCCGCATGTCTGTTGAAACTTCCATGGCTCAGGGTGCTCGGACTGGGTGGGTAAACCCATATGTGCATAACCTGGGCCAAATTAAAGACAGCGGGTAAACGAAAAAACTCCGTACTCCGATCGCTTTTCAGGCGAGCAGAATACAGAGTTTAGGCGCCTCGAATCAGATTCGATATCAAGGAGCAGCAAAATTTACACAAGTCTTACGCGGCGACGAACAATTGTTCGTTGATCACTACGTTGGCGTCGCTGATCGCTTTGCTGCGAACTTCTTCGCCGTAGCCCAAGCCGTGAGCGCGGACGATTTCGATGTCAGTGATACCGAGGAAACCCAGGAGCACCTTCAGGTAGTCCTCATGAGCCACGCCTGTAGGCTGGCCAACGTGCAAGCCGCCGGAAGTCGAGACGATGATGACTTTCTTGCCACCGGCCAGCCCTTCAGGGCCGTTTTCGGTGTAACGGAAGGTCTGGCCGGCGACGGCGATACGGTCGATCCAGGCTTTGAGCTGGGTTGGGATGGTGAAGTTGTACATCGGTGCAGCCAATACAATGGCGTCGGCCGCGAGGAATTCAGCGAGGGTGTTGGCGCTCAGTTCGGCTTCGTGTTTCTGCACGGCATCACGCAGCTCGGCAGCGGTGCCCAGTGCACCCAGGGTCACGCCGGAGAAGTGGTTGATGCCTTCGCCGGCCAGGTCACGGTAGGTCACTTCAACGCCTGGCTCGGCCGCCTGCCAGGTCTTGACTACGCCGGCGCTCAACTGGCGGGAAACCGAATTGTCGCCGAGGATGCTGGAATCGATGTGCAACAGTTTCATGCGAATCTCCAAGTAAGTATCGCCAGTGGCGACCAAGTGAAGATAATCCTACAGGTAAAACCAATAGCCGATTAGACGGCTAAAGTGCGATAGTTCGTCCCACTGACAGGACAATAGGCACCACATGCAAGATCTCAACGACCTCTACTATTTCGCCAAAGTGGTGGAAGCCGGTGGCTTCGCGGCTGCTGGCCGACTGCTGGGCATACCCAAATCACGCCTGTCCCGGCGCATTGCCGAGCTGGAAGAACGCCTCGGCGCACGCCTGCTGCAACGTACCACCCGCCAGTTGACCCTGACCGCCGTGGGCGAACGCTACCTGCGCCACTGCCAGGCAATGCTGCTGGAAGCAGAAATGGCCGACGAAGCGGTCGCCAGCATGTCCAGTGAGCCACGCGGGCGATTGCGCGTGAGTTGCCCCGTCGGCCTGGCCCACGAGATTCTGCCGACGGTGGTAGCCGAATTTCTCTCCAGCTACCCGCTGGTGCAATTGGACATGATTCTGGTCAACCGCCGCGTCGACCTGGTAGCCGAAGGCGTCGATGTCGCCTTGCGTGTGCGCGAGCTGGGGGATGAAGACCCGCTGCTGGTGACCAAGCGTCTGCGCCAGGCACAGACTGCGCTGGTTGCAACCCCGGAGTTTGTGCGTGACCGGCAAATCGACACCCTCGAAGACCTCAAGCAATTGCCGGTACTGGGCGCGCTGGAAGCGGACCGCATGGTGCACTTCCGTCTGCTCGACCCTGAAGGCAACAGCCGCGACCTGGTTATGGAAGCGCGCCTGGGCATCGACGATTTTCTGGTGCGCAAGGCCAGCGCACTCGCCGGCGTGGGGTTCACCACGCTGCCAATGATGTACTGCGAGCAGGAACTGGCCAGCGGTCAGTTGGTACAGCTGCTGCCGCAATGGTCGTTGCCGGGCGGCTGGTTACAAGCCGTGTACCCCCATCGGCGCGGCGTATTACCTGCCGTGAGGGCATGGATCGACTACTTGGATGAAGCCTTCAAAGGCTGCGGAGAACGCTTGTTATGAAGATGACCAAAGAGCAAGTCGCCCAATTTTGCCTGGGCTTGCCGGGTGCGCGGGAGGATTACAAATGGGGCGGCGTGCGGGTGTTCTCGATTGCCGGGAACAAGATGTTCGCCGTACAGAATCTGCGCGGAGACTCGCTGGCGTTCAAGGTGGACAAGGAACTGTTCCTGGGCCATGTGGATCGCCCCGGCATTCACCCGGCACCTTATCTGGCGCGGGCGCAGTGGATCATCATGGAGCTGCCCTACCCGCTCGCCGCCGAAGAACTGCGCGGCTTGTTGCAACGCTCTCATCAACTGGTGGTGAGCAAGCTGCCCAAGCGCACGCAGGTCGGGCTGCTGCTAGAAGATCGAGAGTAACGTGCCGCCCAGAAACAACTGATCAATCCAGAACACCTGATGCAGCAACACAATCAACCAGAACACCACTTGATAAGACACCTTGCGTGTCTTGTGGCGAAACACTTGCTGGGCAATCAACGCCCCCGGCCAACCACCTGCCAGCTCCACCGCATGCAGGACGTTTTCGGGGGTGCGCCAGCTGTTTTCGCGGGCCTTGCGCTTATCGCTCCAGTACAGCAAAAACGCCACAACGCTGACCGCGCCGTACGCCGCCAGCGGAATCACCGAGACCCCGCGATACCACAGCAGTGCCGAGCCAAACAGCGGCACGGCACACAACAGCACAAACACCAGGCTCTTGAAACGCGGATGCTGGATGTTGTTCATGGTGATTACGCCTTGGCCGCCACCCAATCGATCCAGCCGAACTGCCAGGTGGCCAGAATCAGCAGGCCGAAGGCAATCCGGTACCAGGCGAACACCGCGTAGCTGTGGTTGGCGATAAACTTGAGCAGCGCCTTGACCGCGATCATTGCGAAGATGAACGAGGTGACAAACCCGATGGCAAACACCGGCAGGTCATCGGGCTGGAACAGGTTGCGGTACTTGTAGCCCGAATACACCGCCGCACCGACCATGGTCGGCATCGCCAGGAAAAACGAAAATTCGGTAGCCGTCTTGCGCGACAGGCCAAACAGCAGCCCGCCAATGATGGTCGCGCCGGAACGCGAGGTGCCCGGGATCATTGCCAAACATTGGGCAAACCCAACTTTTAGGGCGTCTTTCCAGGTGATCTCGTCGACCGTATTCGCGTGGATTTCATGCTGACGCCGCTCGGCCCACAACATGATGAAGCCGCCTACTACCAGGGCGGCAGCCACGGTAATCGGGTTGAACAGGTAATGTTTGATCAGGTCGGCAAAAATCACCCCCAACACCACCGCCGGCAACACGGCGATGATCAGGTTGATCGTAAACCGTTGCGCATTGCGTTGGGTTGGAAGGCCGATGACCACATCAAGAATCTTGCGCCGAAACTCCCAGACCACGGCCAGGATAGCGCCCAGCTGGATGATGATATTGAAGGCTTCAAAGCGTTCACCGCCAAAGTCGATCAAGTCGGCGACGATAATCTGGTGACCGGTGCTGGAGATCGGCAAAAACTCCGTCAGCCCTTCCACAACCCCAAGTATCAGCGCCTGTACGGCGGTCCAAAGATCCATCCATTCCCCCAAAGATCATGCCTGTGGCATGCCTCGTTCATATTTTTTAGACGTTCACTGACGAAGAGCACGCTGAAGTATCAGCGCAAATAATCAAGGCTGAACTGCGAAAATTCCGTGAAAAATCAGGCAGGACTCACGCATTTGATTCTGGGCGCAAAGCCTATCAGACAAGCTGGAAATGTCGACGTGGCACCCTGACTTATTATCACGGCCCGATACACCGGTGTTTTGACCCGAGGCGATAGTTTGAAGAACGCGCACCTATGGTTACAATCCCCGCCCTCTCCCATTCGCCCAAGGAACCCCCATGTCCGGCCTTGAACTGTTTGCCGCCGCCCTCGGGGTGATCGCCGTGTGGCTAACGGTCAAACAGAACCCATGGTGCTGGCCGATCGGCCTGGTGATGGTGCTGCTGTACACCTGGGTGTTCTACGACGTGAAGCTGTATTCCGACATGCTGCTGCAAGTGATCTACGCCGGCCTGCAGTTATATGGCTGGTGGCAATGGACCCGTGCCGGCACGGTCAAGCAAGGCCGACAGGTCACCAGCCTCGGCGTGCAGCCGATCCTGCTCGGGCTGGCAGTCGGCGCCGTCGGCAGCCTGCTGCTCGGTGCGGCCATGGCCCACTGGACCGACGCCGCCCAGCCCTGGCTGGACGCCGCCCTCACCGGGTTCAGCCTGGTGGCGCAAATGTGGATGGCTCAGAAGCGCGTGCAATGCTGGCCGTTGTGGATTGCCGTGGACGTGATCTTCGTCGGGCTGTTCCTCTATAAAGGCCTGTACCTGACCGCAGCCTTGTATGCCTTGTTCACCGTGATTGCAGTGCAGGGCTGGCGCGAATGGCGCGCCGACCCGGCGTTGCGCACAGCATGAAGGTGGTCGTACTGGCTGGGCCCGAATCCAGCGGTAAAAGCTGGTTGGCCGCGCAGTTGCAAGCGCATTTTGGCGCAGTAATGGTGGGTGAATACGTGCGCCATTTCATCGACGAACACCAGCGCGACACCACCCTGGCCGACATCCCGGATATCGCCCACGGCCAACTGGCCTGGGAAGACGCCGCTCGCGCCGGCCAGCCTGAGCTGCTGATCCTCGACACCAACCTGCTGACCAATAAACTATGGAGCCTGACCCTCTTCGGTGACTACCCGGCATGGCTGGACAGCGAACTCCTGGCCCGCCACTACGACTTGCACTTGCTGCTGTCGCCCGAAGATGTGGAATGGACCGCTGACGGCCAGCGCTGCCAACCGGATTTCGCCGATCGCCTGGCGTTTTTCCAGGCCAGCCGTGACTGGCTGGAACAGCATCAACAACCGCTGCTGGTGATTCGTGGCGATTGGCAACAACGCCAGGCCGAGGCGTTCGCCGCCGTGCAGCGACTGCTTGGCTAAACGCGCTCCAGGTTGGCGTTCAAGCGCACTAACAATCCCAGCAATGTCTGCTGTTCCTCTTCTGTAAAACCTTCCAGCGCCTGCGCCGTGCCCTGCAGCAGAATCTCCCTGGCATGGGGCATCTGCGCCCTTGCAGCATCAGTCAGGGTAATCAACCGGCTGCGTTTATCCGCCGGGTCGACTACCCGCTGAATCATGCCGTCGCGCTCCATGCGCGCGAGCAATTGCGCCATGCTCGACTGCTCGACACGCACGATGCGCACCAATTCGGCCTGGGGCAAACCATCGCTGTGCATAAGCGCCGCCAGCACCGGGATTTGCGCCACGGCAAAACCCAGCGCTCGCAGGCGGCCGTCATAAATTCGAGTGAAACCCCGGTTGGCGAGGCCGATCTGTTGCATGGGATGCGGTGCTGGAATTTGATCATTCATGGGTGACGTTGACTTTCCATAGGAGCCTATGCATCAAATATATAGGATCCTATAAACATCACCAAGGACAAATGTCATGAACACCTCGCTACGGGTTGCGATTGTCGGCGGCGGGCCCGCTGGATTGACCTTGGCCTGCATTCTCCAGCTCAACGGTTTTGCCATCACGGTTTTCGAGCGCGAGCGCGGGCCGCTGGAGCGCCCCCAAGGGGGAACCCTGGATTTGCACGCCGAGTCCGGGCAACTGGCACTGCAACAGGCCGGCCTTGAACACGCCTTCAAGTCCATCGCACGCTACGAAGACCAAGGCTCGCGGCTGATGGATAAACACGCCCGGCTGCTGTTTGAAGACCCGCATCCCGAGGCTGGAGACCGACCGGAAGTCGACCGCACGGCCCTGCGCCAGCTCCTCCTGGACGCACTGCCGGCTGATTGCGTGCGGTGGGGCGCCAGCGTCAGCGAGATTCGCCAGGCTGACGACGCCCGCTGGACCTTGCATCAAGGCGACACACAGCATGGTCCGTTTGACCTGGTGGTCGGTGCCGATGGCGCCTGGTCCAAGGTCCGACCGCTGTTATCGCCCTATCAGCCGCAATACAGCGGGCTGACATTTATCGAGTTCGGCATCGATGACGTCGACCGCTGCCACCCCGATATCTCCCAACGGGTGGGCCGAGGCAAGCTGGAAGCGCTGGGCGACGCCAAGGCGATCATCGTGCAGCGCAATGCCAATGCCCACTTGCGGGGCTATGCGGTGTTCCGTGTACCCACCGATTGGGCGGGGCAACAACTGGACTGGTCATCGCCACAGGCCACAAAACAATCGCTTCTGGAGCAGTTCGACGGCTGGCATCCCGACTTGCTGGCCCTGTTTCATGCCGCCAATGAACGCTTTTTACCCCTGGCGATTCACGCATTGCCCGTGGGCCATCGTTGGGCGCATCGGCCAGGGCTGACGCTGGTTGGTGATGCCGCCCACTTGATGTCGCCCTTTGGTGGCGAAGGGGTCAACGCGGCGATGCTCGACGCAGCTGAATTGGCGCAACAGCTGATTCGCAGCCACTCCTGCTCGGACGCCGTGCAAGCCTATGAAAACGCGATGTTCGAACGGGTAATGCCCAGCGCAAAAGACAGCGCTGACGCTGCCGCCACGCAGCTCTCCCACGACGACATCAGGCTGTCTCTTGCGCACCTGCGCAGCCACATCGGCCAGCCGTGAAGACCGGTTATCGGGTCGACGCAGCTCATTGGCCCGGCCACAGGTCAATCTTGCAAAGGAGATTGGCCCATGAACATGCGCATCGTTGCCCGTTTGATCAACTTGCCCGAAGACCGTGGCGTTCGTATTGAAACTGCCGTGAACAACGTGCTGCTGGTGCGTTCGGGCAGTCAGGTTCGGGCGTACCAGGCTGATTGCCCGCATGCAGGAGCGCCGCTGGAGCAAGGCGTGATCTGTGACGGGCGGATCGTGTGCCCGTGGCACAAGGCAGCCTTTGCACTGGATAACGGCCAAGTGTGCGAACCGCCGGCACTGGTCGGGCTTAAGCAATACCCGGTAGAGATCCAGGATGGCGTGGTCAGCGTTGGCGACGACCCGCTGGTGTCCTCCCCTACCTCCACCGGCAATGATCCCCGCTGTTTTGTCGTGGTGGGAGCCGGTGCGGCAGGTTCGGCGGCGATCGCCACCTTGCGCCGCGAAGGGTTCGCCGGACGCCTGCTTTGGATCGATCAGGAACAGGACCCCGTCTATGACCGCACCGCCCTGAGCAAATTCGTGATTGCCGGCGACATGGCGCCCGAGGACACACCGCCGTTGCTCGACGAAGGCTTTTATCGGGATATCCAGATTCAGGGCCACGTGCGCAGCCTTGACCCACACACCAAACGCATCGTACTCGACGACGGCCGGCACTTTGACTACGACGCCGCGCTGCTGGCCACCGGCGGCGAAGCCCAGCCCCTGGACATCCCCGGCACGGTGCTGAATAACGTGTTTGTGCTGCGCTCGCGGGAAGACGCGGCGCGCATTGTTGAAGCCGCACCCCGCACCGCCTGTGCAGTGATCATCGGCGACAGCTTTATCGGCCTGGAAGCCGCCTCGGCCTTGCGTAAGCGTGGGCTGACGGTGCAAGTGGTCGGGCGCCATGAGATCCCCTTGGCGACACAGCTAGGCAAGCGCATCGGCAGCGCTTTGCGTCAATTGCATGAAGCCAATGGCGTGATCTTCCACAGTGGAACCCAGCCTACTCGCCTGGAGGGCCATTGCGCAGTGACCACCGTAGTATTGAAAAACGGCCGGCGCCTGGCTGCCGATCTGGTGCTGATGGGCGTTGGCGTCACACCCGCCACCGGGTTTATCCACGGCGTAGAGAAAGCCGAGGATCAATCGCTGAAGGCCGACGCAAACTTAAGTGTTGCACCAGGCTTATGGGCTGCCGGCGATATGGTGACATTCCCGTGGCAACACCAGCCCACGCGCATCGAGCACTGGCGCCTGGCGCAGCAATTGGGGGTGATTGCCGCGCGCAATATGCTGGGGGCCGAAGCGGTGTTTGCCGATGTGCCGTTTTTCTGGACCTATCACTTTGGCAAGACATTTGAAGTGCTGGGCCATCCTCGGCAGTGGAACCATCTGCACCTGGAAGGCGACTTGCAACACCACAACTTTATTGCCCTGCTTTGCCATGGCGACGAGGTGGAAGCGGTGATTGCCTGCGAGCATCCACGAGCCACGGCGCTGCTGTCACAGCGCATGCAGCAGCCGCTGAAAAAAGCCGAAGTGCTGGAGCTGATTCGCGGACTTTAACGCGCCTTGCGGGTGCCGAGCTGGATCCAGGTGGGTGCATGGTCGCTGGCGTGGGGCTCATTCCTCACCCACGCATCCACGCCCGCACCTTTCAAGTAAGGCTTGAGTGCCGGGTTAAGCAGCAAATGATCGATGCGCAACCCGGCGTTTTTCTGCCAGTGCTGACGGAAATAATCCCAGAAGGTATAGACCCGTTCCTCCGGGTAAAGCTCGCGAAGAGAATCCGCCCAGCCCTGGTCGAGCAGACGCTGGTAACAGGCGCGGCTTTGCGGTTGCAGCAACGCATCCTTGAGCCAGGAACGCGGGTTGTAGATGTCCAGGTCAGTGGGCACCACATTGAAGTCCCCAGCCAGCAGCACTGGATGCTCGCTGGTTTGCAAGGTCTTGGCGTAATCGATCAGGCGTTCGAACCAGGCCAGTTTGTATTCGAATTTCGGACCCGGTTGAGGGTTGCCGTTGGGCAGATACAGGCAGCCAACCAGAACGCCGTGTACCGCAGCTTCCAGGTAGCGGCTTTGGCTGTCGCTGTCATCGCCGGGCAAACCGCGTCGGCTTTCCAGCGGTTGCGCATCGCGCGCCAGAATGGCCACACCGTTCCATGAGGCCTGGCCCAGGCACAGGGCGCCGTAGCCGGCGGCCTCGAAATCCTTGAATGGAAACAGGCTGTCGGGCGCCTTGAGTTCTTGCAGGCAGACGATGTCCGGCTGTTCCCGTGCCAGCCATTCCAACAAATTGGGCTGGCGGGCACGGATGCCGTTGATGTTGAAGGTAGCGATTTTCAGCGCTTTCATCGGAGGGATCCTTCCAGGGCTCTCTGGGTAGAGCCTGGAAGGTGTGCGGATGTTCAGAAGGTTTAGTAACCGAGGGAAAGCCCGGTGTTGCGCCGTGGATCATTAGCCCCATAGAACCGGTTATTGCCTACCGGCTTGCCATCCAGCGACGGCGCGCCGACCAGGATCGCGGCCAGGTGGTTGGCATCCTGAGGACCGGCAAACTTGTGGCCCCAGCCTTCAAGGATTTTCTGCGTATCAGGGCTCAGTGCAAACGCCTCGATATTGGTCGCCTCAGGCAGCCATTGCTGGTGGAAACGCGGCGCGTCGACGGCTTCCTGGATGTTCATCCTGTAGTCGATGACATTCAGGATGGTCAGCAAAGTCGCCGTGATAATCCGGCTGCCACCCGGCGTGCCAACCACCATCACCGCCTTGCCATCCTTGGTCACGATGGTCGGGCTCATCGACGACAACGGGGTTTTGCCCGGTGCGATGGCGTTGGCTTCGCCCTGTACCAGGCCGTACATGTTCGGTACGCCGATCTTGGAGGTGAAGTCGTCCATTTCGTCGTTGAGGATCACCCCGGTCTTGCTGGCCATCACGCCGGCACCGAACCAGTCATTAAGGGTGTAGGTCACCGACACCGCGTTGCCCCACTTGTCGACGATGGAGTAGTGCGTGGTGTTATTACCTTCGTGGGGCGAGACGCCCGGCTTGATGTCCTGGGATATCCCGGCTTTCTGCGGCTCAATCGCGGCGCGCAGTTTCGCGGCATAGTCTTTGTCCAGCAAATGGTCGACCGGGTTTTGCACAAAATCAGGGTCGCCCAGGTAGCTGTTACGGTCGACGTAGGCGTGACGCATGGCCTCGATCTGATAGTGCAGGCCCTGGGCCGAGTGATAGCCCAGTTCGGCCATCGGGTAGCCTTCGAGAATGTTCATGATTTCGCAGATCACCACGCCACCGGAGCTCGGTGGCGGTGCAGAGACCACGTGATAGCCACGGTAGTCGCACTCGATGGGCGCCAGTTCGCGCGTCTTGTATTTGTCCAGGTCGGCCTGGGTGATGATGCCTTTGCCGGATTGGCTGGAATCGACAATCGCCTTGGCCACCCACCCCTTGTAGAAACCGTCAGTGCCCTTGGCGGAGATTTCCCGCAGGGTTTTTGCCAGGTCTTTCTGCACCAGCTTCTGGCCGACCTGCATGGGCTCGCCGCCGTGGAGGAAGATGCCGCGCAGGTCCTTGTCCTTTTTGAACTCATCGGTGGCCGTATGCAGCAGATCGATATCGCCCTGCTCCAGGGCAAAACCGTTTTCCGCCAGTTTGATGGCTGGCGCGATCACCTGGGCGCGTTTAAGGGTTCCGTATTTACTCAGCGCCAGCTCCATGCCCGACACGGTACCGGGTACGCCGACTGCCAGGTGCCCTTTGGAACTCAGGTCGGGGACGACGTTGCCGTCCTTGTCCAGGTACATGTCCGCCGTGGCCGCCAGCGGGGCTTTTTCACGGAAGTCGAGGAAGGTTTTTCGCCCGTCCGCCAGTTGCACGGTCATGAACCCGCCACCGCCCAGGTTACCCGCCGCCGGGTACACCACCGCCAGTGCGTAACCCACCGCTACGGCCGCATCCACGGCGTTGCCACCGGCCTTGAGCACATCGACGCCAACATGGGTCGCCAGGTGCTGGGCGGTGACCACCATGCCATTTTCGCCACCCACCGGCGCCTGGGACGCCGCCTGCACACCGCTGAAGGTCAGCACCAGTGCCGTGGCGATCAATGTTTGCGTAAAGGGTTGGTATTTCATCCATGGATACTCTGTTTATTAGAAGCCATAAAAGTAGTCCTTTTCGGATCCAAGCCCCAAGTACCTTGGCGTTTTTATGACAGAGCCTGTCGGTGACGGAATAATGCCCATGCTATATTCCGGGCCTTTGAGCCCCGCAGGAGATGCCATTAATGGTGATCAAGAAGACCGGCATCCGCGCCCAGCAGGCCGATCAGACCCGCGCCCGAATCCTGCAGGCGGCGGTCAAGGTCTTCACCCGCGACGGCTACTCCGGCGGGCGTGTCGACAGTATCTCCAAGGAAGCCGACTCCAACGACCGCATGCTCTATTACTACTTCGGCAGCAAAGAGCACCTGTTTGTCTGCGTGCTGGAGCACACCTACGAACAGTTCAACAAGGCCGAAAGCAAGCTCAAGCTCGACCTGAACGAGCCGGTGCAAGCGCTTCAGGATCTGGTGGCGTTTATCTGGAATTACTACGTCAAGCATCCGGAATTTGTTGCCATCCTCAGCATCGAAAACCTGCACCAGGGCAAGCACGCCAAGCAGTCCGGCGAACTGCGCCGGTTGTCCGGGGAGGCCGTTGGCGTGCTGCGCCCGATCATCGAAGCCGGCCAGGCCCAGGGCGTGTTTCGCGAAGACGTGGACATCAAGCACGTGTACTTGATGATTGCTTCGTTGTGCTACTTCTACAATTCCAACCGGCATACCCTCAGTTCGTTTCTGGGTGAGGACCTGGCAGACAGGGGCCAGCAGCGGGATTGGCTGGGGTTTATCAGCGATCTGGTATTGCGCGGTGTCAGGCCTCCAGCTCTTCCGTAAAACCGAGATCAAAAATGTGGGCGCTGGCTTGCCTGCGATGACGGTGTCCCAGCCACACATTTATTGACTGACAGACCGTCATTGCAGCATAGGTATCTACAGATTTCTTGAGGTTGCTGGTATTTGGGCGGTGTGCATATCCGTTGCTGCGGTGATGGCTTCTTAGGGTTCCGCCCTGACGGCGGCTCACTTTTGATAGAGCGCAAAAGTAAGCAAAACGCTCTTGCCCCACCACTCGGCACCTCGCCTGGGCTCGGTGTGCCCGAACGAAGGCATTGCTCCGCGGGCCGCCGCGACGGCCCGTCCCTGGCCCGTCGCGGCTAAACCGGCGTCCTGCCGGTTTACCCGCTCCTCAATACCTGCGTTCGGCCAGCGTGGTTTAACGGGGCGCCTAAGATCAAGATCACAAGCAGATCAAAAGCACGGCGGCCTGAAAGCCGACCTGAGTGGTAGAAGCGAATCAACAGCAGATCAAGTGCGAGAATCGATTTTTCTGTGGCCACTAATTTTATGTGTAGCCACTGGCTCTTCTGTGGGAGCTGGCTTGCCTGCGATGGCCTCACCTCGGTCCACCTGAAAAAACCACAGTCCAAACTGTGGGAGCGGGCTTGCTCGCGAAAGCAGTGGGTCAGTTGATACATGCATGACTGGCACACCGCCTTCGCGAGCAAGCCCGCTCCCACAGTTTGATCCAGTTCATTCAGGTAGACCGAGGTGAGGCCATCGCAGCGATGCGGCGACCCGACAAGCCAGCTCCTACAGTAGACCGCGTTGGCTTTTGATTTTTTCGCTTTTGCTTCTACCACTCAGGTCGGCTTTCAGGCCGCCGTGCTCTTGATCTGCTTTTGATCTTGATCTTAGGCGCCCCGTTAAACCACGCTGGCCGAACGC
>Ga0247816_10000933_pt1 | contig 14960 bp, 11 predicted proteins | sample UWRJL209509C1_FD_179930 | JGI IMG/M metagenome (GOLD analysis project Ga0247816, IMG submission 179930) | Plant litter microbial communities from Arlington Agricultural Research Station in Wisconsin, United States - UWRJ-L209-509C-1 | ecosystem: Environmental > Terrestrial > Plant litter >...
CTGCTGGTTGCGATCGTCTTCGGGCCGATTGCCCTCGCCGGCGCGACCTGGGATGCCGCCAAGGGATGGTTCGCGAAATGGGTCGCCTTCGTGATCGCGCTTATCCTGTCGAAGCTCGTGCTCGTGGTGATCTTCTTGGTTGCGGTCGCGCAAGTCTCGGCACCGATCGACGCCGATCTCGCCTCAATCAGCGATCCGATCGCTGGGATCGTGCTCATGTTCGTTGCCGCGTTCGCGCCGTACATCACCTACAAGTTCATCAGCTTCGTCGGGTTCGACATGTACCACGCCATGTCGAGTGAGCAGGAAGCGAAGTCGGCTCTGAACCGTCCAGTGCCTGTGCCTGCCGCACCTATGGCAGACAGCGCCAAGAAGATTCTTGGCCCGAGCGGAGGCGACCAGAAGGGGGCAACGGCTCCAACCGCTCAGACAGCGAGCGCGTCTCCGTCCGGGCCAGGACCCACCTCCCCTTCACCGACCGGGAGCCCCGGACCTACTGCCGGAGGGTCCAGCCCTGCATCATCTGGCACCAGTGCTGGAGCCGGAGCTGGCAGTGCGGGAGCAGCAGCCGGGGTGGGCAGCGCAGGAATCGTGGTTGGAGCAGCAGTCGCCGGCGCCGCCGCGGAGGCCGGACCAGGACTCGGCAACGCGCTCGGACAGACTGCTGACACTCACACACAGGCAGTCGGTGACGCCTCCGGACCGAGCGCACCTACGCCGGAACCAGAACCCGTGCAGCCAAGAACTCCCACCCCCCTAGCCGAGGCACCCGCCCCGGCATCCGGACTCGGCCGTAAGGACGTTTAGTTATGGACGCCGACGAGAACCGCGCCAAGTACCAGCTGTCCCCCGTCCAATTTTCCCGCCTCACCAAACGCGGCATCGTCCTGAGCTTGTCGCTGCCACAGTTGATCGCACTGTCGATCGGGATGCTCACTCTCGTAACCGCGCTCTACACAGCTGGCGCCTCCGGCCTAGCTTGGACAAGTCCCGTCTGGGTGACCACCGCGGTCATAGCGGGTGTCTCGATCCGCGGTCGCAAGCTCGTCGAGTGGGTGCCGGTCGGCACACGATGGATGTGGCGCGTCGCTTACCGCCAGCTGACCTACCGGCGTCGAATCATCCGGCCGCGCCCCGTTGGAACACTGTCCCTTCCCGGCGACGCGGCCGCCCTTCGTGAATGGAACGATCCCGAGACCGGGGCGGTCATGATCCACGATCCGCACGCGAAAACCCTCACCGCGGTGGTGGCGGTGTCGCATCCGGCATTCGCGTTGCTCGACCCCGGTGAGCAACACCGAAGGGTGACCGGGTGGGGACGAGTGCTCGCGGGCGCGTGCAGATCAGGACGCATCGCTCGTCTGCAGGTGTCGGAACGCACACTGCCCGATTCAGGCACCGGACTCGCCGAGTGGTGGGAACAACATGGCATCGATGACGGTGGGTGGGCTGCGGCCACGTACCGGGATCTCATCGGAAGGGCCGGGCCGGCCGGCGAACGTCACGCGACCACGATTAGCCTCTGTGTCGACCTTGCTTCTGCCACGCGCCAAATCCGAACTCAGGGCGGCGGTATGCGCGGTGCGGCAGCTCTACTCCGCCAAGAGATGACAGCTCTGACGGGAGCGCTGCGGTCCGCGGACCTCTCCGTCGGAACCTGGCTCACCGCCGACGAACTCGCCAGGATACTGCGAACCGCATACGACCCCGCCGTGGGCGTCGACCTGGAACGGCATCCTGACGTTGGGCGGTCGCTCGCCACGGCCGGCCCGGTCGCCGTCACCGAGAGCTGGGACTGTCTGCGCACAGACAGTGCCTTCCACGCGGTCTTGTGGATCAGTGAATGGCCCCGATCTCAGGTGTTCCCCGGCTTCCTGTCGCCCCTCGTCTTCACCAACGGTGTTCTCCGCACGCTTTCGCTGCACTATCTCCCCGTTCGTGCGGATCAGGCCGCACGCGATCTCCGTAAGAAGAAGACCGAGCTCATCAGCGATGCCCACCAGCGCAGGCGCATCGGCCAGATCGATGATGCCAGTTCAACCGCAGAGTACGAAGACGTGCTTCAGCAGGAGGCGGAGCTCACCGCCGGCCACGGCGTTGTTCGCGCAACCGGTCTCGTGTGCGTGACCGCATCCTCTGCCGACGAGCTCGACGCCGCTGTGGCGTCGATCGAGCAGGCCGCCATTCAGAGCTCCTGCGAGACACGGCTGCTCGTCGGCCAGCAGGCGCAAGCGTTCACTGCCGCGGCGCTGCCCCTCTGTCGAAGCGTGTGACCGGTGCGCACCTGTCTCGTGACGCAATCGATTGGAGTTGAGATGTTTGACGAAGAACTGAGAACAGCCGAACCTCGTTGGATCAGTGTCGTCTTCTTACAGGGAGATGAGGCGCACGCAGTACTCGGCATGATCGACCTCAGGGACGCCATCGCGGCGATCGAGCACTTACAACAGTGGGACTACGGAGACGAGACGGTTGAGGCCGCTCTCTCCAACGGGTATGTCTACGACCGCATTCCGGCCGGGCGGACAGATCGGGTTATCGAAGACGACGGATCGCCCTACGCGCTGACCTACAGCAAACAATTTGGCTACGTGTCGCTCTTACGCCGGTATCCCGATGAACCGGAACCGGATTTTGCTCGGGCCCCAAGGGTGACATCCACCCAGCCAGCTCAGTCACGCCAGCCCGCCGCAACCTGGGCCAGCACTCAAACACGATCAAGCGCCAAGTCAGCGCAGGCGGTCTCGCTGTGAAGAACTCAACGGACGAACACCTGCACACCACTCACCTGCTTGAGCCGCATGGCGAAGTTCGGCGCGACCGCCAAGCGCGCAAACGCTCAGCGGCACAGATCGTGGCTGATGCGCGGCGGGCGAGGCATCTCGAGGCGCGCACGCAGTGGCAGGCCGAACGGGACGAGACGCGATCAGTCGAATATCTGGCCGCCGGCGGAGAGTCAGGTCCCGCACAGCTGCGGATGCCCGGTCGGCTCCGGCTCCCGAAGCACCAGGACACCTCCGCCACTCTGTCGGGTCACTATCCTTTCCTCGCGGAGGCCGGACTGGGCTCGGCAGGCGTCTTCGTCGGGCAGGATCTCTATTCGGGTGGCTCCTTCGTCTACGACCCGTGGGTGCTCTACCAACGCGGAATGATTACCGCCCCTAACGTCGTCCTCGCCGGCATCGTCGGTTCGGGCAAGTCATCTCTCGCGAAGTCGCTCTATACCCGCTCTCTTCCTTTCGGCCGCCGGGTTTACGTGCCTGGGGATCCGAAGGGTGAGCACACCGTCGTGGCCGAAGCCGTCGGCGGCAAAGCGATCATCCTCGGGCACGGGCTGCGCAACCGACTGAACCCACTTGACGAAGGTCACCGGGCGGCATCCGCTACAGACGCCGAGTGGGCGGCACAGCTCGCGTCCCGGCGTCGTGAGCTCATTGGAGCGCTCGCCGAGACAGTGCTCGATCGAGCGCTCAGTCCACTCGAGCACACCGCCATCGACCTCGCCCTGGCGGACGCGGTTCGAAGCGCCGAGGTGCCGATCCTTCCCATGGTCGTGGACCGCATCCTCGCCCCCAATCCCGAGGACGATGAGGGCCGTCTCGCGGAGGACGGACGTCTCGTCGGTCATGCGCTGCGGCGGCTTGTCGCCGGCGACCTCGCCGGACTCTTCGACGGTCCCTCCACCGTACGTTTCGACCCTTCGCTGCCAATGGTCTCTCTTGACCTCTCACGGGTCGCAGAGAACTCAACGCTCATCTCCGTGCTCATGACCTGCTCATCCGCATGGATGGAAGCCGCACTCGCCGATCCGGCCGGTGGTCAACGATGGGTCATCTACGACGAAGCCTGGCGACTCATGGCCTACCCGGCACTCTTGCGCCGCATGGATGCCCAGTGGCGCCTAGCCCGGCACTTCGGGATAGCCAACATGCTCGTCTTCCACAAACTCAGCGACCTCGACAACGTTGGCGACTCCGGGTCTGCAATGCGCGCACTCGCGTCGTCGTTGCTGGCCAACGCAGAGACTCGTATCGTCTATCGCCAGGAACCGGACCAGCTCGGGTCCACAGCGAGCGCCCTCGGGCTTAGCGGAACAGAGCAGCTGCTCCTCCCCGCGCTCGGAACGGGCCAGGGCCTCTGGCGCGTCAAGGACCGAAGCTTCGTGGTGCAGCACCAGCTGCACCCCAACGAGCTTGAGGCATTCGACACAACCGCTCGGATGTCCGCGAGTCGGTAACCGTGCGTCCCCAGGGCGGATTTCCCACCCAGAACAAGGAGCCATTCCGATGGTCAAGAATGTGAGCAAAGAGCGAGAGGCGAGGATGGTGCTTGCGGCGCTCTCCGAGCCGAGTGACGTCATTACGGGGACACTAGTCGCCCGTCTCGGCGCAGCGGCGACCATGCAGCTCATCACGTCCGGCGATCGGCTTCCGAACGGCGTCGAACCCGCCGAAGGCGAACTCTGGCGACGGCGACTGGCTCCCCGTATAGACCCCGGGCAGATCGACCGCATCAACCTCGACATGGTGCATCATGACATTCGACTTCTCACTCCTGAGGATGTCGACTGGCCCGGTGAGCTGCAGCAGCTCGGCGCCACCGCGCCCATCGCTCTCTGGCTCAAAGGCGACCCGAGTCAACTCTCGGCCCCCCTCCCTGGGCGCGTGACCATCGTGGGTTCCCGTGCCGCAACGGCGTACGGCAGCCAGGTGGCGACCGAGCTTGCTTCAGAGCTCGCCTCGCAGGGCAGAGTGATCCTTTCCGGCGGTGCGTATGGCATCGACGGATCAGCCCATCGAGCAGCCACGGTTTCCTATCCCGGGTCCACGGTCGCCGTACTGGCCGGCGGGCTCGACCGACTCTACCCAGCGGGCCACGAGCAACTCTTTGAGCGCATCGAACTAAGCGGCGGCCTACTCCTGAGCGAGCTTCCGCCCGGCTCCGCCCCGACTCGCTGGCGTTTCCTCCAACGGAACCGGATCCTCGCAGCGCTCTCGGGCGCGACTGTCGTCGTTGAGGCTGGGCATCGATCTGGTTCGTTGAACGTCGCTGCGCAAGCCCATTCCCTGGGTCGACCAGTCGGTGCCGTCCCTGGACCTGTCACCAGCCCGGCGAGCGCAGGATGCCACCGGCTTATTCAGGAGGGAGTCGCAAGTCTCGTGGTCGACGCACAAGACGTGACGGACCTACTGGATGCCTCAGCCGGCTTCTCAGGAGACAGAACGTTCACCTACTCGCCCACGCGACGATTCAGTCGAAGCAGTACGGATCTCCGCCTGTAGGCGATCTGTATGAAGGGAGAGCGCCGGTGAGCACACCCCGAACTCAGGGCTCGCTCGGCGACGAGCTCGCAAACCTCGGCATCGCACTCCTGATGTGCTCAGCAGTACTGGCGCTACTCCTCCGGTTATCGGGAACCATCGCAGCCTGGGCGACAGGTATCGCGCAACCGGCTGGCGGGCCCGGAACCGGGCTCTCTGTCCTACTTGACCCGGGCAACCCATCAGCCGCCATGAAGGCTCCTGGGCTCCACCCGCTTGCCTACTGGCTGACGGCCAGCATCATGGTCGTTGTGGTTGGCGCCGCCGGGACCTGGCTGTGGCGGATGCTTCACGATCCGCAACGATCAGCACGGATCGATCCATACCGCATCCCTGGAATCGCGACACGTAACGACGTACTGCGAGCGGCATCCAGCAAAGCGCTCATGCGCCGTGCTGCGCATCTCCGTCCGGCCCTCTCGAACGCGAAACCAACTGACGTTGGCTACCGCATCGGGCGATCACGAGGTACCGACGTGTGGGCCAGCGTAGAGGACTCCATCCTCGTCATCGGACCACCGCGCTCCGGGAAAGGCGCACACATCGTCATCAACGCCATCCTCGACTCCCCCGGGCCAGTAGTGACCACATCCACCCGCCCGGACAACCTCACCGCCACCCTCCGAGCACGCCAAAGAACTGGTCCGGTCGCAGTGTTCGATCCGCAACAGCTTGCGCTCGGTGTGCCGGCGGGCCTCCGCTGGTCGCCGATCCGCGGTTGCGAAGACCCGCTCACAGCGATGATCCGTGCAACGGGATTGGCTGCCGGCACTGGACTCGCGGCCGGTGGCGTCGACGGAGGTGGATTCTGGGAGGCAAAGACGCGTACGGCCCTCCAGGCGTTGCTGCACGCCGCCGCCCTCGACCACCGCACGCCCGCCGAACTCTTCCGCTGGACTCTCGACCCAGCTGCGGCCCACGACGCAGTCGCAATCCTGCTCAGCACTGCCGAGGCGGCCACCGGATGGGGCGACTCCCTGCAAGCCATGCTGGAGGCCGACCCACGAACGCGCGACTCAATCTGGCAGGGAGTGTCCCTCTCGCTAGGCGCCCTCGCCGACCCTCGCGTGCTGGATGCCGTCTCCCCCGGAGAGGGAGAGAGCTTCGACCCGGAGGGATTCCTGCGCAGCAACAGCACCCTGTACCTGCTCGCTACAGGTGCAGGCTCAAACAACTCCGCCGCCCTCGTCTCGGCCTTCGTCGAGGACCTCGTCGAGACAGCCCGTCGCCTGGCCGCTCGCAGCGCGGGAGCGCGACTCGACCCGCCCTTGCTGCTCGCACTCGACGAAATCGGCAACCTGGCGCCCCTCCCCTCGCTGCCCAACCTGATGGCGGAAGGTGGCGGCACGGGTATCACCACCATGCCTGTGCTGCAGTCCCTCGCGCAGGCACGAACCAAGTGGAGCGAGAACGCAGCTGGCACCATCTGGGACTCGTCGATCGTCAAGGTCGTACTTGGCGGAGCGTCCAACTCCCGAGACCTTCACGATCTCTCGACATTGATCGGTGAGCGCGACGAGTCGACTGACTCGACCACCGTCGGCGATCGGGGTTCACGCTCTGCGCAGCGGTCCATCCGCCGCGTCCCTGTCATGCCTCCCGACACCATCAGAACCCTCCCGTTCGGAACCGGCCTAATCATGCTTCGCGCCGCACCGCCCGTCATCGCGAGCTTGCAAATGTGGACCGCACGTCGTGATGCGGAAACTCTGCTCGCGAACCGGACGGATATCGAAGCATTGATGCGAAGGCCTCCTGCGGAGTCTCCCGCGCGGCCGTCGGCCAGCCAATCGGAGTGACAACGTCGGCCCACATCGCGCCGCAGCAGGTGGGCCTGCGGTTGAGGTGGTTTACCCATTCACCTTCGTCGTGAAGGCGGCGGCACACCTAGTAGTGAACGCGGATCGACCGGTCCGCCCAGTCACAGGAGGTTGAGTCCCATGACACTTCACACGCAGCAGTCGCTGTCAGGTTTCATCGCGTCGGAGCCACAACAGTCGGTCACGGAGAATGGCGACACTCGCTTCTACGTGCGCGTCGGCCAGCCGCACTTCCGTCGCGAGGAAGGAGGCTTCACCCCACTCGAACCAAGCTTCCACGACCTCGTCGCGTATCGGGCTACCGCCGACCGGGCACTCACACGGTTTGCCAAGGGCGACAGTTTTGTCGCCGAGGGTTACGTACGCACATTCCAAGTGGAGCGCGACGGTGAAGTCGTCGACCGGGAGGAGTTCGTCGCGAAGAAGATCGGCCACGACCTCGCCCGCACGAACTATGAAGTCGACCGAGCCCGTCGCTCGGCACCGGCCGAGGAGCTAAGCGCACCGGTCTCCCGCAACGCAATTTCGCCCGTGGCCGGGCTGACCACGCCCATGTCGACCGCGCTAGGGATCTGAGGATCAGTGATGGCAGAACCCCAGGTCGAGTGGATGCCCGATCATCAGGGCGCAACATTCGCCGACGACTCATACGATGACCTCAACGGACCACTCACCACAGAGCCGCCCCATCCCGTTAACTGGAACTTACTCACCTCCGATGAAGCCGAGATCGAGTGGATCGAGCTCAACCGGTGGGTCAATTGGCTGCGCCGGACTTACGGTCTCCCCGCCTCCATCGTGCCGCCCTTCTGGCACCGCCACCCCGAACTCGTCTGGGAGCTCTCAGCGCTGCACTTACATTGGCTCTGCGCCTACGACCCCGATCAACACGGCTCGGCACCATTCGGCTGGCACCGTGACTTCGCTGACGCGCGCCAACGACTTCATGACTGGGTAGCGACATCCGGAACACGCCTAGAGCGCGATCGCCCTACGCGCCAGACGGCTTGGCCGGGTGAAGCAACTGCAAGCGCAGTCGAGGACACCCTGTTTGACGACCGAGATGGGGACTTCGCACTTTTCGTGGCTAGTGATATCCAACGGCGGAAGAACGCCGAGGCCAAGTTCCAAGCTGAATCGGGCTTTTCGTAAGCTGACGTAGCTACTGTCCTTGGCCCTCGCGTTTGTCTGCCAGAACCGCGCCAGAGCGGAAATCTATCCCGAATCGGTCATATCCATCACCCGAGGCTGACCCGCGTGCAATCATGGGCCGTGGCCCACATTAAAGTCTCGGCAGGCAAGACCCTCCTCGAGGGATACATTAAGACCCCTTCGGTCGGTTTGAGCGAGCTTATTTGGAACGCATTCGATGAAGACGCTCAAGTCGTTCGCGTCGAGGTGGAAACCGGGGCACTGGGTGGCATTGATCTCATCCGTGTCATTGACGATGGCAATGGAATGAACCGCGAACGGGCCGAGCTGGCATTCTCCAAGGTGGGCGACAGCTGGAAGCTGGCGGCTGGCACGACCAGTGCAAACGGCCGTCCCGTACATGGAAAGCATGGCAGAGGTCGCTACGGTGCTTTCGCTTTAGGTGACATCGTGAGCTGGGAATCCACGAGCGCAGCCACGAACGGCGGTGCGCTCGCGACCATTAGTGTCAAAGGCACTCGTTCAGACTTGGACTCGTTCGAAATTGCCGATTCACCCGTTGCCGCCCACGAAAGTGGCACCGCTGTAGTCGTCAACAACGTCAGCATCGAGGCCGCGCGAGCTTTCGACGAGGCAGTGGTGCTACGTCAGAAACTCCTCGTGGAGTTCTCCCTTCACCTTGACCGACACGCCAACTTTCGCGTGGAGTTCCTGGGCGTCGATCTCGACCCCGACTCCGTAATCGTGTCCCGGACTCCGATCACCCTCGTCATGCCGGAGGGCGTGCCAGGCAAGGCAAAGCTCACGATCATCGAATGGAAGCTGACAAACGTTGAGCGGCGCCTGTATCTCTGCGATGGCAACGGCGGCATAGTCGACGAGATCCAGCCAGGCATCCAGGCGACTGGAGCGGAATTCACTGCTTACCTTGAGTGGAATGGGTTTGGAAAGGATCGAAATCTCGTGCTCGAAGGGGACAACGAGTCCCATGCGGGTCAAATCATTTCCGCTGCGCGCGCAGCACTGCGAAGCCACTTGGCTGAATCCTCTCGGCGTCGTGAGGCCGACACAGTCAGGCGTTGGAGGGCAGAAGGGGTATACCCCTACAAAGGCGAACCAACCACGATCGTGGAGAAAGCGACTCGTGACACCTTCAACGTTGTTGCGATGGCCGCCGCCCGCACCGTCGACGAATCCAAGACTCAAACATCCAAGGCATTGGCGCTTTCCCTGCTCAAAGAAACCTTCGAGAGTAATCCTGAGGCCCTTCTCCCCATCTTGAAAGAATTTGCAAAGCTGCCGGCTGCCAGAATCGACGAACTGAGAGACATCCTTGAGCGAACCACGCTGACTCAGCTGATTTCCTTGGGCAAAGAGGTCGGAAGCAGAATTGATTTTGTTAGCGGACTCAACGCGCTCATATTCGACCGGGCCACAAAAAAGCGGCTCCTGGAGCGCCGACAACTCCACCGCATACTTGCCCACGAAACGTGGCTATTCGGCGAAGAGTGGTCCCTCACAGGAGATGACGAGCGCCTAACCGAAGTCCTGAAGAAGTACCTTGTCAAGCTTGGAGCGGATGTGGATCTCGCTGGGTCGACTCCCGTGCTGCGAGAAGACGGATCGGATGCGATTCCTGACTTAGTGTTGGGACGCCAGCTGGAAACCCGTGAAAACCATTTCTCGCACCTAGTGATAGAGCTGAAGAGGCCCAGCCACCGCCTCAACGACGAAGACGTCTCGCAGCTTCGCAGCTACGCGAGCGCCATCACCAACGATGAACGCTTCGACCAGCCCAACTCTTCGTGGGAATTTTGGCTGGTGGGGAATGAGACCACAAACGCCGTTGATGAGCAACGTGACCAGGAGCAATTACCTTTTGGGGTGGTTCAAAATAGCAAGAAATACCGCCTCATCGTTCGGACCTGGGCCGAAGTTCTTGGCGACGCCGAGCATCGTCTCAAATTCGTTCAGACGTCCTTGCAGTATGAGTCTGACCGCGATACAGGGCTCGCAACGATGCGCAACAAATACGCCGAGTATCTCCCCCCGGAGGCGTTCGACGCCATGGCGCAGTCCCCGGACGGCGAGACTACTCCACCATCTGGCACAACGTCGGAATCTGACTTGAATACCGATCCAAGTGATGGTGCCCAAACTCCCAGTGCAGCTTAACTTCCTCACCCTCCGCTGGGACTTTGTACCGAATTGGGCCGGCGCTCGATTCCTGATGCGGTCACCATTCCGTACACCACGCCTACGTAGCGTCACAGCATTCCTTAATCGTCTTTTGGGAACGCCCGGTCGAGAAGCGCGGCGGTGGCCGGGTTCACGAGTTCGCTGCGTTGGACGTAATGCATCACCGTGACCCTGGTGTCCGTGTGGCCGAGCAGCTCTGCCGCGAGTTCGATGCTGGCGTTGGTGTTGACAGCGGTCGCGACGGTGCGGCGGAACATGTGCGGGGTCACCCCGTTGATGCCCGCACCCTCAAGCACCTGTCGTAGTTGCCGGCGCACGTTCCCGGTGGTCAGCGGGGTGCCGTCCCGGGATTGGAACAGCAGGTCATCCAAGCCCATGCTCCCGACCTTGGCGAGACGCCGGCGGACCGCGTCGGAGGTGAAGGTGGGGATGGCGACAACACGGGTGGATTTGGCGGTTTTGGGGTGGTCCTGCCGGAAGGTTTGCTCCCCCTTGCGGCTGACGATGGTGCCGGCCAGGCGGATGGAGGGCACGGGGCTGGTGATGTCGACGTCTCGGCGGCGGATGGCCAGGACCTCGCCGATCCGGGCGGAGGTGCCGAGCATCACCTCGATGATGGCGCCGAGCTGGCCGTCGGGCTTAGGGCCGGAGATGTGGTTGACGGCGCTTTCCCACTGGGCGATCGCGGCACGGATCACGTTCACCTCGGGGGCCATGAGAGCGGCGGGTACGTGCGGATCGCGGTGCAGGCGGGCGACGTGGTCCATCGGGTTGCGCGGCAGGACTTCGTGCCGCACCGCCAGCTCCAGGGCGAGCCGCAGCACCACCCGGGCCTGTTTGGCGCGGTTGTAAGAGAGCTTGGCCAGTTGCTTGATGAACTTGTCACACCGGGCCACGCCGATCTCGCGCAGCGCGAGGTGGTCGAAGGCGGGTGAGACGAGGGTGCGCATGTTGCGCTCGTAGAGGTTGCGGGTGGTGCGGGAGATCCGGTCCTCCAGGTCGATGTCCTCCAACCAGTAGACCACCAGGTCTCGGAACAGGCTGTCCGGCGACAAGCTCGTGTCGGCGGGTTGGAACAGGTCCCGGTCGGCGATTTTGGCCTTCAGCGCCCGTTCGGCGGCCTTGGCTGTGGCGCCGCTGGCCTGCACCAGGCGCGCGTGGCCGTCCCAGTCGCGGTAGCGGGTGCGAGCCGCGTACCGGCCGGACGGTAGCTTTCGGGTGGTGATGTCGCCGAAGGTGCCGATGGTCAAGCGTTGCCGGGGCATCTCAGCTCACCGCCGATCGGTGCGCCTGGGCTCGCTGGTGGGTTCGCGCTGTTGGGTGATCCAGGCTCGCACGTCGGAGATGGCGAACTTGAGGTGCTTGCCGAACCGGTACGCGGCGGGGCCTTTGCCGTGCACCCGCCAGTCGTAGACCGTGGAGATCGGGATGCCCAGGTAGGCGGCCAGCTCGTGGACGTCCATCAGGGGCTCCAGGCCCCAGCCGTCGGTGGGTGTTGAGGTTGGGTTCTCGTTGTGAATGCTCATACCCGGAAGGTGTGCCGGGCGATCCCGGACGATCGGGAGGAACCGAAACCGACCTCAGCGTCTCAGGTAACAGGGCCGCCAATGCGGCGGAAATGGGCTGAAAGTGATGACGTAGTGATGACACAATCAAATCTCTTAACCAAAAAAGTCCCGGAAACCCTTGAGTTTCCGGGACATTTGGTCGGGCTGACAGGATTTGAACCTGCGACCCCCTGACCCCCAGTCAGGTGCGCTACCAAGCTGCGCTACAGCCCGCCGTTTCTCAGCGAATTCCCGAAGGCATCCACCGGAGACAACTGGACTAGCTTACCGCCTCGACGGAGCGCCGATGAACACTTTCGGGGGCAAAAGCCGACGGCGCCACGTTTTGCGGGGTGCCGCCCGGGCAGCATACGCCCACAGCCGGCACTGCGCTGATTCCATGCTCGTCCATAGACAACGCATATCTTCGCTGCGTAACGTCGCTGACGGTCGTCACCGGCCGGTCCCACAACGAAGGAAGTCATGTCCCAGAAAACCGCACGCCCCCTGTCCCCGTTCAACCTGGCCCTGGTACTGCTCTGGCTGGTCGACCTGGCAGTGATCGTCGCCGGATACGTCATCCTCACGGCCTCGAACGCCAGCCAGGCGAACTTCTACACCTCGCAGTCCGCCGACTACAACACCTACTTCGCCGCGCAGTCCGGCAGCGGCCTGGGCGCCACCCTGATCGGCGCCGGCGTGCTCGGCGTCATCATCGCCCTGGCCACCCACGTTGTCGCCCGGGCGATCAAGCGCGCCGGCGCACCGGTCCCCGTCGCCACCGACGAGCCCGACTTCGACTACGACTACGACACCGACCTCGAGAAGACCACCGTGGAGGCCAGCGACCTGCACGAGGCCGGCCACGACACCCGGTCGATCGACAAGTCCGAAACTGTCACCGTCGCCACTCCCCCGCAGACTTCGACGAATGCCGCGCCCCGCGTGACGTTCGGCGACGAGCAGGCCACCGACACGAAGCCTGCCAGCCCGCGCTAGACCAGCGCGCGTGAAAATGCCCGGGGCGGGCCCTAATCACCGCCCCGGGCATTTCTGTGTCCGGTACCGCTGGGCATCCGTGCTGTGGCAGGGAGCCGGCGGGCTATCGCCCCTCGAGTCGGGGAACAGGAGGGCCGGGAGCCGGCCACGCGGCCGGCCATAGGGGGATGGCGGGCATCGTGAGCGGACCGGAGTCTGGGGGAACTGGGTGGAACACGTTGGACCTGCCGTCGAGGGTTCGGGCCTCGGGGCGGGACGGGTGTCAACGGGAGTGCGATACAGCTGGAATGTCGGAACGCCGCTCATGGTGCGGGTGGTGCGGGAATGTCGGCAATGCCGCGAATAACGGATGCTTCGATCGGGTGACAAGGACGGGGCGGGTGCAACACACCTTCGGGGGTGCGACGGCGAGCGGGCGATGCTGGTGGGCGACGCTGCCCGGACCAACACGAGAAATCTAAGCGAAACTCGCGCGGAAGAAAAGCCCCGCCGAATCGACGGTTCCGGGCCACTCCCCCGGGTCGATTGAGCCAGTTCCGCGCCAGCACTGGGCTATGAGCCCGTCGAGGTGAGCGGCATTGCGGCAACGTTGCGCTGCTGTTGCGGCAACCTTGCGCAGACCTTGCGCTGTACGGCCCGGTTTGGGCCCGTGGTCAGGGCTGGTGGCGGTGGCGAGGCATCCGCTCTGGGGCGCCCAGGGCATGAAAAAACCGTATGCCGCCACCCGAAGGTGACGGCATACGGTGCGAACCGGGTGAGCGGTTAGCGCTTGCGCTTCTCGCGCACGCGCATGCTGATGTTGATCGGGCTGCCGGCGAAGCCGTAGACCTCGCGCAGGCGCCGCTGGATGAAGCGACGGTAGCCCGGGTCGAGGAACCCGGTGGTGAAGATCACGAAGGTCGGCGGGCGGCTGGACGCCTGGGTGCCGAACAGGATGCGCGGCTGCTTGCCACTGCGCACCGGGTGCGGGTGCTCCGCGGCCAGCTCGGCCAGGAAGGCGTTGAACTTGCCGGTGGCGACGCGGGTGTCCCACGACTCGAGCGCGAGCTCGAGCGCCGGAACCAGCTTCTCCATGTGACGGCCGGTCTTGGCGGAGATGTTCACGCGCGGGGCCCAGGCCACGTGGGCCAGGTCCTGCTCGATCTCCCGCTCCAGGTACCGGCGACGGTCGTCGTCGATCTGGTCCCACTTGTTGAACGCCAGCACCAGGGCGCGGCCGGATTCGAGGACCAGGTCGATCACGCGCACGTCCTGCTCGCTGATCACCTCGGTCACGTCGATCAGCACGACGGCGACTTCGGCCTTCTCCAGCGCGGCGCTGGTGCGCAGCGACGCGTAGAAGTCGGCGCCCTGGGACAGGTGCACGCGACGGCGGATGCCGGCGGTATCGACGAAACGCCAGACGCGACCGCCGAGCTCAACCTGCTCGTCGACCGGGTCGCGGGTGGTGCCGGCGAGGGCGTTGACGACCACGCGCTCTTCGCCGACGACCTTGTTCAGCAGGCTGGACTTGCCCACGTTCGGGCGGCCGAGGATGGCGACGCGGCGGGGGCCGCCGACTTCCTGCTTGGCGACGTTGGAGATCTCGGGGAGTTCTTCGAGGATCGCGTCGAGCAGGTCGGCCACACCGCGGCCGTGCAGCGCGGAGACCGGCCAGGGCTGGCCGAGGCCGAGCGCCCACAGGCTGGCCGCTTCGGGCTCCTGACGGATGTCGTCGACCTTGTTGGCGATGAGGAAGACCGGCTTGCCGCTGCGACGCAGCAGCTTGACGACGGCCTCGTCGGTGGAGGTCGGGCCCACGTTGGAGTCGACGACGAACATGACGACGTCGCAGAGCTCGATCGCGAGTTCGGCCTGCATGGCCACCGACGCGTCGATGCCCTTGGCGTCGGGCTCCCAGCCGCCGGTGTCGACGAGGCTGA
>Ga0247816_10000934_pt1 | contig 14904 bp, 12 predicted proteins | sample UWRJL209509C1_FD_179930 | JGI IMG/M metagenome (GOLD analysis project Ga0247816, IMG submission 179930) | Plant litter microbial communities from Arlington Agricultural Research Station in Wisconsin, United States - UWRJ-L209-509C-1 | ecosystem: Environmental > Terrestrial > Plant litter >...
GGCCCACGCTCCAAAGCCTGCGTGAGGGCACACCGAGCCCAGGCGAGGTGCCGAGTGGTGGGGCAAGAGCGTTTTGCTTACTTTTGCGCTCTATCAAAAGTGAGCCGCCGTAAGGGCGGAACCCATATAAGCCCTGACCGCAGCAACGGATATGTGCTCACAAGATGTGTAGATACCTATGGCTATCGCAGGCAAGCCAGCCCCCACAGGTATAACCACGGTTCACAGGGCAAACGGTATCGTCACCTTCGCCCACAACATGTCGCCTTCCGGGCGGTTCTGTACATCAAACTCTTTGGCCCAGCGCACTTCGGCACTCGCATATTTGAGGAAGGTGAAATACACCGCCGGGCCAATGGCGAATACCTGGCCCTTGACCCAGTCGTTTACCTCTTCACCGTAGATATTCACCACCGTGTGCCCGTACTGCTTATCGTCAGTGGTCTGCTTGAGGTAGTAGCCATTCACGCCAAGGCTGAGGTTGTCGGTGACCTTGTAGCTGGCCGAATAATCGAAGTGGAAAATCTGCCCCGAGCGGTAATGGGTGTCGGGGTTTTCCTTGTTGAAACTGTAGGTGGTCTTGATCGACAACTCGGTGCGCTCATTGGGCATCCAGGTCGCCGAGACCAGCGGTTTATAGGTGTAGAAGTTGTTGCTGGTATTGGCCAGGCGCGAGGCGTCGTATTCGCCGGTGGGCACGGTGATTTCCACGGCGGTGGCCAGGGTCAGGTTCTTGCCCATGTCCCACAGGATGATCGGCGCCACGGTGGTGTCACCCATGCTTTCGCGCGTGTCGGACATACCGAACAACGACACCTGCTGCTTCAAGTAGGGTTGTGCGATGTAGCCGCCCAAACGTCCGCCGAATACCCGCAGCGGGCTCAGGTAATCCAGGCGCGGGATGATCGCGTCTGACTGGATCTTCACCTCCGGCACCTTGCCGCCGAGGGAGCTGATATCAAGCTTTTTGGCTTCGTAGTGGTTGTAGTAAATATTGAAGGCGAACATGTGATCCGGCAGGTTGTTCACGTCCAGGGGCAGGATGTAGAAACCATCGGTGCCGGGGCCGATGTTGTCGACGCCGCCTTCAGTGGCCAAGGCTGGCAGGCTGATGAGGGTCAACAGGGCGAGTTGCACGGGGTAAAACGCACGGGTTGGTTTCATGTCGGGGCTCGTTATTATTGTTAGGGCGTCGCTGGGTATAGAAATAAGCCCTTGGCGCGTGGCCGGGCAGGGTATTGGCGGCCACATAGGGGGACTTTGGCGGACAGCTTTCATCCAGAGTGCAGCGACTCTTGCAAGCGCCTATGATTGTCAGAATGTTTCTAAAACAAGAGCTGAAGCACTCAGTCGGGAACCGAAGATCCATGCAAAGGAAAGCCGTTGATCCGCACTATGAAGTGGCCCTGGTCTCGCCATTTCTTCTGCAAACCCTTGGGCAAGTCGTCGCGCAGAAGGGCGCGAGTGCCGAAAACCTGTGCCGCGGCCTGGGTTTTACCCTTGCCGACCTGGATGACCCGGCCCAGCGGATCTCCTATCGACAGGCGGTCGCGATGATTCAGCGCGCGCTCAAGGTGCTGCCTGACCAAGGCTTGGGCCTGTGGGTCGGCAATCAGAATGTGCTGGGCACCCTGGGGCTGCTGGGGCACGTGATCTCGCTGTGCAAGACCTTGCGCGATGCGTTTGCCATTGGTGAGCGTCATCAACACACCTCTGGCGGCATCGCCACTTCGCGTACCCACGAAGGCGTCCACGAAACGTTCGTCGACGTCGAATGCCTGATGCCCTACGCCGAGGTCCAGGTGTTTGCCGCCGAAGAGTTCTTCGCCAGCATCATGGTCTACGGCCGGGCGCTGGTGGGGCCGGACTTCATGCCGCTGCGGGTCGAGTTCATCCATGCAGCGCCGCCTTATATCGCCGAATATCACCGGCTGTTCGGCACACATGTGCGCTTTGGCTGCCTGCATAACCGCATGGTGGTGAGCAGTCATTGGCTCGACGTGCGCCTACCCAACCATCACGCCCTGGCCCTGCGCCAGGCACTGGATTTGCTGGAGCTGGAAAGCGCCCAGTTGCATCAGAAGATGGATTTGATCCAGGCGGTTGAGCGCGCGATTTCCCGCGACTTGCACGGTAGCCAATTGGAAAAGGTCGCCAGCGACTTGAACATGAGCGGGCGTACCTTGCGCCGGCGCCTGACCGAACATGGGCTGACGTTTGAAGGGTTGCTGGAGCAGGTGCGTCGGGCGCGAACCATGGGTTTGTTGAGCAACCCGGGGTTGTCCATCGAGCGCATCACCGAGGAGGTCGGCTACAGCGATGTGCGCAGTTTTCGGCGTGCGTTCAAGCGGTGGACGGGGCTGAGCCCGAGTGCATTTCGCGGCGAGGGAGGAGGGGTGGCGTGAGCCTTAGGGTGGACCCATTCAGGCTGCCGGTGGGGCGAAATTCAAGACTCCGAACGAGCGCGCAAAGGTTTGCTTTTTTGCGAATCAAAAAGCGCGCCGATCGCCTGACGTGCCCGTGACAGCCGGCTCATGACCGTGCCGATGGGCAATTCGAGCATCTGCGCGGCTTCCTTGTAGCTGAAGCGCTCAACCCCCACCAGCAACATCACTTCGCGCTGGCCTTCCGGGAGTTTTTCCACGGCATCGAGGATCTGCCGATGCATCAGGTCGGACTCCGGGTTGGAGGCCTCGGGGTCGCTGACGGTTTCCAGGAATTCGTCGTTCCAATCCATGCGCGAACGGCTGCGAACCTTGCGCGAACGCAGCTCATTGATCCAGGTGGAGTGAACAATCGAGAACATCCAGCTCAACACCGACGTGTCCGGCTGCAATTGATGAGCCCGTTCCAGCGCGCGAACGCAGGCGAGTTGGACCAGGTCTTCGGCATCGTGCTTGTCGCCCGAGAGCCGCAACGCAAACGCCCACAGGCGCGGCAGCAGTTCTGGAAGCAGTGCGGGTAAATCTGCACCGGTGATCGACATATTTCCTCTTATTATTTCTTGATGCCTAAAATGGAGCGGTCAGGCTACGAGGTTATGCCGTAGCGGATGCCAATGTCTGGGCGTCCATTGCGTTGCTGAGGATCCTGGAAGGCGCGTGTTGAGTCGCGATATTTGGTGCGATTGCACAAAGCGGGCCAACTAATAATGTGCCATTGTCACTTGAAACATACAGAGACAATATGAAACATATAATATTTATGAGACCGAGGGAATATTTTCGATTCTCGGGTGTTGTCTTAGAGTATTTGCTCCTGTTTTAAAGTATTTTTAGTTTGTTTTTTAGTGTTTCCAGTTGTTGCGACAGAGCAATTGATATCAATATGATGGCTGTGTGCTACCCGCTAACCAGCCCCATTGGCCCACAAAGCCGAATCACGTAACGTAGTCATGATGAACAAATGGAGTAATGATCCAATGGTAGCGGACGATGCCCTGCTTATGGCCTATGTTGACGGCGACCTGACGCCGCAACAGAACCAGGAGCTTGAGCGGCTTATGGACGCTTCGCCGGACCTGGCCCAGCGCGTCTCCCGGTTGATGGCTTCCTGCCTGCCCTATGAGGAAGCGTTCGCCCGGCAAAAATTGCCGCCCGTGCCCGAGAGCCTGAAGCTCAAGATTGCCGCCTTGGCATCTCAGCACTCGGCTGCGCCGGCCACGGCGTCCGTGTCTGCCCCCGCGACCGTTAGAAAAGACAGTGTTTTTGCCCGCTTGTTCGGCCAGTCCCGACCTAAATTTGCATGGATGGCCCTGACCTTCGCCGCCGGCGCCGCCTGCTACGCGCTGGTGCTGCAAGTCGGCGTGCTCAATGGCGTGCTCAAGCCCGGTTTTGAAGCCTCTGCGCCCGCCGTTGCGCAGACGCTGCCGTGGGTTCAGCAGGCGGCTGCGTATCAACATTTGTACACCCGTGAGACCGTCGACTACGGCGCCCAGCCTGCTGACGTGGTGACCAAGACCCTGGCCGATATCCGCGACGCAGACGGCCTCGCCCTGCGGGTACCGGACCTGAGTTCTGCCGGCCTTACCTTCAAGCGCGTGCAACGCTTGCGCTTCAACAACAAGGCGCTGATCCAGCTGGTTTATCTGCCCGAAAAAGGTGCGCCGGTGGCCTTGTGCGTGATGAAAGAGCCCAAGCCGGATCAATCCCTGGCCCAACAAAACGTGGCGCAAATGAACGTCGTGACCTGGCGCCAGTCTGAGCTGGGCTATGCGCTGATCGGCGAGCCCGAAGGGGTCGACCTCAACGCCATTGCCCGGCTTGTCGCAGACCGCAGTGCCGGGCAGCTGTTCGCTGTTTCCAGAGCACCAATGTGGGTCGCTGATATCCAGAAATGACAGTACCGGGATCGAGCATTGGATCCCAATGCTGCGATTCCAGGTAGTTTGATGAAAAAGCGCCATCTTCTGAGTTTCCCCCTCGCAGCTGTTGCGGTCGCCCTCGGTGCCTGGGGTTACCACGCCGGTTGGCTGGCCCCCGTGTTTTCCCCGTCATCACCCACGGCTGTACAAATTGTCGATGAGATGGAGGCCGCCGCCGGTCGAGCCCATCCCGGCTTTCGGCGTAACCATGCCAAAGGCCTGTGCATCACGGGCAGGTTTGAAAGCAGTGGTAATGCTGTAGAGATTACCCAGGCATCAGTGTTACAGCGCGCTAGCGTGCCGTTGATCGGCAGGTTGTCTGCCGCCGGTGGCGACCCGGCCCAGGCGGATGCCCATGGCATGATCCGCAGCATGGCCCTGGGCCTGACCGGCGCCGATGGCCAAACCTGGTACACCGCAATGAATTCGGTACCGGTGTTTGCGGTCAACACGCCGCAGGGCCTCTATGAGCAACTTCGCGCCTCGATGCCGGAGTACGGCGGCACCGGCCCCGACCCGCAAAAGATGAACGCGTTCAAGCAGGCGCATCCCGAGATTCAGCCGTTCGAGGTCTGGCTGGCGGACCATCCCGCGTCGTCCGGTTTCGACAACACCGCTTACTACAGCGTCAATGCGTTTCGCATGACCAACGCCCAGGGCCAGGTGCGCTTCGTGCGCTGGAGCATGGTGCCCGAGACGGCTTACACACCGATGAGCGCTGCCGAAGGCAATGATCCGGACTTCCTCGCGTTCGGTTTTGCCAATCGGGTTGCCCACTCGCCTGTGCGCTGGCACCTGATGATCACCCTGGCCGAACCCGGCGACCCGACTACCGACGCCACCCTGCGCTGGCCCGAAGAGCAACGCCGGCAGATCGACGCCGGGGTGCTGGTGATCGACCGGCAACAACCGCAGATCGATGGTGCCTGTCGCGACATCGACTTCAATCCCCTGGCGTTGCCGACGGGAATCGAGCCATCCGATGACCCCTTGCTGCTGGCCCGCGAGGCGGCGTATGCCGAGTCCCACAAGCGGCGGGTCGAAGAAGAGGCCAGGCACTGAGATTGGCTACCCGATCTTCCCCCGGATTGGCTATTTGTCCGCGGCCCCCACCTCACTACTCTAGGCATCACCCCCTACTGCTCTGGAGTTCCACCATGCAAGCTCGTACCGATTTCTACACCGCCTCCCCAGACGCCATGAAAGCCATGCTCGCCCTGGAAAATGCAGTTGGCAAACTCTCCATCGAACTGCCACTGCTTGAGCTGATTCGCCTGCGCGTTTCGCAGATCAATGGCTGCGCCTTCTGCCTGGACATGCACACCGCCGACGCCCGCAAGGGCGGTGAAACCGAGCGTCGCCTGTACACGATATCGGCCTGGCGTGAAACGCCATTCTTCACCCCGCGTGAGCGCGCCGCCCTGGCCTGGGCCGAGAGCCTGACCCTGCTCAGCCACACCCACGCACCGGACGAAGACTTCAACGCGCTGGCAGCCGAGTTCAGCCCCAAGGAACAAGTTGATTTGAGCGTGGCGATTGCCACCATCAACAGCTGGAACCGCCTGGCCGTGGGCTTTCGCAAGATGCCCAAGTAACTAACGGCATTGATGTTGATCGTTCCCACGCAGAGCGTGGGAACGATCAATCGTTAGAAGTTGACCGAAGCATTCAGGCGCGCCGTCAACGGCGCGCCTTGGAACAGATAGTCATCCCCCAGGTATTCGCCGGTGTCGCGCCAGTAGCGCTTGTCGAACAGGTTGTCGACGCTCAGGCGAAATACCGTCTCGTAGCCATCGATCCTGGTGCTGTAACGACCGCCAACGTTGACGACCGCGTAGTCGCCCGCCTGCACATTGCCGACTCGATCGGCGTACTTGCTGGCGCTGTATTGCACACCGCCCAGCAGCGCCAGGCCATCCACCCAGGGCAGGGCGTAATCGGCATATAAACTGGCGCGAAGTTTCGGCACGTTGATCGCCTGATGGTCTTCGTATTCAGGTGTGCCGCTGCCCGTCACCCGTGCGCGAATCGCCGCAACGCTGGCCGCAATCTGCAAGCGCTCGCTGGCCCATCCGTTGGCGGACAGTTCCAGGCCAGTGTTTTTCTGTTCGCCCTGCTGCACGTAGGTGAAGGCGCCCGCGTCATCCGGCCTGGCGTATTGATAGGCCTGGCGGGTCTGGAAGACAGCGGCGGCAAAACTGATGCGACGCCAGTCGTATTTAACCCCGGCTTCGATTTGCCGCGAGACAGTCGGGGCCAGGGTTTCACCGCTGTTAAGCGCAAACCACGGCGCTTCGCCGCCCAGGGACAAACCTTTGCTGTAGCTGGTGTACAGCGACAGGTTTTCAATCGGCTTATAGATCAATGCAGCCTGAGGCAGGAATACATACCGCTGCGTGTGCCGGGACTCGTTGCCCTGATCATCGAAAGCCTTTTCATCCAGCCGCACCTCACGGCCACCCAGCACGGTCTGCCATTGCTCGTTGAAACTGATGCGGTCGCTGACGAACAGCCCGTATTGACGGCTGTCGAGGCTGCGGTGGCTGTCGTTCAACGGGCCGTCGTAGCGCGGGAAATTCGCAGGCGGTTGATTGATATTCCCGGTGCCGATCCACTCATTGATCGACTCACGTTTATCCACCACGCGGCGAAACGCGCTGCTGCCAAACGTCAGTTCATGCGCCAGGCCAGCGGTGTTGAACAGGCCGGTCATGGCCGCCTGGATTTCATCATTGCGTCGGGTGTCATCCGGGCTGCGGAAATCGTAGATGCCGTAGTCGCCTTCCGGGCTGAAGTAATTGCCGTTGCCGGCCGTATCGCCACCCCAGGCAAACGAACTGTAATCATCGATCACCACCTTGCTGCGAGCTGCGCTGACGCTGCCTTTCCACTGATCGCTGAAGCGGTACTCGAACGTGCCATTGAGGTTCAGCGAATCGATCCCCACTTGATTCGCGCCGCTCTGATGCCCGAGCAGTTTTTTCGGCGAGGCGTGATGCGGCAGCTCGGTGCCGCCGAGCAACTGATACCCCGGCACCGAGCGCTGCTGCTTGTTCTGATACTCCGCATCGAGTTGCAATACCGCGTCGGGGCTGATGTTCCAGTCAAATGCCAGGGACAGGAAATCCCGCTGGCCATTGGCGTGCTCGACATAAGAATTGAGGTCTTCATGGGCCACGTTGGCACGCAGGCCGAACTGCTGCTCACTGCCGAACCAGCCACCCACGTCGGTAGCGACATAGCCGCTGCCGCGATCATCGGTAGACACCGTCACCGAGCGCACATCTTCCGGGCGCTTGGTCACGTAATTGATCACGCCGCTGGGCTCGGAAATCCCGCTTTGCAGGCCCGATAAGCCCTTGAGCAATTCCACCCGCTGCTTGTTTTCCAGTGCGACGTTCTGCTCGCCGGTAATCGTGCGGCCGTTGATCTTGTAGCTGCTCGCCGCGTTCAGCGAGAAGCCGCGCACCACAAAGTTTTCGTAGTAGCCGATGGGCGCATAGCTGTCGCCTACGGACGCGTCATTGCGTAGCACTTCGCTGAGCAGGCGCGCCTGTTGGTCGTTGATCAGCGACTCATTGAACACGCTGATCGAGGCCGGCGTGTCGAGCAGTGGCGCTTCATTGAAACCGCCTACCGAGGCGGTGTCGGCGTTGTAGCCAGACTCGTCCTGGCCCTGGACGTTGACTGCCGGCAGCTCAATTTCAGAGCCAGTGCTGTTGCCGATTCCCCCGCTGAGCAGCAGGCCGAGGGCAAAACGCGAGGTAACGGCAGGACGAAAACGCAAAACCATGGGGAGAAGGCCTGAGAGCGCAAAGCGGGGGCGCATAAGCTAGGCATAACGGCGGCGTTTTACAAGTTTTCGAGAATGGTTCGCTTTGAGACGCCGCGTCTCAGAGGGCACGCCAATCGGTTCCGCCCTCGACACCGGCCCCTTGCGGGTGCGATAGACAAGGCTTCCCCACCGTTAAAGGAGAACGTCATGAGTATCGCTGGAAAGGTTGCACTGGTGACCGGTGCCGGGCAAGGCATAGGCCGGGCCATCGCCTTGCGCCTGGCGCGCGACGGCGCCGACATTGCCCTGGTGGACATCAACAGTGCCGGGATCGAAGCCGTGGCGGCCGAGGTGGTTGCGCTGGGGCGCAAGGCCTCGGTGTTCACCGCCGATGTCTCGAAGCTGGAGCAAGTGGTGGCCGCGGTTGAGCACGCGCACCAGACACTGGGCGGTTTCGACATCATCATCAACAACGCCGGCGTCGCGCAGATCGATGCACTGCTCGACGTGACCCCGGAGCAGGTCGACCGCACCCTGCGAATCAACGTGCAGGGCACGCTCTGGGGCATCCAGGCGGCGGGCAAGAAATTCAAGGCGCTCAAGCAGAAGGGCAAGATCATCAACGCCTGTTCGATTGCCGGCCATGAAGGCTTCGCCTTGCTGGGTGTGTACTCGGCCACAAAATTCGCAGTGCGTGCACTGACCCAGGCGGCGGCCAGGGAGCTGGCGAGTGACGGGATCACCGTCAACGCTTATTGCCCCGGTGTGGTGGGTACCGACATGTGGGTCGAGATCGACAAACGCATGGCTGAAATCACCGGCGCTGAAGTGGGCGCGACGTATAAAAAATACGTCGACGGCATCGCCCTGGGCCGCGCGGAAACACCGGAGGATGTGGCAGGGTTGGTCTCGTACCTGGCGGGACCGGACTCGGATTACATGACCGGGCAGGCGCCGTTGATTGATGGCGGGCTCCTGTACCGCTGATCCCAGAAATAACACAGTCAAAAATGTGGGAGCTGGCTTGCCTGCGATAGCGGTGTAACAGTCGCCAGATGTGTTGCCTGAAACACCGCTATCGCAGGCAAGCCAGCTCCCACAGGTTTAACCGAGTTGTGTCAGTGCTATGATCGTTCCCACGCTCTGCGTGGGAATGCATCCCGTGACGCTCCGCGTCACCAGTGCACAGGACTTAAGCCTTGCGCCAGCAGCGAGACGCGAAGCGTCCCAGGCGGCATTCCTTTGCTGCGCGTGAGGACCGATCAACAAAGATATTCAACCCATACGTGTCAGTGCTTGCCGGGCATGTCGATGCCCAGTTGATTCACCCGCCGATACAACGTCGCCCTGGAAATCCCCAACGCCTGCGCCGCTGGCAACGGCTTCCACCGATGCCGAATCAGTGCATCCAGCACCACCTGGCGCTCGGGACTGACGCTTTCCTGCACATCGACCTCAACCGCCTCACCGCGAACCTCCACCGGCAGGTCCGCCGATTGAATCGTCCCGCCATCACACACCGCACACGCATAAGCCAACACATGCCGCAATTGCCGAACATTGCCCGGCCAGCCATAACCCAGCAACAGCTCCAGGGCTGCCGAACCGATGCCCACCGAAACCCCGCTGTGGCGCGCCTCCTGCTCCAGCAACCGATTGATCAACGCCAGCGTGTCCGAACGCTCGCGCAATGGCGGCACGCAGAACCGCGCGCAGCCCAGTCGAAAATACAGATCCTCACGAAAGCTGCCGGCACTCACCAGCGCCGCCAAATCCCGGTGGCTGGCACAAACCACCTGAATATCCACGGCCCGGGTTTTCGCCCCGCCCAGCGGCGCCACTTCGCCCTCGGCCATCACCCGCAACAGTCGCGTCTGCAAGGCCAGCGGCATGTCGCCGATCTCATCAAGGAACAACGTGCCGCCATCGGCCTGTACCAACAGCCCGGTCATGCCCTTGCTGGACGCGCCGGTAAATGCCCCGGCCACATAACCGAACAGCTCGCTCTCTATCAGGTTCTCCGGAATCGCCGCGCAGTTCACTGCAACGAACGGCCCATCACGACGGGCGCTGCGCTCATGCAGTTGACGGGCAAAAACCTCTTTGCCGGCGCCGGTTTCTCCCTGCACCAATACCGGCAGGTTGCGGTCTTTGACGCGTACCGCCAGGCGCAATTGTTCATCCACGCGCGGGTCGACCTGATGACTCAAAGCCCCAGGCACCCGCGCCGGTTTGCGCCGTGGCGCGTTCACTCGCACCTGCAACGCCGCGGGCTCGCCCAGCCAGTGCAACTGCTGTGACGACTGATCGGTAACTGCACGCAAGGCGTCCAGGTCGAACACCTCGCCAATATGCTCCGGCACCTGCCCGAAGCGCCGTCGCAGCGCTTGGCGGGCTTTGCTGTTAAGGGCTTGCAGGCGTCCGTCCTGGTCCCAGGCCAGCAGTAAATCTGGCTGGCTGTCGACGTACCCCGGAGTGCTGTGGGCCTGCAACACCCAATGCTGCTGTGCACTGTGCATGAAAAACGCGTTCTCGATGGCCCGCGCGCTTTGCGCCACCATCTGCCGCACCAGGTGCTGGCTGCGTCGATCATCCGGGGACTTCAACGCCGATGCATCCATCACGCCAAGCAGGTTGCCCTGGGGATCAAAGATTGGCGCAGCAGAGCAGGTCAGGCCGATAAACGCCGCGCGAAAGTGATCGCGCTTGTGCACCGTCACGGCTGCCTTGCTGGTCAGCACCGTGGCCACGCCGCAGGTGCCTTCCTCGGCTTCCGACCAGCAGGTGCCGAGGTACAGGCCGGCTTTGCGGCAGTCATTGCGAATGGAGGCGTCGACCCGATGGTCGAGGGTCTGGCCCTGGGCATCGGTGAGCATCACGCAGTAATCGGCGTGACGCACCCGGCTGTGGATCTGCCCGACTTCCTCGCTGGCAATGCGCATGAACAGCTCGGCGCGTTCGCGGCATTCCTTGAGCAAGGTGTGGGTGAGGATGCGCGGCCCCTGCAGGGAGCCGGGGTCGAGGTGGTGCTGTTCCAGGGAGCGGCGCCAGGAATCGAAAATCAGTGACGGCACTGGAGCCTGCGGCAGGCGGTCGGCATTGCGGACCACACGGCTGACACAGTCGACATGGTCCTTGGAGTTCACGGCGAGCATTGAAGCCTCCGGTTCTCGATCTTTGTTGTTATGCCCGCCATTAAGCGCGCAAGGGGCCAGGCGGACAAGCGTAGCCTGACCAACTGCCTGGCGTGAGACGCGGCGTCTCATCCCGCTTGAGACGTCACGGGCAAGCTGCAACGGAGCGTCTCATTGAACGGCTCACAGTGACATCCGCGCGCCTGCCCGCCGTTGCTCTGGGTCAAGGCTTTCCCAGGTTTTTCGGGAGATTGGCACAGGCCGTGCTGAGAGCCTTGCAGCTGGCCTGATCCAGCCTTCTGTGTGTCGAGACAACCTGGAGAACAACAAGATGTCCACCCACCTGTCCACCGATCAATTGCTGCATGCCTACACCGTGATGCGCACCATCCGTGATTTCGAAGAACGCCTGCATGTGGAGTTCGCCACCGGCGAGATCCCAGGCTTCGTGCACTTGTATGCCGGCCAGGAAGCCAGCGCCGCCGGGGTCATGGCCCACCTCAACGATGAAGACTGCATCGCCTCCAACCACCGTGGCCACGGCCACTGTATCGCCAAGGGCGTGGATGTGTTCGGCATGATGGCCGAGATCTACGGCAAGAAAACCGGCGTGTGCGGCGGCAAGGGCGGCTCCATGCACATCGCCGATCAGGAGAAGGGCATGCTCGGCGCCAACGGCATCGTCGGGGCTGGTGCGCCGTTGGCGGCAGGTGCGGCCCTGGCGGCCAAACTCAAGGGCAGCCAGGGCGTGGCCGTGGCGTTTTTTGGCGACGGCGGTTCCAACGAAGGCGCGGTGTTCGAGGCAATGAACCTGGCCTCGATCATGAACCTGCCGTGCCTGTTCGTCGCCGAGAACAACGGCTATGCCGAGGCTACCGGGTCTGGCTGGTCAGTGGCGTGCAAGGACATTGCCGAGCGCGCCGTGGGCTTTGGCATGCCGGGCGTGATCGTCGACGGCAACGACTTTTTCGCCGTGCACAAAGCGCTTGGCGTCGCCGTGGAGCGGGCCCGCAGCGGGAAAGGGCCGACGCTGGTGGAAGTCAAACTGAGCCGTTTCTACGGCCACTTCGAAGGCGATGCGCAAACCTATCGCGGCCCGGACGAAGTGAAAAACCTGCGGGAAACCCATGACTGTCTGAGCCTGTTTCGCCAGCGCTGCAGCACCGAAGGCTGGCTTGATGCGGCGCAGTTCGAGCGCATCGACGCCGAAGTCGCGCAACTGATCGAAGACGCCGTGCGCCTGGCCAAGTCCGACCCAAAACCCCAGGCCGCCGACCTGCTCAGTGATGTCTACGTTGCCTACCGCTAGAACCCACCCACTACAAAAACAATCCGTGGAGATGTGATCATGGCTAGAAAAATCAGCTACCAGCAGGCAATCAACGAAGCCCTGGCCCAGGAGATGCGCCGCGATCAAAGTGTGTTCATCATCGGCCAGGACGTGTCCGGCGGTACCGGCGCACCCGGTGAGCAAGACGCCTGGGGCGGCGTGCTCGGCGTCACCAAGGGCCTGTACCCGGAATTCCCCGACCGTGTGCTGGACGCACCACTTTCCGAAGTCGGTTATGTCGGCATGGCCGTCGGCGCCGCCACCCGTGGCATGCGTCCGGTGTGTGAATTGATGTTCGTTGACTTCATCGGCTGCTGCCTTGACCAGTTGCTCAACCAGGCGGCGAAGTTCCGCTACATGTTCGGCGGCAAGACCACCACGCCGCTGGTGGTGCGCGCCATGTACGGCGCCGGCCTGCGCGCCGCCGCCCAGCATTCGCAAATGCTCACCTCGATGTGGACGCATATCCCGGGTCTGAAAGTGGTGTGCCCGGCCACGCCTTACGACGCCAAAGGCATGTTGATCCAGGCGATTCGCGACAACGACCCGGTGATTTTCCTTGAACACAAAATGCTCTACAGCCTCCAGGGTGAAGTGCCGGAAGAGCTGTACACCGTGCCCTTCGGCGAAGCCAACTTTGTGCGCGAAGGCAACGACGTGACCCTGGTGACCTACGGGCGCATGGTGCATGTCGCCATGGAAGCCGCGGCCAACCTGGCGCGCCAGGGCATCGATTGCGAAGTGCTGGACTTGCGCACCACCAGCCCGCTGGACGAAGACAGCATCCTGGAAAGCGTGGAGAAAACCGGGCGCCTGGTGGTGATCGACGAGTCCAACCCGCGCTGCTCGATTGCCGCCGACATCAGCGCCCTGGTGGCGCAGCGGGCGTTCAGTTTCCTGCGTGCGCCGATCGAAATGGTCACCGCGCCGCACACCCCGGTGCCGTTCTCCGATGCCCTGGAAGACCTGTACATCCCCAACGCGGCGAAGATCGAAGCTGCGGTGCTGAAGATCGCTGACAAGAGGAACGCCGCATGATCCACACACTGACCATGCCCAAGTGGGGGCTGTCGATGACCGAAGGCCGGGTCGATGTCTGGCTCAAACAGCAGGGCGATTCAGTCGAAAAGGGCGAGGAAGTGCTGGATGTCGAGACCGACAAGATTTCCAGCAGCGTGGAGGCGCCGTTCAGTGGTGTGCTGCGGCGGGTGCTGGCGCAGACCGATGAAACCTTGCCGGTCGGTGCCTTGTTGGCCATCGTGGTGGAAGGCGAAGCCAGCGAAGCCGAAATCGACGCAGTGATCGAAGCGTTTCAGGCGGGCTTCGTTTCCAGTGCCGCTGAGGCTGAAGCCAGCGGGCCTTCGGCGCAAAAGGTCGAAGTGGGCGGGCGCTTGCTGCGCTATCTGGATCTTGGCGAGGGCGGCACGCCGCTGGTGCTGGTGCATGGTTTTGGCGGCGACCTGAACAACTGGTTGTTCAATCATCCGGCGTTGTCGGCGCAACGCCGGGTGATTGCCCTGGACCTGCCAGGGCATGGCGAATCGGGCAAGCACCTGCAAACCGGCGATGTGCAGGAGCTGAGCGACGCTGTGCTGGGGCTGCTCGATCACCTGAACATCGACCGCGTGCACCTGGCCGGGCACTCGATGGGCGGGCTGGTCTCGCTGAATCTCGCGCGCCTGGCACCGCAGCGGGTTGCGTCCCTGACCCTGATCGCCAGTGCCGGCCTGGGACCGGAAATCAACGGCGATTACCTGCAAGGCTTTACCGAGGCGAGCAACCGTAACGCGCTCAAGCCGCCGTTGATCCAACTGTTCAGCGACCCGGCGCTGGTCAACCGGCAGATGCTTGAGGACATGCTCAAGTTCAAACGGCTGGAAGGGGTGGACCAGGCGCTGCGGCAAATCAGCGGGCAACTGTTCGGCGGTGGGCGGCAGCTTATCGATCTACGCAACATGGTCGGGCAACAACCGGGTTTGGTGATCTGGGGCAGCGACGATGCAATCATTCCGGCAAGCCATGCTCAAGGGGTGGAGGCCCAGGTGGAGATACTGCCGGGGCAGGGGCATATGGTGCAGTTGGAGGCGGCGGAGCGGGTGAATGAGCTGATGCTCGGGTTTCTCAAAATCCAGCCATGATGAAGAGCCAATTTGGGTGGGGTGCGTATCCGTTGCTGCGGTCAGGGCATCTATTGGTTCCGCCCTTACGGCGGCTCACTTTTGATAGAGCGCAAAAGTAAGCAAAACGCTCTTGCCCCACCACTCGGCACCTCGCTAATGCTCGGTGTGCCCTCACGCAGGCT
>Ga0247816_10000935_pt1 | contig 14880 bp, 15 predicted proteins | sample UWRJL209509C1_FD_179930 | JGI IMG/M metagenome (GOLD analysis project Ga0247816, IMG submission 179930) | Plant litter microbial communities from Arlington Agricultural Research Station in Wisconsin, United States - UWRJ-L209-509C-1 | ecosystem: Environmental > Terrestrial > Plant litter >...
ATGCTGTAGGCGGTGCCGAAGAAGTCCGACAGTGCACTGACGTACACCAGGGCGGTGTCTTGAAACAACACGATGGCCTGGGTCAACAGCATCGGCACCATGTTGCGAAACGCCTGGGGCAACACCACCAACAGCATTGCCTGGCGATGGGGCATGCCCAGGGCGTAGGCGGCAGCCAATTGGCCCCGGGACACGCTCTGGATCCCCGAGCGAATGATTTCCGCGTAATAGGCCGCCTCGAACAATGAGAACGCGACCAGCGCCGAGATCATCCGTACGTCAGTGGAGGGCGAAAGGCCCAACACGCTCTGCAGCAGTTGCGGTACCACCAAAAAAAACCACAGCAGCACCATCACCAGCGGCACGGAGCGAAACAGGTTGATGTACAGCGCGGCGAAACCGCTCACCAGGCGCAGGCTGGACAGCCGCATCAGCGCCAACACAGTGCCCCAGACCAGGCCCGCCAGCAGCGCCACCACGGTGATCTGCAACGAAACCCACAGGCCTTCGGCGAGGTAGTTCAGGTTGTTGCCGGTAAGAAACGAAAAATCGAGCGCCTGGTTCATCAACTGCGCTCCTGCGAACGAACGTGAGAAGGAATGCGCGTGCGTTTTTCCACCGCGCGCATCACCAGCAATGCAAGGCCATTGACGATGATGTAGAGCAAGGTGACCACCGTGAAGGCTTCATAGGGCTGCGCGGTGTAATCCACCAGTTGGCGGCCTTGGGCGGCCAGGTCCAGCAGGCCGATCATCGAGGCCACCGCAGAGTTCTTGAACACCGTCATGAACTCGGACGTCAGCGGCGGCACGATCACCCGCAACGACACCGGCAACAGCACAAAGCGGTAGGTCTGCGGCAATGTCATGCCCAGGGCCAGGCCGGCGTTACGCTGGCCGGTGGGCAAAGACTCAATACCGGCGCGCACTTGCTCGCAGATACGCGACGAGGTGTACATGCCCAGGCACAGCACCGCGGCCCCGTACTGCTGCAGGAACGGATCGATGCTCTTGATCCGCTCCCCCCAACTCAGGGGCAACAATTCCGGCACCACGAAGTACCAGATAAACAGCTGCACCAGCAGCGGAATATTGCGAAACAGCTCCACGTAAGCAGCTGCCAGGCCCGACACCCAGCGGTTGGGAACCGTGCGCAGTACGCCCATCACCGTGCCCAGGAACAGGCCGATGCACCAGGCCAGAAAACCCAGGGATACGGTGACTGCCAGGCCACTCAGTACCCAGTCGAGGTAGGTTTGGCCGGGCCAGGCCTCATTGAAAAAAACGCCCCAGTGCCAGTTGTAATTCATTGTTGTTCTCTGCGCGCCCGAGTCCTGTATGGGGCTCCGGCGCTTCTGTCGCGAATGATCGTTGGGCGTGCTTGAGCCACGCCCAGGTAGATATCAGGCGAGCTTCAGCCGTGAGCACGCCACTTCCAGGCGGTCGCAGCCTTCACGCAGGGTCTGCATGGAGGTCGCGAACGAGATCCGAAAGTGTTCATCCACGCCATAGGCCGAACCTTGCAGTACCGCCAGCCCGACTTCTTCGAGCAGGTAGATGACAAAGTCATCGCTGTTAGCAATCACCTTGCCTGCCGGCGTTTGGGCGCCGAACAAGTCGCTGCACCGAGGGAACACATAAAAGGCGCCTTCCGGGCAGTGGCACTCAATACCCGGGATCGCATTAAGGCGTTCCACCACGTAGTCACGCCGCGCCTGGTACTGAACGCGCGACTCACGCGGGAAATCCTGGGCACCGGTCAACGCTTCAAGTGCGCCGGCCTGGGCGGGTGTAGACGGGTTGGACGTGCTCTGGGATTGCAGCTTCACCATGGCCTTGATCAGGGCCGCCGGGCCACCGGCATAACCGATACGCCAACCGGTCATGGCATAGGCCTTGGAAACGCCGTTAATGGTCAGGGTGCGATCCTTGAGCCGCGGTTCGACTTGCGCCGGGGTGACGAAGCGGTGCTGGTCATAAACGATGTGTTCGTAGATGTCATCGGTCATTACCCACACCTGAGGGTGGCGCAGCAGCACGTCGGTCAGCGCGCGCATTTCCTGTTCGGTGTAGAGCGCACCGCTGGGATTGTTCGGCGCGTTGAGAATCAGCCAGCGGGTACGCTCAGTGATGCTCGCTTCGAGGTCTTCAGCGCGCAGCTTGAAGGCATTCTTGGCGTGACAAGGGATGAACTTCGGCGTGCCTTCGGCCAGCAGCGTGATGTCCGGGTACGACACCCAGTAAGGCGCCGGAATCAATACCTCATCACCTGCCTGCACGGTGCACATCAGGGCATTGAAGATCACCTGCTTGCCGCCCGTGCTGACGATGATTTCGTTGGCCGCGTAGTCGAGTTGGTTCTCGCGCTTGAACTTGGCGGCGATGGCCGTACGCAGCTCAAGGGTACCGGCCACGTCGGTGTACTTGGTCTTGCCCTCGGCCAGGGCATTTGCAGCGGCCTGCTTGATTGTTTGTGGCGTATCAAAATCCGGCTCACCGGAAATCAGCCCGACAATATCCTTGCCGGCCGCTTTCAGTTCACGGGCGTACTGGCCAGCCATCGAGCTGGGGGAAGGTTTGATTCGATTGATACGGTCGGCAATTTTCAACATGGTGCATTCTCTAAGGCAGGCCATTGGCTTTTACAGGCCGAGCGAGCCCTGGCGCGCTGCAAACGCTGCGCCTGGGGCATGGCTCGGATGAAATCGGCGGCTAGCGCGAAGCACTGGCCTGGGCGAGTAGCGTGGTACTACTGGTCTTCAAAGGTTTTGTCGCTCGGGTGCGCGAACAGCTCTTTCATCGACTCGCTCATCGGCGTATTCAGAACCACGCCGTCAGGCGCGATGGGTTCAAGAAACCACTTGGTGTAGAGGCGCGCGGTCTCGCCACTGAGGTGCAGTTGAGTGATGGTCTCGTCCACCAGGGCCTTAAACTGAGGGTCATCCTTGCGCATCATGCAAGCGAGGGTTTCCTTGGTCGGCATTTCCCCGGTCAACGCGTATTGGTCTGCATCCCGGGCCTTGCTCAACAGCGCGGCAAGTACGTCCCGGTCCATGAAGAACGCGGCGGCGCGGTTGGTTTGCAGCATGATGAATGACTGCGAATGGTCGCGCGCACTGACCACATTGGTCTTCATGTTGTGCTCTTGTACGTAGCGGCGCATAAAGCGCTCGGACGTACTGCCGGCAGTCACCACCACCGACTTGCCATCAAGGTCCTTCAAGGACTGGATCCCCGAATCCTTGCGCGTCAGCAGCTGGGTTTCCGTCACCGCGATGGTGGTCGAAAACGCGACCTGACGGCGGCGTTCGGCGTTGTTGGTGGTGGAGTTGCACTCCAGGTCCAACGTGCCGTTTTGCATCAGCGATATGCGGTTTTGTGCGGTAATCGGGATCGAGCGCAGTTGCAGGTTTGGCAGGTCGAGCTTCTGTTTGATCGCGTCCACTACCCGCAGGGTGATGTCACGGGCATAACCGACCACCTGGTTGCTGTTGCTGTCGACATAGGCCCACGGCACCGATGACTCACGGAAGCCCACCACAATCACCCCGTCGGCCTTGATCTTGTCCAGGGTACTGCCCAACTCTTCGGCTACCACGCTGAAACTGCAGAGCATGGCGAGGGAAGCGGCTATTACATTGCGCATTATTCTGATCACCTTTTTTGTCGTTATTGGTTACGCACTACGATCAATCGCTCGACGAGGCCAGTGTCTGGTCGAAGCTGCGATGTTTTTTCAGGTAGGCCACGAGTCCGCCTGCCTGCAACATGTTCAACACAAACTCGGGTAACCCCTCGCACACAATCGGTTGGGCCTGGCCGTGGTCCAGCAGCAGGCGCCCTTGTTCATCCATCCTCAACGCCAACTGTTCGCCCTCGGCAATTGCCCGGGTGTCGGCGACCACCGGCAACAAACCGTTGTTCAGTGCGTTGCGCAGGTACGTACGCGAAAAACTCTGGGCGACCACCGCCCGAATACCGGCGGCGAGTACCACGGTCACCGCGACTTCCATGGCCGAACCACAACCAAAATTCTTGCCCGCCACCAAAATGTCACCCTCGCCAAGCGTCGCGGCGAACCCTGGGCGGGCGTCCTCCAGCAAGTACTGCTTGAGTACCTGAGGGTCGATGGTTTCCTTCTTGCGATGGGAGGAAATGATGTAGTCGGTGTTGATGTCGTCAGCGAACACGCGCGCGCGCCCATGAATCGGTAACACACTCATGCGGGTACCCCGTCGGCGTTCAATTCCCCGGTCGCCGCGGCAATCGCGCAGACCCGCGGTGAAGCCAGATAGATGGACGCCTGGGCATTGCCCATCCGGCCCTTGAAATTACGGTTGGCGGTGGACAACACCGTGCTTTGCGAGGCGGGAGTGACCCCGCACGTGCCGCAGCAGGAACCACAGCCGGGCGGTTGAATGGTCGCGCCCATGTGTTCAAACGCGGCCAACACGCCTTCGCGTTCCAACTGCGCACGCACCGTTTCGGACGCTGGCGTGACCACCAGATGCACACCATCAGCAATGCCGCCACGGGCCTGCAACTCGGTCAGGGCTTCCCGATAGTCCTTGACCCGGCCGCCCGTGCAAGTGCCCAGGTAAACCATGTCGACTTTGGTGGCGCTGACATCCCGCACGTCGATCACGTTGTCCACGCGATGGGGCAGCGCCAGTTGCGGGCGCACCTGGCCGAGATCAATCTCAAGCTGGCTCTGGTAGCGTGCATCGCTGTCGGCAGCAACGGGTTGATAGTCCCGCACGCCCAAGGCCTCCAGGCAACTGACGGTCACCTCGTCACAAGGAAACACGCCGACCTTGGCGCCCATTTCCACCGCCATGTTGGCCAACACAATACGGTCGTCCATATCCAGGCTGGCGACCCCGCTGCCGCCGAACTCCAGTGCGCAGTAGTTGGCGCCATCGGCACGTAACTGACGCGAAAGGTGCAGCGCCAGGTCCTTGGCCGCAACCCCTGGAGCCAGGCGCCCCTGCAAGGTAATCCGGATGCTCGCCGGCACCTTCAGCCACACCTGGCCACAAAGCAGAATCCCCGCCAGATCAGAGGAACCGATGCCCGTGGCGAAGGTGTTGAAGGCGCCGTAAGAAGTGCTGTGGGAGTCGGCGCCGACCATCACCCGCCCTGGTCGCGCAAGGCCCGATTCCAGCACCAACTGATGACCGATTCCCTGGCCCACGTCCGCGACCCACACCCCATGGGCATGGGCATAGTCGCGGGCCTGGCCTTGCAGCCCCAACGCTTTTGGCCCGGACGCAGTGCCATAATGATCAAGGGCAAACAACAAGCGTTCGGGGTAGCGGGGCGGGCACACGTGCCCGTCATTCATCTGCTTGAGGTAGTCCAGGGCCATGGGAATCGAGCCATCGGTGCCCATCGCAAAGTCAGGCTGGCAGATCACCAGTTCCCCGGCCTGGACCGTTCGCCCCAGAGAGCGGGAGAGGATTTTTTCAGCGATAGTCAATCCGTTCAAGGACCGGCCCCTTCAATCAAAAGCAATGTTGGAAAGAGTGCCTGCAGCGGCTCGAACACCCCGCACGCCGCCCCTGTTCCTGGGCCGATCCGTGAGTGCGGGGCGAAGTGTAGGCTTTGCCGGAAAGGAGTAAAAGTGATTAAATATCCGCCTTAAAGATGAATTTTATTCATTTATTTTTCTCCTCCATGACCCTTCAGGACACGTCGCAATGATCAGTTTCAGACAGCTGGAAGCGGTGTTCTGGGCTGCCCGCCTGGGCACGTTCGCGGCCGCCGCCGAGCAGTTACATACCAGCGAGTCGGCTATCTCCAAGCGCGTTTCAGAGCTGGAGACCTTCCTCGAAAAGTCCTTGTTCGACCGTTCCAAGCGGCGCGTCACGCCAACGCGTGCCGGCCTTGAATTTGTCGAGCAAGCCGAGGAAATGCTGCGTACTCGCGATCGTCTGCTGATACGCATGGGCAAGGAGTCGACTCAGGTCAAACGCTTCAGGGTGGGCGTCACCGAGTTGGTCGCCCTGACCTGGCTGCCACAACTGGTTCAAGCGTTTCGCGGATGCTATCCGGACATTTCCTTTGAGCCTGAAATCGACCTGAGCATCAACCTGGTGGAAAAGCTCCAGGCCGGTCAGGTCGACCTGATCATCGTGCCCAAAGTCTTCTCCCCCGAGCGCCTGGTCGTGGTGCCGCTGCAAGAGATGCAGTTGTCGTGGATGTGCCGTCCCGACCTGATCGATACCAAGATCAAGCGCTTGAATTTCGAGGAGTTGGCGCAGCACCCCATCCTCACGCAAACCGGTCGCTCGGGCGTGGACGTGGTGTATGACGCCTGGTTCAAAGAGAAGAATATTCGCGTGCGCAAGGTCTACGCCGGCAACAGCCTGATCTCCCTGGCCACCTTGACCATCCTTGGTTTCGGGGTCAGCTACCTGCCTTCGCTGTACTTCAGCGACCTGGCGCGCAAGAAGCTGCTGCGCGAGATCGTGCTGGTCGAACCCAGCCCGCTGATTCAATACAACGCGGTTTACCTGGCGGAAGACACCATCGCCGGATTCTGCGCGCAGATCGCCCAGCTCTGTACCGAGCACTGCGACTTCTCCAAGCCCCATTTCGATCCCATGGGGCTGAGCTGATTCGAAGAAGCTTCGGGCCCCTTCGAATAACTTTCCCGCCTGAGGTGTTCACTTCACACAACCTCAGGGGACGCCCATGAACAACCCCTCCGAACGCTACGACCGCCTGACCCGGACCTTCCACTGGCTGACCGCTGCCCTGGTGATCTTCATGTTCGCCAGCGCGCATATCTGGGAAAACCTGGAAAAAGGCACGCCGCTGCGCAAGGGCCTGCAATCAGTCCATATCTCGCTGGGGATCGCCATGGCCGTGTTAATTGCTGCGCGTATTCTCTGGCGGCTGTTTGGGGGCAATCATCCAAAGGCCGATACCCATCCGGCGCTGAACGTGGCCGCCAAAGCCGCCCACGGTTGTCTATACCTGTTACTGGCGTCCCAGGTGATCCTGGGGTTCCTGTTTCGCTGGGCCCAAGGCGAACCCTTCACCTTTTTCGGACTGTTCCCGGTGCCGGCGCCGTTTGTGATAGACCACGAACTGCGGGGCACTTTGGGTGGCCTGCACAACAACGTCGCGTGGGCGATCATTGTGCTCGCCGGGCTGCATGCCTGCGCCGCGCTGTGGCATCACTACATCGCGGGTGACAGCACCTTGCGCCGCATGCTGCCTGGCCCTCGGGGCGACCTTCAACGCTGATTTTTGCTGGTGTACTTTCCCTATCGTTACGGAGCATCGCAACCATGAAGAACCGCCACGAACACGCCGTTGGTTACCGTACTGCCTTATTCATGGGGGCGTGCCTCGCCGCCGCACTGCTGGCGGGCCAGGCCCGTGCTTCCGGTGACGAATCAGCGCCGCCCAAGCCCAACTGCCCCAAAGGCCAGGTGTGGGACACCAAGACGGGCAAGTGCGTCTTGCAGACGAGCAAGGCCACCTCCGATGCCGACCGTACCGATTACGCTTACCGCCTGGCGAAAGACGGGCGCTACGAAGAAGCCCTGTCACTGCTCGACACCCTGCAAGACCCGAACACTGCCAAGGCCCTGAACTACCGTGGTTATGCCACCCGCAAGCTGGGCCGCACCGATGAAGGCATCAGCTATTACCTGAAATCCGTCGCACTGGACCCCAACTACGCGCAAGTCCGCGAATACCTGGGTGAGGCTTATGTGATCAAGGGCCGCGTGGACCTGGCCCAGGAGCAACTGGTGAAAATCAAAGCCCTGTGCAGCACCACCTGCGAAGAGTATGAAGACCTGGCCGAAGCCATCGCAGCCGCGCCGCAGGCCTAAAGCGCGTAAGCCCGCATTCGGGAGGCAGCCATAAGCAGAGACGCCGAGTTTCGTCGCGAGTTGAGCCAGTTATTGCCACGGTTATGGCGATACGGGTTGGTGTTGTCGCGACAAAAGCACGTGGCCGATGACCTGGTGCAGGCCACCTGTGTGCGGGCGCTGGAGCGTGCAGGTCAATTTGTGGCTGGCACTCGGCTGGACCGTTGGCTACTGGCGATCATGCATTCGATCTGGCTTAACGAACTTCGCTCGCAACGGGTACGACAGGGGCAGGGGTTTGTCGATGCAGAGCAAGAGCTGTCGTTCGACGGCGAAACCCAGGCCCAGGATCAGGTGTTGGTGGCGCAGGTGATCAAACGTGTCAATGCGCTGCCTGAAGCGCAGCGGGAAACAGTGTTTCTGGCCTACGTCGAAGGGCTTTCTTACAAAGAGATCGCCGAAGTCCTGCATATCCCGGTGGGAACGGTCATGAGCCGCCTGGCCGCCGCTCGCTTGAAGCTGGCCGAAACCGCACCTTCACGCACCCAGCCAGATAAATCGAGCGGAGAACGGCGATGACTCAAAATACCCTGCCCTCGGATGAGCTGCTGGTGGCTTATCTGGATGGTGAGTTAGAGCCTGAACAGCGCCAACTCATTGATAACCAGCTGCGTAATGATCCGGCGATAACCGCGCGGCTGGAGCAACTCGCATGGGGGGACTTGCCGTTCAAGGCTGCATTCGATTCGGTGCTCGACCAAGCACCCGTCGAACGCTTGCAGTCGATGCTACAAGCCTTGCCGCCAACACAAACGCCAACCCTGAGCCGGCGTAGTTTTCTCGCCGTTGCAGCCAGTTTTGCGGTGGCAGGCGTGGTCGCCGATCGGCTGTTCATGAACTGGCCCCGTTCTGAATCAGGCCAGGGCTGGCGAGCTTCGGTTGCTGAATATATGGCGTTGTATACGCCTCAGACCCTGGAAAACCTCAGCGTCGACCCCGACTCGCATATCGCTCAACTGAGCTCTGTGGGCCGCCAACTGGGCCTGCCGTTGAACCCCGAAGCGGTGAGCCTGCCGGGCGCCGAGTTCCGCCGTGCGCAAATCCTCGACTACGACGGCGTACTGATCGGCCAGTTGACCTACCTCGACCCGCGCCACGGCCCGTTGGCGTTGTGCATCACCGCCGCTAAAAAAGGTGCCATGGCCATGTCCACCGAACAGCGCCGGGGGATGAACGTGGTGTATTGGTCCAACCCGTCCCACGCCTTCATGTTGATAGGCAGAAACCCGTTTGAAGATTTGCAGATCATGGCGCGAAGTGCGCAGAAGATGCTATCCGCGTAGGTTCAATGAGTGGAAGAGGGTAGTTGCAACGCCCGCCAACGTGCGGGCGTCGTACCTTCCCACGCGCGGAACGCCCGATAAAACGAGTTGGTGTCTTCATAGCCGACAAGGCAGGCGATCTCGTCTATTTCAATAGACGGCTCGGCCAGTAGATGGCGCACCACTTCCTGGCGCGTCTCCAGCATCAATTGCCGAAAACTGGTGCCGGCCTCGGTGATCCGCCGTTGCAACGTGCGCTCGCTCATGCCCAGTTCGCGGGCTACCTCGACCATTTCCGGGCGACCACTGGCCAATATTCGCTTGAGGGCGATCTTGACCTGATGGCTGATGCTGGCCGGTGCCGACGCTTCAGCCAGTGCGGCGACCAACCCCGGGTTCAGCATGTCCAGCATTTCGGGGTTGTACCCTGGAAAAGGCCGGTCCAGATCCTTGGCGTCGAGCACCAGCGCATTTCGCTCTGCGCCAAAGCGCACCGGGCAGCCGAAGTACTCGGCCAATGCGCTGCTGCCATTGTCCGCACGTGCCAGTTCGACCTTAAGCGCAATGATCGGCGCACGCGAACCCCGCCGTCCCAACTCAACAAAGGTGGCAAATGCCGCATCCACCAACAGAGCCGGTGGCAATTCAGGCGTGTGCAGCCAGTCGATGGTGACCGTGCAGGTGTGGCCATCTTCGGCAACCAGTAAACGCTCGGGTGTGCAAAGTTGCTTGAAACGGGAGAGACGGTGCAGGCCATCGCGATAATCACGGGCAATAAACGCAGCAAAGCTGGAGGGCGGAAGCGCGGCGATATCAAGCCCGGTCACCAGCATAATCCCCGCTGCCGGGTCAGGATTGAGCACCTGCACCGCCTCCCACAAGCGGAAGAATTCCAGCGTAGTCACCTGCCGGCGGTCGCGCCGCTCACGGATGTGCAGGGTCATGGGCAAGCGTGCCTGACGCAACACCACCGATGGCTCCAGCCCTACAGTCTTCAGGGCCTGCCAGAACACATCGGGTATGTTGAAACGGGGTTGGGTTGCGTCAGCCATGCAGCACCTTTTTTTTACACCGTGAAGTTAATCCGAGGCTGACACGCTGAGGTCATGCCACTTTTTATCCGACTCCGCCAAGTCCGCTGCCGCCCTGGCTGCGTACTGCACGGCATCGCTGCCGAGCAGCAAGCGTAGCGGGGCGTCTTCACTCAGTGCCAGTTCAAGCACGATCTCGGCGACCCGGTCCGGGCCGGTTGGCAGGATGCCCGGCGAGTTAAGCAATTCAACGAGTGCACCCACCGATTGCTGGTAGGGCTCACTGATCGGCGGGATGCTCATGGAAGGCCCCGACCAGTCAGTGCGCATGCCACCCGGCTCCAGCACGGTGACCTTGATACCCAGGGGCGTCACTTCCTGCGCCAGCACCGTCGAGAAGCCGCCGACCGCCCATTTCGCGCTCTGGTAGGCCGCCAAACCCGCCATGCCGATGCGTCCACCGAGCGACGACACCTGAAAAATATGCCCGCTGCCCTGGGCACGCAGCACCGGCACCACCGCTTTGCTGACGTAGACCACACCGTAGAAGTTGGTGTCGATCTGCGCCGAAAAATCCTCCAGCGTCACATCTTCCACCGAGGCCAGATCACCGTAGCCGGCGTTATTGACCACCACATCCAGGCGACCAAAATGCTTCACCGCCGCGTCAACCGCTTCCACTACCTGCTGGTTGTTGGTCACATCCAGTGCGACGGGATAGACCGCATCACCGTATTGCGCCACCAAATCATCCAACTGCTGAGGATTGCGCGCGGTAGCGATCACACGGTCGCCAGCGCGCAGTGCGGCCACGGTAATCGAGCGGCCGAGGCCGCGGGAACTGCCGGTGATAAACCAGATCTTGGACATTCGAACACCTCTTCGTTTGAAGACTGCGGGAGCAACCTGTGAGCGAATGATGGTCGACGGGCCCTTTTCATACACTAGCAAGAGGGCGCCAAGTGACTTGCAAATTACGCCATTTATTGTGCGGCCGGCCTTGTGCTTATTGCTGAGGCTTCAGCACATCAAGCGCGTGATCTTCCAACTGCACGATATTGAGCGGCTTGCTCACTGCCTCACGTGCCAGCAGCGCCGGTGACGGCACCAATTCCAGCACCCGATTACGCCCACCTTCGGCCAGCAAATACGTTCCCTTGCCGGTGCGCACGATCGACTGTGGCGCCTTCAAAAACGAAAGAATCGTCTGCTGCCGCCCCTGTTTATCAATCAACAGCAACCGCGCCCGATGCGTGGAGTCTTCATTGACCCACAACCCGCGCTCATCGCACATCAGGAACGTCGGCTTGTTCAGGTTGCTCAACACCACCGGGTCGCTGCCGTCTTTGGTCAACTCACGTACCACGCCTTTTTTCTTTTCGGTGTAGAGCATGCGCCCATCGGTGCAGCGAATGATCGACTCGCCTTCGTTCAGTTGGTCGCGTACCACGGTCAAGGTCCGGTCGCTCCAGTGATAGCGCAGTATCCTGCCACCGACCTTGCGGTCCTCGATGGCATAGAGGGCGTCGCCGTCGTCCCACAAGCCCTGAACACTTTCACCGTTGAACAGCTCGGTCACTGCCCCATCTTTCAGAAAACTGACCGGCGCGCCATCCACTTCCTGGCTGAACACCCAGCCGCCCTGAGTGGCAACCATCCCGTCGGGCTTGGATAGATTTCCTACAACCAATTCGCGTGTTCCGTCGGGGAGGATGCGCACGATGCTGCCAAGCCCGTTGGTGAGCTCCTGGCTGACCATCAGCGAGCCGTCGAGCTGCGGCATCAGCGATGCAGCTTTTGCCACATCCCGATGGATCACTTGATAGCTCCAGTCGTCGGCGGCGCTTACCGGGTAAAAACTTTGCCAGGCAAAAAAGCCCAGGGTGGCGACGCACACCGCGCCCGTAAGCCCCAACCCCAATCGAATCGCTCGATACAGTGAGTGTGTGCCATCCGTTGTTTTTATTGTTTTGTCCATGATCATTGCCGGTACGTGGTGGGAAGTATGTTGGCCGCGATCCATGTCCGCCCGATACTGGCGATCATTTCAGTGCACTTGGCCACTACGTTATCAAGCACAGGCCTCAACATCACCTCTGATCTTTATCATCGTTCATTTAAGCCCAGCGGCGATCACCCTCACTGTAGGAGCGAGCTTGCTCGCGAAAAACCCAAAGACACCGCGTTAATTCAGGATGTCAGCGTTATCGTTGACGCCCTTCGCGAGCAAGCTCGCTCCTACAGCGGTCGGGATTAGCCAGTTACCGGTTTTTGCATCTGAACACCCTGCCATCCCCCATAATACCCACACCGCCACCACCCAAACGGTCCCTCCGTGATCATCAACTTCGACCTCAACGACCTCCAAGCCTTCCGCGCCGTGGTGGACAAGGGCAGTTTTCGCGGTGCCGCCGAAGCGATCCGCATCTCCCAGCCCGCCCTCAGCCGACGCATTGAAAAGCTTGAGTCTGCCCTGGACGTGAAACTCTTCGAGCGCACCACCCGGCGTGTCAGCCTGACTATGGTGGGGCGCGCGTTTTTGCCGCAAGTCGAGCGCATGCTTGATGACCTGGACATCGCCCTGATGGGCATCAGCAATGTCGCCTCCACGCGCATGGGCAATGTGACCATCGCCTGCGTGCCGTCCACCGCCTATTACTTCATGCCCCACGTGATCTCCGAATTCCACAAGCTTTACCCGAAGATTCGCCTGCGGGTGCTGGACGCGAGTGCGGGCGAGGTGTGCAAGGCGGTGGAAAGTGGCGAGGCGGATTTCGGCGTGAGTTTCAGCGGCAGCCTGGCGGATGAGGTGGCGTTCGAGTTGTTGCTGCAGGAGCGTTATGTGCTGGCCTGCCGGCGTGATCATCCGTTGGCCGAGCGTGCCAGTGTCAGTTGGGCCGAGGCCTACGAGCATGACTACATCACGGTGGATAAAACCTCCGGCAATCGCTTTCTGTTGGATCAGGCATTGCGCGGGGTGCGGGTGAAGAAGCCGAGTATCTGCGAGACCCACCACGTGACAACGATGATCGGACTGGTGGAAGCCGGGTTGGGTGTGGCGATGGTGCCGTCAATTGCGATGCCGGCCACGGCTCACCCGATTCTGGTGAGTGTGCCGTTGGTGGAGCCGGAGGTGGTGCGCAATGTCGGTTTGATCAAGCGCCGCGGGCGTACGTTGACGCCGGCGGCACTGGAGTTGGAGCGCCTGGTGCGGGAGATGCCGTTTCGGTCAGTGTGAAACCGAGTCCAGCCCGGTGGATTGCACCACCGGTTGCGCCTCCGGCGAGGCGAGGAATTGCAGGAGCGCCTTGGCCTGGGCCGGGTGTTCGGCGTTAACCGGAATGCCTGCGGCGAAGCGCGTCACCGATTGCACATCCTCGGGGATTTTACCGACGTAGGTCACACCCGGAATCGGCAGCAGCTCCGATACCTGTTGCAAACCCACTTCGTAATCACCCTTGGCGACCTGGGACGCCACCGGAATGCGCTCGATCATCGTGCCCTTGGCTGGCATGCCGAGCTTTTTGAACAGCTCTTTCTCTACATACACACCGCTGGCGCTGTCCGAGTACGCCACGGACTTGGCCTTTTGCAGCACCGCTTTGAGTTCGGCATCGGTGGCGATGGAAGGCTTGGCAGCGCCTTCCTTGACCACCAGACCAATCCGCGAATCCGCCAGCTCAACCCGCGAGGCCTTGTCGACTTTGCCTTGCTTGATCAAGTCATCCAGGGCGTAGCCGACCATGATCACTACGTCTGCGTGCTCGCCGCGTGCCAGGCGATTGGGAATCGCTTCCGGCGCCTTGCCCATTGACGGCCCGAGGATGGTGTCGAGGGTGTCGCCGCTTTGGGTGGCGTATTGCGTACCGAGCAATTTATAGGCAGCGGTGAAGCCACCCGAGGTCATCACTTTGATTTCTTCAGCCTGGGCCGCCAGCGCCAGGGTACCGACCAGCAGGGCCGTGAGTGCTTGTGATAGGCGCTTCATCACACCACCTGCGCGAGCGTTTGCGGACGCGAGTTGGCGCGACGGTACAACGCCAGGGTCGCACACAGGGCGCACAGCGCGGCGAACATCAACCAGTAGGCCGGCGAGGCCTTGTCTTCGGTCACATGAATCATCCACGTCGAAATCGCCGGGGTGAAACCACCGAAAACCGCCGTCGCCAGGCTGTAGGCCAGCGAGAAACCCGCCACGCGCACTTCCACCGGCATGATTTCCGTCAGGGCCGGGATCATCGCGCCGTTGTACATGCCATAAAGGAAGGAGAACCAGAGCAGGGTTTCCAGCATGTGGGCGAAGCTTGGCGCATTCACCACGAACGACAGCGCCGGATAAGCGGTGAGCACGGTGAGGGCGGTCATTGTCACCAGCACTGGCTTGCGGCCAAAACGGTCACTCAAGGTGCCGCCAATCGGCAGCCAGATGAAGTTGGAGATCGCCACCAGCAAAGTCACCAACAATGCGTCGGCGGTGCTCAAGTTCAGTACGGTTTTGCCAAAGGTCGGCGCGTAGACGGTGATCAGGTAGAACGCGGTGGTGGTCATGGCCACCATCAGCATGCCGGCGATCACGATGGTCCAGTTCTTTACCAGCGTGGCCAGCACTTCGCGCATGGTCGGGCGGTGACGGCGGGCGGCGAACTCTTCGGTTTCCTGCAGGTTGCGACGCAACACAAAGATAAACGGAATGATGATG
>Ga0247816_10000936_pt1 | contig 14879 bp, 9 predicted proteins | sample UWRJL209509C1_FD_179930 | JGI IMG/M metagenome (GOLD analysis project Ga0247816, IMG submission 179930) | Plant litter microbial communities from Arlington Agricultural Research Station in Wisconsin, United States - UWRJ-L209-509C-1 | ecosystem: Environmental > Terrestrial > Plant litter >...
TTAATGATTACGTGATTCCTAACGAAGCTTTGAGCCAGGGAGATATTGATGCAAATGCTTTTCAGCACAAACCATATCTTGATGAGCAATCGAAACAACGCGGATACAAATTGGCAATCATTGGTAAAACATTCATTTACCCTATCGCAGCGTACTCTAAAAAGATAAAAAGTCTGGCAGATTTGAAAGATGAGAGCACTATTATTATCCCAAATGACCCAACAAACGGAGGACGTTCGTTATTGCTTTTGGAGAAAAACGGTTTGCTAAAATTGAAAGACGGAATTGGTTTATTACCTAAAGTAACAGATATTGTAAGCAATCCTAAAAAGCTTAAAATCTTAGAACTAGAAGCACCTCAGTTGCCAAGAGCTCTTGATGATGCCAATGTAACAATTGCGATTATAAATAATACGTTTGCTTCTCAGGCAGGATTAGTTCCTTCTCGTGATGCATTGTTTGTAGAGGATAAAGATTCTCCTTATGTAAACTTAGTAGTAAGTCGTGAGGATAATAAAAACGAAGAAAAAGTAAAACAGTTTTTACAAGCTTTTCAATCTCCAGAAGTTGAAGCAGCAGCGCTTAAAGAATTTAAAGGTGGAGCTGTAAAAGGCTGGTAAAAAATAGTTGTATTTTTTTAATACAACCAAAAAAGCGCTAAGTCATAGATTTAGCGCTTTTTTTATGTTGTAATTTGAATGTTTTATTAGGCCGATTTTGAATTGATATGCTCAAAAAGCGTGTCAAATTTTGTTCCCAGTTTTTTCTTAAGTCGTTGTTTCGATTTCTTTACAGCATCGGGCGTAATGCCTAGTAATTCGGCGATTTCGTTGTTGTTGAAATTTAGTTTCTGTAACAATAAAATTCTTTTATTAGAATCTGTAATCTCCGGAAAATCATTTTGCAATAATTGGTAAAATTCAGGATGTTCTTTTTGAAATTCTCTTTTAAACGTATTCCAGTTGTTTTCTGTCATTAAATGAGATTCCAACAAAGTGCTCAGTTTTTTATTTTCCTTCTCTAGATAGTGAGATGATGATTGTTTGATATGGTCGATCTCACCTTTTAATTTTTTGATTTGAATATTCTTATCCTTTAAATAATCGATTTGAGCATTCAAATTTTCATGTGCTTCGGTTAGTTTATGTTCAGTTTTTACTTTTTCTAATTCTAATAAAGTAACTTTTTGATTGTATTTTAATTGCCTGTTTTTTAATTGTTTTTTAAAGTTTAAAAATATAAATATTGCTGATATAAAAGCCATAATAATCACAATAGCATACATGTTTTTCATTGCAGATTCATGCTTGACCTCATTGGCTGTTCTGTTTATATTTTGTTGGAATTTTGTTTTCTGAATGACCCAATTAGCATTACTTATCGCAATATCACCATCTTTATTTTTTAGAGAATCTTCTAAAACAATCATTCTTCTTCTGAGCGCCAATTCATTATCAGTCTTATTTTGCTGTTTTAAAATATCTAATTTAAGTTTGATGATTTGCAGTTCTGATTTTTTGAAATAGGATTTCGAATCGGCAATTTCTTTGGCTTTGTTTAGTATTTCTTCTGCCTGAGCAAGATTATTATTTTTTACGTACAATTCTGCCAAAAGAATAGAAGCATACATCGTATTTTGGTCGCTTTGTTCTTTTTCTGAAATTTGAATATCTTCTTTCAGTAAAGAAATCGCTGCCTGCAAATCGCCTTTTTTTTCTTTTAGAAGCGCCAGATTACCTAAAGCTTTCGCATATCGAATTTCATCATGTATTTGTTTTGCCAGCACAGCCGTTTTATTAAAATAAGATTCGGCTGCTTTGTCATTTTCCATTCGAAAATAGTTGATACCAATATTATCAATTATCGAAGCATATTCGGCAGTTTTTATTGGAGTGTATTTTTGGGCAAGATTCAGATAATACAATGATTCGGGATAATCTTCAAGGGTTTGCAGGATCCAGCCAATTTTCTTGAAAGTTTCTCCGGGAAGAATAATTTCAGTGTCAGACAGTTTTTTTATTTTATCAATTACTTGCAGCAATCTTGGTGTCATGCTTGTATAATCCCTGTAAAGATAGAGATAGCTGATATAGTTAAGTTGTGCCCAGATTTCAAGAGACAAATTTTTTTGTACAACAGCACTTTTTATAGATTGTAAATAATAAAAATTACTTTTTGAATTGGTGGTATTATAAAAATCACTGTATCCGTTAGCAAGCAAACCTTCGTAAACAGATCTGTATTCTTTTGATTTGCTTAGAGGATCAAGATATTTTTTTAGTGAAATGGTATCACTTTCAAAAGATTTTTGTTGAACCAGAAGTGCCTCGATATTGGCAATCTTACCTGGTTTGGACGGAATTTGTAATGGAACGTTTTGGGATTTTACTTGTACAATGAAAAGCAATAAAAGGACACAATATGATTTTTTAAAAAGCATTACGTTTTTATCAGTGGTTATCAAATTTGATGCGTAAAAATAGTAAAAAAAATCTATTACTTTTTACAACACAATTTGTAAAGTATTGGTTTTAATGGTTTTTTGAATAAAAATGTCCCTTATTTGTCCCCCTTTGATACTGTTAAAAGTATAATGTGTGAATTACATTTGTCAACAGCTCCATAAGTATTTATTGTCCGTTTCATTTGTAAATGAATATACCTTCTAATTTATACTTTAATACTGCCACTATTAATTTCCGATTCAATACATGAAAAAAAAACTACTTTTCTTCCTCTTATTATTTAGCGTGTTTAAACTTCAAAGCCAAATTACTGCCGGCTATTTAAGTGATGTTACAGAGCCTTGGTTCATCCCAGGAAATATCAATGCGATGAATTCAGTTTACGGAACTGACTGGACGCAATATAATTATGATACCGTAAATGCAACAGCACTTTTTGATTCTAACAGAAGGTTTATCTGGATAGATGGGAGTGAATATAACACTAGTAAAATGACAGCTTTTTTGGCTGCAAATAATGTAATAATCGAAAACTGGGTTAATGCCGGTGGTACTTTACTTACAAATACAGCAACAAACGAAGTTTTCTCACCTTACAATGTAGGTTTTGGAATCACTAGTACAAGAGTACTTTTTCCTAATGCATCACCAGCAGATCCTTCCGATCCTTTTTTTACTTTATCACCGTATATGCCTATTACGACTCCTACATATACAGGAGGTTATTTTGCACATAATTTTTTTTCAGGCCCGGGATTAGAAAAAAAAATAACTTCTTCGACAGGAGAAATACTATTAGCAGAAAAAAAAGTAGGAGGAGGATTGGTGCGTTTTTCAGGACTTACAACTTCTTTGTTTGAAAATACTCAATGGGCACCTAAACCTGAAATAATGAATTTATTGTACCGAATGATAAGTAAAGTTTCTGAAGGGCCTTTTATTACACTAATTAATCCGGTAGCAATTGCTTGTAGCAGAGAATCTGGATCTGTGCAATTTAAGATTGGTGATAAAGAAACATTACCATCTAATCTCATAATATCTATATCTTCATCAAATCAGGGAGTTATTCCAAATGCTAGTTTTGTCTTACTCGGTACAGGTGATACACGTACTCTTAATTTTACAAGTAGAGCCATTGGTACTTCAACTATTACTGTTGCTGTAATTGATCAAAATTCGAATTCCGCTTTTACAACTTTTATTGTAACTGTAAAGGACACAGAAGTTCCGGTAGTAAAAACACAAAATATAACGGTTCAGCTTGATGCTTTAGGGAAAGCAACTATAACCGAGTCTCAAATCAATAATGGTTCAACGGATAATTGTGCGATTGACAAAATCACTTTAGATAAAAAAACTTTTGATTGTTCGAATGTTGGAGCGAATACAGTAAGGCTAACCGTTTTGGATATCAACGGAAATTCAGATTCAAAAACCGCAATAGTTACTGTAGAAGATAAAGTAAAACCAATAGTTGTCACGCTAGATATTCCCGTTCAGCTCGATGCATCAGGAAAAGCAACTATAACCGAGTCTCAAATCGATAATGGTTCAACAGATAATTGCGCGATTGATAAAATTACTTTAGATAAAAAAACATTTGATTGTACAAATGTTGGAGCGAATACTGTAACGCTAACCGTTTTAGATGTCAACGGAAATTCAGATTCAAAAACCGCAACAGTTACGATCGAAGACAAAATAAAACCAATAGTGGTTACGCAGAACATTACTATTCAGCTTGACGCTTTAGGAAACGCAGTTATAACTCCTGCAGAAATCGATAATGGCTCAACTGATAATTGTGCGATTGATAAAATCACTTTAGACAAAACAGATTTTGATTGTTCGAATGTTGGAGCAAACACAGTAACTCTAACGGTTTTAGATGTCAACGGAAATTCAGATTCAAAAACCGCAATAGTTACCATCGAGGATAAAATAAAACCTACTGTTATAACTCAGAACATTACCGTTCAATTGGATGCTTTAGGAAAAGCAATTATAACTCCGGCAGAAATCGATAATGGTTCAACCGATAATTGCGCTATTGATAAAATAACTTTAGACAAAACAGATTTTGATTGTTCGAATGTTGGAGCGAATACTGTAACGCTAACCGTTTTAGATGTTAATGGAAATTCAGATTCAAAAACCGCAACAGTTACAGTTGAGGATAAAATAAAGCCAACTGTTATAATACAGAACATTACTATTCAATTGGATGCTTTAGGAAAAGCAATTATAACTGAATCTCAAATTGATAATGGTTCATCTGATAATTGTGCTATTGATAAAATAACTTTAGATAAAACAGATTTTGATTGTTCGAATGTTGGAGCGAATACTGTAACGCTAACCGTTTTAGATGTTAATGGAAATTCAGATTCAAAAACTGCAACTGTTACAGTTGAGGATAAAATAAAACCAATTGTTATAACTCAGAATATTACCGTTCAATTGGATGCTTTAGGAAAAGCAACTATAACTGAGACTCAAATCGATAATGGTTCATCTGATAATTGTGTTATTGATAAAATCACTTTAGATAAAACAGATTTTGATTGTTCGAATGTTGGAGCCAATACCGTAACGCTAACCGTTTTGGATGTCAACGGAAATTCAGATTCAAAAACCGCAACAGTTACAGTTGAGGATAAAATAAAACCAATTGTTATAACACAGAACATTACTATTCAATTGGATGCTTTAGGAAAAGCAATTATAACTGAATCTCAAATTGATAATGGTTCATCTGATAATTGTACGATTGATAAAATCACTTTAGACAAAACAGATTTTGATTGTTCGAATGTTGGAGCGAATACTGTAACGCTAACCGTTTTAGATGTTAATGGAAATTCAGATTCCAAAACCGCAACAGTTACGATCGAAGACAAAATAAAACCAATAGTGGTTACGCAGAATATCACTGTTCAGCTTGACGCTCTAGGAAAAGCAATTATAACTGAATCTCAAATCGATAATGGTTCAACCGATAATTGCGCTATTGATAAAATAACTTTAAACAAAACAGATTTTGATTGTTCGAATGTTGGAGCCAATACTGTAACGCTAACTGTTTTAGATGTTAATGGAAATTCAGATTCCAAAACTGCAACAGTTATAGTTGAAGATAAAATAAAACCGACTGTTATAACGCAGAACATTACAATTCAATTAGATGCTTTAGGAAAAGCTGTTATAACTGAGGCAGAAATAGATAATGGTTCAACAGATAATTGTGCGATTGATAAAATCACTTTAGACAAAACAGATTTTGATTGTTCGAATGTTGGAGCGAATACTGTAACGCTAACCGTTTTGGATGTCAACGGAAATTCAGATTCAAAAACCGCAACAGTTACAATTGAAGATCAAGTAAAACCAATAGTAGTTACACATAACATTACCGTTCAATTGGATGCTTTAGGAAAAGCAATTATAACTGAATCTCAAATTGATAATGGTTCATCTGATAATTGTGCTATTGATAAAATAACTTTAGACAAAACAGATTTTGATTGTTCGAATGTTGGAGCGAATACTATAACGTTAACCGTTTTAGATGTCAACGGAAATTCAGATTCAAAAACAGCAATAGTTACAGTTGAAGATCAACTAAAACCAATAGTTATAACTCAGAATGTTACCGTTCAATTAGATGCTTTAGGAAAAGCAGTTATTACGGCGACAGAAATCGATAATGGCTCAACCGATAATTGCGCTATTGATAAAATGACTTTAGACAAAACAGATTTTAATTGTTCGAATGTTGGCCTCAATACCGTGACACTGACGGTTACGGATGTCAATGGAAATTCAGCTTCAAAAAATGCGACTGTTACTATTCAGGATAAAATAAATCCGATAGTTGTAACTCAGAATATTACCGTTCAGCTGGATTTTTCTGGCACTTCTACAATCACTGCGGACCAAATCAATAATGGTTCAACAGATAATTGTGCCATCGATCAATTAACTTTAGACAAAACCACATTCAATTGCGATAATCTGGGAGATAATATCGTGACATTAACAGTAAAAGATAAAAGTGGTAATTTGTCTTCAGCAACGGCAACAGTAACCGTTCTTCCTCTATCACCGCCAGTATTTTCGAATTTAACACAAGAGTTTTGTGCTATTGAAAATCCAGTTATATCGAGCATAGCGGTAAACAGTGCTTATATAAAATGGTTTAAAGACGCTTCATCTTCTCAGACATTATCAGCTAATACAGCTTTAACCAGCGGCATTTATTATGCTGCCAATTATAACGGAAGCTGTTATAGCGATCGTGTTGCTGTTACCATTAATGTAAATGATGCTTTGGCACCAACAGGAAATGCAATACAATTTATGTGTAAAGAAAAAGAAGCAACCGTGACGGATCTTATCACAAACGAAGAAGAAGTTTTATGGTACGAAACCGCCACAGGAGGTTTTGCATTAGGATCTACGACAGTTCTGGAAGACAATCATAAGTACTATGCATCGTATACAGGAGCAGAATGCGAAAGTTCTAAAAGACTCGAAGTACAAGTTGTTTTTCGCTATTGCGATGTTAAAGTATACAATGGAATCTCGGCAAATGGCGACGGTAAGAATGATTATTTTGCTATAGAAGGAGCGACAACTTTCGCGGATAATAAGCTCGAAATTTTTAATAGTTGGGGCAGTTTAGTTTTCGAAACAGCCAACTACGGAAACGAAGAAAATCTATTTAGAGGCGTTGCAAACAAAGGATTAGGCAGCGGAAAAGGATTACTTCCTTTCGGTACTTATTATTATGTTTTTAGTTTCACCAATCATGATAATAAAAGGGTAACAAAAACAGGCTTTTTACACCTAAATCCTTAATCTACAAACCAATTATTTCAAATGAAATTCAATATTATAGCAACTCTTTTATTTACATTCACTTTGTTTTCTGCAAAAGCGCAGCAAGATGCACAATTTTCAGATTACAAGCTCAATATGTCGAGTTTTAATCCCGCTTTTGCCGGTTTTTTCGACGGAAGTGTTTTACTAATTCACCGTACACAATTTGCCGGTTTTGATGGCGCTCCGGAAACACAAAATCTAAATATTAATATTCCCATAGATCTTAATATGGGAGCCGGATTTAATGTTACCAATCAAAAGCTGGGAGTAACCCAGGACGTTATTATTACCGGAGATTATTCGTATACTATTTATACAGATGAACTGAATATGTTAAGTTTTGGACTTAAAGCAGGTTTGAGTATCCTTGACATCGATTATAGCCGCCTTGATCTTAATAATCCTGACGATTTAAGCTTTCAGAATAACATCGAAAATCAGGTAACTCCAAGAATAGGAGTGGGATTTTTGTTCAATACTCCCAATTGGTATATTGGTTTATCTACGCCTAATTTTATTAAGGAAAGTTACAATCCAACCATAAAAACATCGACAATTACCAGTAAGCCTCAAATTTATTTTACAACGGGTTATCAGACTCGTATAAATGATGATTTGTTATTTAAACCTTCGATATTAGCAAAAGCAGTCGAAAACGCACCATTAGCAATAGATTTCGCCCTTAATTTTGAATTCAGGGAAAAGTTTAGGCTCGGAGCTTCTTACAGATGGAATTCGGCCATTACCGGAATGATGGGAGTTAATCTTCTGCAAGATTTTCAGGCAGGTTATGCATACGATTACAACATCAACGGATTGGGAAAATATGCACCCTCATCACATCAGTTTTACATTAAATACATCTTTAAACAATCTAAAAATATCCGCAGGGAATGTAGCTGCAGTTTTACAGATCCAACAAATAATCTTGGTTTTTAAATGTATTAAGCAATTAAACATGGATATTTAATATAAGCAAAAAAGCGCTGAATCATTACATCCAGCGCTTTTTCTATATAACAATTTGAATTAGTAAATAACAATTTAATCTTCTTGTACAGTAGTTTTTTTCTTTCCTTCAATATTCGGAAGAAAGGTGGTCAAAATTCCTATCAAAGGCAGAAACGCACAAACTTTAAAAACATATTCTATACTTGTAGCATCAGCTAATTTTCCTAATATAGCAGAACCTAATCCTCCCATACCAAAAGCCAATCCAAAGAAAAGACCCGCAATAAGACCTACTTTTCCAGGCACAAGTTCAGTAGCATACACCAAAATTGCCGAGAAAGCCGATGAGATAATTAAACCAATAATTACGGATAAAACGCCTGTCCAGAAAAGAGAAACGTAAGGTAATAATAAGGTAAAAGGTGCAACACCTAATATCGAAATCCAGATAATATATTTTCGTCCAAAACGATCTCCTAAAGCTCCACCAAATAAAGTTCCGGCAGCAACTGCACCAAGAAAAGCAAAAAGATAAATTTGAGATTCCTGTACAGATACGTGAAATTTATCAATAAGGTAAAAAGTATAATAACTAGTCATACTGGCCATATAAAAGTATTTTGAAAAAATCAATACCAACAAAATACCCAACGAAAAAATCACTTTTTGTTTTGAAAGTGAATGATGAACTTCTTCAGCTACAGCCGATTTATTTTTAGCTTTAAGGTTCAAATGTTCCTGATACCATTTGGCAACACCCGAAAGAATAATGATTCCTACAGCAGCTGCAATACAAAACCAGATAATATTAAACTGTCCGTAAGGCACTACAATAATAGCTGCAAGCAAAGGCCCGATGGCACTTCCAGCATTTCCTCCTAATTGAAAAATAGATTGTGCCAATCCTCTCTTTCCTCCGGATGCCATATGTGCAACCCTAGAAGCTTCGGGATGAAATATAGAAGAACCAACACCAATTAAACTAACAGCAAGTAAGATGTTTACAAAACTTGAAGCCACTGCTACGGCCGCCAAACCCAAAAGTGTAAAAACCATCGCAACGGCTAACGAATAAGGGCGTGGTCTTTTATCGGTATAAAACCCAACGAAAGGCTGTAAAATAGATGCCGTAAGTTGATAAGTCAGCGTAATTAAACCAATTTCGCTAAAGGTCAAATGAAATTTATCTTTTATAATAGGATAAACCGCAGGAACCACAGCCTGAAGCATATCATTAATAAAATGCGTTAAGCTAATAGTAAATAAAATAGAGAAAACAGTTTGTTGGGCCAACTGCTTCGAATGGGTAATAGTGCTTGTTTTCATAATGAATTAAAAAAAAATCAGATCATCTGATGAATTTGGGTAAAAAATTAGTAATTAGTATGTCCTGTTATTTTGGCAACGGTATTCCATGTTTTTTTGGGATCTTTTGCAATGATATTTTTTAAAAGCTGTTCGTGTATTGCGTATGTATCCTGAAATATTTTAGTATTCGGATAGATTCTAAGAAACTCCTTTTTTAAATGTTTCGATACAGATTTATATAGATCAGCCAGAATTTCATTTTTTGAAGCTTGAGCAATCGCGATATGAAATTGTATATCAGCCTCGACACATTCTTCGAGTAAACCTTCATTGGCCGTTTTCATTCGATCAGCCAAATGCTGTTTCATCGCAATGATATCATCTTCGGTTCTGTTGATGGCTGCTTTTTCAGCAATTTTCAATTCTAATAATTGTCGTACTTCGTCTAAATCCTCAAGACTAGCACGCTTCAATCGCTGATCCATAGGTTCCTGTATGCTGGTCACTTCCTGAACAAAAGTACCAACTCCTTGCTGAATCCGGAGCAAACCTGAATTGGCGAGTAGCTTCATCGCTTCTCTTATCGACGATCTTCCAACACCAAAACTTTTCATCAATTCTGCTTCAATAGGCAATTTCTCATTGATCTTATACTGACCAAGCGATATTTGCTCCTGTAATTTTGAAGCAACTTCTTCTGCGAGAGATTTTTTATTGATTAATGCCATAATTGAGTTATCATATCATCTGATGATTGCAAATGTATAAAAAAATTTTAGTTAACCTTATTTTTAAGCGAAAAGTTTTTTACCGCAAAGCACGCAAAGAATTAAGCAAAGTTCGCAAAGCTTAAGCAAAGATTGACAGATTAAAAATTTGTGAAAATTTGTGAAATTTGCGGTTAAAAAAAAATATAAACTTTGCGTCTCTGCGCCTTTGCGAGATTATTTCAGCCCAGTAAAAAAATCTTGCGTGCTTTGCGGTTAAATAAAAACTTTGCGGTAAAATATAAGCTTTCCAAGTAATTATGTAAATTTTCCTATAAATTATATAACAGTGTTTATTTTATATTTAAGATTTTTGATCTATTCTAATATAAAAATCCCAAAACTATGAGAAATATTAACCAGATTGCTATTGTTTCGAGTATGCTAATCACCTTTTTAAGCTGCTCTAGTGATAAAGATGTCGATATAAATCCAGGCACAACCACCAATCCTGTCGAAGGAAATGCTGCCAATACAACTTATAAACCTGCTTTCGAAGGGCAAACCAGAGTTAGCGGCGTACAAACCAACACACCTTATCAGGGAGTTGCTATTGCTACAGGCTTAAGCAGTCCATGGGGAATTAAAAGTCTTCCTGACGGAAGATTATTGATTACCGAAAAAACCGGAACCATGCGTATTGCAACAACAGCCGGTGTTTTAAGCGCACCTATTACAGGTATTCCTGCCGTAAATGCTTCTGGACAAGGAGGTTTATTAGGTTTAACTATAGATCCTGATTTTGCAACCAACAAAATGGTTTACTGGGTGTATGCCGAAGCAACAACAGGCGGAAATAATACGGCTGTAGCCAAAGGAAAACTGTCAACTGACGAAAAAACAATCGAAGGAGCAACCGTAATTTACAGAGCAAAACCTGCAAATGCCAGTAATCTTCATTATGGCGGACGCATTCTATTTGATAAATCTGGTTTCTTAGTAATAAGTACCGGAGAACGTTCTGTATTAGAAACTAGACCATTGGCACAATCTGTGGCATCAGGTTTAGGAAAAGTAGTTCGATTAACAAAAGAAGGTCAGCCGGCAAGTGGTAATCCTACTTTTACAGGAACCGGAGCTTTACCTGAATTATATACTATTGGACACAGAAATCCGCAAGGTTTGGCACTTAATCCTAATACAGGAGAAATTTGGTTGTCAGAACATGGACCACGTGGAGGTGACGAAATCAACCGCCTTAAAGCGGGAGCAAATTACGGATGGCCAACCATTACGTACGGAATCGAATATAGCGGAGAAAAAGTAGGAGCAGGGATTCAGCAGCAAGATGGTTTAGAGCAGCCGGTTTACTATTGGGATCCGGTAGTTTCGCCAAGCGGAATGACGTTCTACACAGGAAATCGTGTGCCGGAATGGCAAAATAGCCTTTTCATAGGCGCTTTAAGCGGAATGCACATTGTTCGTCTTGCTATAAAAGACAATAAAGTAATTGGCGAAGAAAGACTTCTGGCTTCAGAAAACCAACGCTTTAGAGATATAACACAAGGAAACGACGGAGCTTTATACGCCGTTACTGATGGAGGAAAACTTTACAAAATCGATAAAAAATAAGTTTCACTTTTTAAATATATATTCTTTTACGAGAATACTTGTAATGGCGCTATATGGCGCCATTATTTGTTATGCAAAATGAGTTCCTTATATTTGGTATCCATTAAATGCAAAAACAATTGAATACAAAAATCACCACATATTCACTAGAGCATCACAAAAGTTTGTTTACCGATGCCAATAATGATAGAGAGTATTTTTATATTCAGGCAAAAGATCATCCTTATATCAGCGAACCTTATCGCGCAGAAAGTTATGCTATAGAATTTCTTCGAAAAGGGAGCATTGTAATGCAAACCAAACTCAAGAAAACAGTAATTCACGCTCCGGCAATACTCACGCTTGGTCCTTCGGTAATTCGAAGTTTTACAAAAGACAGCGACGAAATTTTAATCGATATTATCTTTTTCAAACCTCAATTTTTTCTGCACAATCAAGCCAATGTTTTTTTTCTTTCGCAGTATGATTTTTTCGAAAATAGCGAAATGCACGTTTTCAATCTTGAGAGAAAAAACAAAGTGAAGTTTGAACAAATTTTTACTTTGTTACGACAATCGATAGAACATAATTCTGATAATCAGCCTTCTATTCTAAGAGCTTATCTTTATATATTGATTTACGAATTAGATGTTATAAAGCAAACCATTACAAACGATTCAGCTCAAAATCCTTTATTCGAAAAGTTCAAAGAAATTCTTTCCAGAGATTTTATAAACCAAAGATCAGTACAATATTATGCAGATGTTCTAAATGTATCTCGCAAATATTTATCAGAAGTAATTAAAAATAATAGCGGAAAAACCGCCAGCAACTGGATTGATGATATTGTAATTCTCGAAGCCAAAATATTACTCCAAAATAAAGATCTTACAATCAATCAAATCAGTGACACCTTAAACTTCCCCAATCAATCCGGTTTTGGAAGATTTTTTAAAAAATGCGAAGGAATTTCACCTTTAGAATATCGTAGAAAGAATGTTTAGTGTATTTAAAAGTATATACGTAATTATACTTTGGGCGAGTCACCATCCCGATAAGAGGGCAAATTTACTATGCGCTTATACGCCCTCTTATCGGGATGCTGTCGGGCTATCCGCGCTACTTCGGTAGCTTGCTTCTATCCCTCTCGCGAGCGACGAGCGAATGGAGTAGTTATTCGTTTTCGATCTCTTTTTTTAGTTTTTTAGCCCAATCTTGTGTTTAATTTTTTATTTAAACATTCCAATTGTCACCCTGAGCGAAGTCGAAGGGAGCTCCAATTGAAACGTGGGCTTCGACTTCGCTCAGCCTGACAATACAATGACAATACAATGCATTGTCTTTAAGCGAATAAAATTGTTAGCATCTGCATCTCAATTGTTAAAGTTGCTGCTATTGCGATTTATTAAAAGTGAAATGCCTTTGTTAAGTGATTCAACAAGCTATGTCTCTATGTGTTTAAAAAGACATCTCAATTAATTCAACCGACTTTTCGAACAAAACAAAAGCCGTTTAGCTCTTTTCTGATCCATCAAATCATCTCAACTTTGCAGTAATAAAAAAAATAAAAGATATGTCTAAAATAGCAAAATTCGTAGTAATCATAAATGATAATGTAGTTTGGATGGAAGAAAAAGCCCTGAAATTCTATTCGGATTTATTTGGTTCATCTAAAGAAATAGGAGAGAAGTACTCCAATGAAAACCTTTCAAGTCAGAAATTATTCAAAATACAGAATGATTTTTCAGTCGAAATGCTGATGGCTTATGATGGCGAAAATCCGTTGTCATTCATGAAACTGAATTCGTCCCGACTTTCGAATCAAAATCTTGATGCCAATAAACCAATGGGCGTAGACCATATTGTGTACTTTAATCCTGAAGATATTAACGTGCTTTTTAAACGTGCCGAAGAAGTCGCTTTACAAAGAAAATACGATTTAATTTGGGCAAAAGCTTTTACAATTGATTCCGTTTTAATCGAGACATTAAAGTCTTTGGGTTACGAAGAATTCAACTATGAAAGTGATACTACTCGCGACACAGATGAAAAGCAACTTTATCTTAAAAAATCAGTTTAAGTTAATTCTAATAACTTCATCATTTGCAATCGCATAGACAATATCGTTTTGCTCTGGTTTTAAAATATGTTTTCCGGTAAATTCACCAAAAGCAGCCAGAATCATTTGATTTTCTTTCTGAAAAAAACAAGGTAATTTTAAAGATTGCGCACCAAAACCACGCAGCATAATTCCGGGATGAATGTGGCCTGAAAAATTAAAAAAACCTTCTTTTAGGGTAGGATGATGTGTGAGTAAAAAATCGTCAATTTCCAGAAATTCTACAACATCGATATCAAGTTCCAGGTAATGTTTTTTATCAATAATATCATGATTTCCTGCAATCAGGATAATGGTATTGGTACAGCATTCTACCCATTTTTCGAATAAATTCCATTCTTTATTTTTAGAATTATGAAATAAATCTCCCAGGAAAATAATTTTTTCGGGTTTAAAAAAATCAACGATATCTGTCAAACGTTTAAAATTTTCCGAAACCACATTATTCGGAATCGCCACGCCGTGTTTCCTGAAATGCGACACTTTTCCGAGATGCACATCAGAAATGAGAAGCAATTTTCTGGTTTCCCAAAATAAAGCCCCACTGGAGTGCAAAATAAACGTTTGGTTTTGTATGGTAATCGTCATAAATATTTACTTCATATACGAAGCGGTCATTTTTTTAATTCGTTCTGCTAATGTTTCGCTGGATAATTTTTCTCTAAGTCTGTCGGTAATTAACGGAAAACTAAAAGGCGTAGGTTTCAAACACGATTTCCAGATAATCTCCTGATTGTTTATTCGTTCCAAAGCCATAATCAAACGGCCTTCTTCCAGCTGATGTTCAAAGGTTTCGCGATACGCTTGCTGAAACAATAAGTTATCAGGTTC
>Ga0247816_10000938_pt1 | contig 14863 bp, 16 predicted proteins | sample UWRJL209509C1_FD_179930 | JGI IMG/M metagenome (GOLD analysis project Ga0247816, IMG submission 179930) | Plant litter microbial communities from Arlington Agricultural Research Station in Wisconsin, United States - UWRJ-L209-509C-1 | ecosystem: Environmental > Terrestrial > Plant litter >...
ACCGACTCCGGAATCCCCGACTACCGGGGCGCGGGCGCCCCGGTGCGTGTGCCGATGACGTTCCAGACCTTCCTCGCCGACGAGCGGGCCCGCAAACGATACTGGGCCGGAAGCCACCTCGGCTGGCACCGCTTTCGCGCCGCCGAACCCAATCTGGGCCACCGGTCCCTGGTGGCGCTCGAAGCCGCCGGCCTGGTCAGCGGCATCGTCACCCAGAACGTTGACGGCCTGCACACCAGGGCCGGGTCCCGCCACGTCGTCGACCTGCACGGCTCGATGGACCTGGTCGTCTGTCTCTCCTGTGGCCAGGCTTTCGGCCGGGACAGCATCGCGGCGCGCCTGGAGGCGCACAATCCGGTGCTGGCGAACCCGGACCAGGTGGAGATCGCCCCGGACGGTGACGCGATCGTGGTCGACATCGACGACTTCGTCGTGCCGGACTGCTCGGTGTGCGGCGGACTGCTCAAGCCCAATGTCGTCTTCTTCGGCGAGTTGGTGCCGACGGGAAAGTTCACAGCGGCGGCGGCCCTCGTGCGGGCGGCGGATGCCCTGGTGGTGGCGGGCTCCTCGCTCGCCGTGAATTCGGGAATCCGGTTGCTCGAGTTGGCCCGGCGTCGCAAACTACCCATCGTGGTGATCAACCGCGGCGCCACCAAGGGCGACGCGCGTGCGGTGGTTAAGCTGGAGGCAGGCACGTCGGAGACGTTTGCCGGGTTGGTGACTCGCCTCACCGACTAGCCCACCTCGAGCAGAAGGCAGCGTTGTGACCACCAAGCTCGCCATCGTCCGGCACGGCCAGACGGACTGGAATCTTCAGAAACGCATCCAGGGCAGCACCGACATCCCGCTGAACTCCACCGGTCGGGCGCAGGCCGCCGAAACCGGCCTGCGGCTGAGCGGCTCCCGCTGGGATGCCATCGTCACCAGTCCCCTGCTCCGGGCGCACGAGAGCGCACGGATCATCGCCGGCGAACTGGATCACCCGGCGCCGCTGGTCGTTCCGGAGCTGACCGAGCGGCACCACGGCCAGATCGAGGGGCTCACCTTCGCGGAACGTCAGGCACGGTTTCCGGACGGCTCGACGGTTCCGGGTCTGGAAACCCGGCAGGCGGTGCTCGATCGAGTGCTTCCGGCGCTGGAGCGCATCGCGGTGGCCTACCCGGGGCGGGAGGTGGTCGTGGTCTGCCACGGTGGGGTGATCGGCACGCTGCTGCGCTACACGACGGCCGATGAACGACCGGCCGCCGGTGAGCTCATCCCCAACGGCTCTGTGCACGGTTTTCTCTGGCAGGGCGGCCGGCTCGAACTGGAAAGCGCCGTTTCGACGCGCTGACCGCGCTCAGCCGCGGCGGGAAGCGGCCTGGGTGCTCTGCAACACCCGCAGCAGCCGTGCGGCGGACTCGGCCCAGGTGAATCGTCCGGCCTGCTCGACGGAGAGCTCTGAGCGGCGGGTCCACTCCCCCGGCGCCTCGAGGTTCCGCACGGCGTCGGCCAGCGCCTCAGGGTCCAGCGCCGGAACGTAACCGGCCGCGGCGCCGCCGATCTCCCGGAAGATGGGGATGTCGCTGACGATCACCGGAATCCCCAGGCTCATGGCTTCGACCAGCGGGATGCCGAATCCTTCGTCGAGGGAGGCCGTGACAAGTGCGGTGGCGCCGGAGAGCAGGGCGACGTACTCCTCGTCGCTGACACCGTTGTGGAACACCAGCGTGGCCTGCGGAGCGAGAGCCGAGAGCCGGGCACGTTCGGCGTCACCGATGCGGCTGAGCAGGTGCAACTCGTAGCCGGGCAGGGCGGCAGCGGCCCGCACCAGGGTGTCCACGTTCTTGTACGGCATGAACGAGCCCATGTACACCAGGCGTTTCGTCGCCGGTCCCTGGCGGGCCGACGACACTCCGGCCCCGGCGACGGAGTCGGCGGCGTTGGGCACCACGGACACCGGGCGCCGGGTGAGCCGGTGGCGGGCGATGAGAGCGCCGGTGGTCTCCGAGACCGTCACGACACCGTCTGACCGGTTCAGGAGCATCCGCTGGGGCACCCAGGAGAGGTGATAGAGCCGCCAGAGCAGCCGGATTCCCGCGGAGAATTCGCGCGGTGGGGTGCGGTTCCGGTAGTAGATGAGGTCGTGCACGGTCAGCACCAGGCGGTACCGCCGGCCCCACGAGCCCATGGTCTGCATGGGGCTGAAGACGATATCGGGATCCAGCCGGTTCACGGTCAGGGCCACCAGGGGTTCGAGCGGGCTGGTGGGCGAGCGCACGAGTTGCCACGGCAGCGCCGGCAGCAGGGCCAGCTGGCGGTGATCGCTGATCAGCATCGTCACCGGGTGCAGTCGGGCCAGTTCGGTGACCAGGCCGGCCGTGTACCGGCTGATGCCGTCGTGCCGGTCCGTCCGGGTGTAGCGGCAGTCGAAGACAATGCGCAGGGGGCGTTCGGCCGGGGTCATGACGGCTCGTCCACGGGCGTGTGGGCCGGGGCGACGGGTTCGAGGAAGCGGCGTAGTTCCCTGGCCGCGTCTTCGGGTACCTCGTAGTGGATGAGGTGGCCGACCCCGGGCAGAACGTGCAGCCGGGCGTCGGGGAACAGGGCGCGCAGCCCCACCTGGGCTTGCACGGGGGTGATGTCGTCTTTCTCGGCGGCGATCAGCAGGGTGCGGGTGCCGATGGCGGCGGCGTACTCGCTGACGTCGTGGCTGACCGAGGCGGTGAACGCTTCGAGGACCACGGTGCGGTCCGCGAACGCGGAGAAGTACCTGTCGTGCTGATTGTGAATCCAGCGGCGGCGTTCGCGGCTCGTGGTCTTAGCCATCGTGATGCTCATCACCCGCACGATCACCCGGTTGCGCAGCAGCGCGAAACCAAGGCGTTCGGGCAGCCTGGACGCCAGCCAGTAGTAGAACACGGCGAGGCGGGTGAGGATGCCGCGGGGCCCGGAAAGAGCGGGAGCGGCGATCGGGTTCACCAGCACCAGGTCGTCGGCCGGGAGGCCGCCCGGCATCGCGGCGGCTGCGGCGACGACGATCGACCCGAACGAGTGACCCAGGACCACGACCCGGCCGGGAAGGGCCAGTTGCCGAAGGAATTCCGTCAACCAGGTGGCGTACGCGTCAATCGAGTGCGGCCCGGTGCGGAAGGCCGCGGACTCGCCGAAACCGGGCAGGTCCGGGGAGATGATCCGGAGGCCGTGCAGCTGGGCGACGACGGCTTCGAGGCCGTGGTGGTCGCCGCGGAACCCGTGCACCATCACGACGGTTGTCGATGATGCCGGGTCGCCATACTCCCAATAGCGGGTGTCGCTGCCCAGCACCGGTTGGGTGTGGGCGCGCGGGTCCATGAGGGTGAGCAGGGCGGCGAAGGGCGAGGGAACGATCATCGGTTCCAGTTTAGGCTGGCGACGACGAGGGAGCTCGACCGAAGCCGGTCGGATCGACTTAGACTCGTGCACATCAGCACCACAGACACCTGCACCATCCACTTCTGCGTCGGGCCTCGGGCCGCGTCAGGGACGGAGGGAACGCCGTGAGCTTCACCGCACCGATTCAGCTCCCAGGGTTGACGCTCGATCCACGGTGGTACCGCCGTGCGGTGTTCTACGAGGTGATGGTCCGCTCCTTCGTCGACAGCAACGCTGACGGCGCCGGGGACATGTCCGGGCTGATCTCCAAGCTCGACTACCTGCAGTGGCTCGGCATCGACGCCCTGTGGATCCCGCCGTTCTTCACCTCGCCGCTGCGGGACGGCGGCTACGACGTGGCGGACTACAGGTCGATCCTGCCCGAGTTCGGCACCCTGGAAGAGTTCAAGGAACTCGTCACCAAGGCCCACGAGCGCGACATGCGTATTGTCATCGACCTGCCGCTCAACCACACCTCCGATCAGCATCCCTGGTTTCAGCAGTCCAGAGCGCAGCCGGACGGGCCGTTCGGGGACTTCTACGTCTGGAGCGACACCGACGAGAAGTATCCGGACATCCGGATCATCTTCACCGACACCGAGGACTCGAACTGGGCCTTCGACTCGGTGCGGCGCCAGTTCTATTTCCACAGGTTCTTCTCCCACCAGCCCGACCTGAACTACGACAATCCGGCCGTGCACGACGCGATCCTGGGTGTCGTGCGATTCTGGCTGGATTTGGGCGTGGACGGGTTCCGGCTGGACGCGATCCCCTACCTGTATGAATCCGACGACGGCAACGGTGAGGGCGAGCCGCTCACCCATGAGTTCATCAGACGGCTCAGGGCGGTGCTGGACCGCGAATACCCGGGCCGCGTCATGATCGCCGAAGCCAACCAGTGGCCGCGCGAGGTGGCCGCGTTCTTCGGCACCGAGGAGGAGCCGGAGTGCCATATGGCATTCGACTTCCCTGTCATGCCGAGGGTGTTCTACTCCCTGCGTTCCCAGCGGGCGGGGGAACTCGTGCGGGTGCTCTCCGAGACCACGGACATCCCCGAGGCCGCCGGTTGGGCGGTGTTCCTGCGCAACCACGACGAACTCACCCTGGAGATGGTGAGTGAGGAATACCGGCAGGCCATGTACGGCTGGTACGCCTACGACCCGCGGATGCGTGCCAACATCGGAATCCGGCGTCGCCTGGCGCCGCTGCTGGACAATTCCCGGGCTGAACTCGAACTCGCCCACGCCCTGCTGTTCTCGCTGCCGGGCAGCCCGTTTCTCTACTACGGCGACGAGATCGGGATGGGCGACAACATCTGGCTGCCCGACCGGGACAGCTCGCGCACGCCCATGCAGTGGACGCCGGACCGCAACGGCGGGTTCTCCACCGCTGACCCGGGCAAACTGTACCTGCCCGTCGTGCAGTCGCTGGTGTACAACTTCGCGCAGACCAACGTCGAGTCCCACCTGGCGCAGTCCGGCTCGCTGCTGCACTGGATCCGGAATGTCATCCACGTGCGCAAGAGCCATCCGACCTTCGGCCTGGGATCGCTGACCGTGCTCGCCACCGACCACGAGTCGATCCTGGCCTTCACCCGCAGCTACGCCGGCTCCGGATCGAGCTTCGGCGATCAGCCGGAGACTGTGCTCTGCGTGTTCAGCTTCGCGCACAACGCCGTCGCGTTCCGGCTCAGCGAGCCCGACCTCGCCGGCACCCGGCTCTACGACATCTTCGGCGGGGCGGTCTTCCCCCCGTTCGACGAGGAGGGCGGGCTCACCCTCACCCTCGGGGCGCAGAGCTTTTACTGGTTGCACTGCGGCTAGCCACACCGAAACAGGGCGACCAGCCGAAGCCGGTCGCCCTGTGGGGCGGATCCACGAAGGGATCCGAATGGAACTGGTCGGGCTACTTGCCGAAGCCCTTGTAGCGCGAGTTGAACTTCTCCACGCGGCCGGCGGAGTCCATGATGCGCTGCTTGCCCGTGTAGAACGGGTGCGACTCGGACGAGATTTCCACGTCGATGACCGGGTAGGTGGTGCCGTCTTCCCACTCGATGGTCTTCGAGCTGGAGACCGTCGAACGGGTAAGGAACGTCGCACCCGACGCGAGGTCGCGGAAGACCACGGGAGCGTATGTGGGGTGAATGTCAGACTTCATGGAGACTTCCTTGTTGCGTTTCGATGGGTGGGTTCTGGCTCGCCGGTTGCGGCAGAAAAGTGTATCGGTCACGAGGACCAGCTAGTGAGTTTAGCAGAATCTTCGGGGCAGGGATGAACAGCACCGCCGATCCGTCAGATTGCGCGTGCCGAATAGCGTCCGTCGGTCTCGGTGAGTTCGATCGGGAGGCCGAATGCCTCGGTGAGAGTGTCGGCGGTGAGCGCCTCGGCCAACGGTCCGGCACTGACCACCTTGCCGCCGGCGAGCAGCAGCACGTGGGTGAAGCCGCGCGGAATTTCCTCCACGTGGTGGGTGACCATGATGATGGCCGGGGAGTTCGGCTCGCTCGCGTAGCCGCTGAGCAGGCGCAGGAGCTCTTCCCTGGCGCCGAGGTCGAGGCTGGCGGCAGGCTCGTCCAGAAGCAGGATCTCCGGGTCGGTCATGATCGACCTGGCGATCTGCACGCGCTTCTGCTCGCCGTCACTGAGGGTGCCGAACTTACGGTCGGCGAGGTGGTCGAGCTTCCACTCGCCGAGCACGCGCTGGGCGCGACGCTCGTCGATGTCCTCGTATTCCTCGTTCCACCGGCCGGTGACCGAGTACGCGGCCGTCATCACGACGTTCAGCACGGTTTCGCCGGCCGGTACCCGTCGGGCCATGGCTGTGGAGGCGAAGCCGATCCGCGGGCGCAGTTCGAACAGGTCGCTGCCGCCCAGTGGCTCTTCGAGAACTTCGGCGGTTCCCTTGGACGGGTGGATGAGCGCGGCCGCGATCTGCAGGGTGGTGGTCTTGCCCGCTCCGTTGGGGCCGAGGATGACCCAGCGCTGATCGCCGTCGACGCTCCAATCCACTGAGTCGAGGATGGTTGTGCCACCCCGGACGACGGAAACTCCGGTGAAGTGAAGAACGTTGACCATACAGCCATGTTATCGGGCGTCGTCGGCGCCCCAGGTCACGCTAGAGCAGCGAGGCGTAAATCTCCCGGGTGCTCGCGGCGATCTGACCCCAACTGAACATTTCCTCAGCGCGCACCCGACCCGCGCGGCCCATCTGCGCCGCCAGTGCCGGGTCGGAGAGCACCTCGGTCAGGGTTCTGGCCAGATCCGCCACGAAGACGTCGGGGTCGGTGGGCGTGCCGGTTCCGTCGCTCAGCTGCTCGATGGGCACCAAACGGCCCGTGACGCCATCCGCCACGACCTCGGGGATGCCGCCGGTCGCGGTGCCCACCACGGGCAGGCCGCAGGCCATCGCCTCGAGGTTGACGATGCCGAGCGGCTCGTACACCGACGGGCAGACGAAGACGGTTCCGGCCGTGAGAACAGCAGACAACTCGTGCTGAGGCAGCAACCTGTCGATCCACACCACGCCGGAACGTTCCCGCTGCAGCGCCTCGACCAGCTGGGTGACCTCGGCGAGGATGCCAGGGGTGTCCGGGGCGCCGGCGCACAGCACGAGCTGCACCTCCGGCGGCAACAGGGCGGCCGCACGGAGCAGGTAGGGCAGCCCCTTCTGGCGGGTGATCCGGCCGACGAACACCACGGAGGGCCGGTCGGGGTCGATCCCCAGGGCACGCACCGCGGCGTCGTCCTCGGTGGGCTTCCACCGGTCCAGGTCGATGCCGTTGTAGACCACGTGCACCCTGGACTCGTCCAGTGCCGGGTAGCTGCGCAGGATGTCGGCGCGCATGCCGCCACTGACCGCGATCACGGCATCCGCGGCTTCGAAGGCAGTTTTCTCGATCCAACTCGACACCCGGTAGCCGCCGCCCAGCTGTTCGGCCTTCCAGGGTCGCAACGGTTCCAGGCTGTGCGCCGTCACAACGTGCGGCACGCCGTGCAGCAGCTTGGCGATGTGACCGGCTCCGTTGGCGTACCAGGTGTGCGAGTGCACAACATCGGCGCCCTGCACGTCCTGGGCCATCTGCAGGTCGACGCCGAGGGTGGTCAGCGTGGCGTTGGCGTCGGCCAGCTCGGCGGGCACGCCGTAGGCGAAGGTGTCGGCCTCAACCCTCTGGGCACCGAAGCACCGCACGGTGACATCGATATCGGTACGAAGGGCCTTGACCAGCTCGGCGACGTGAACGCCGGCACCTCCGTAAATCTCGGGCGGGTATTCCTTGGTGAGCAGATCGACGCGCATGCAGTAAAACTAGCGCAGGCTGAACCCAGGACACACCCCCGCGCGCTGGCCCAACCCCCCGGTTGGCCCTACTCTGAAGATATGAAGGCCAAGAAGATCTTTGGAATCGTTCTCGCAGGCGGCGAGGGAAAACGGCTGATGCCGTTGACCGAAGACCGCGCCAAACCGGCGGTGCCGTTTGGAGGGCACTACCGTCTGATCGACTTCGCACTGTCGAACCTGATCAACTCCGGTGTCACCCAGATCGTCGTGCTGACCCAGTACAAGTCCCACAGTCTCGACCGCCACGTTTCCCAGACCTGGCACGTGTCCGGCGGACTCTTCAACTCATACATCGCCTCGGTGCCCGCCCAGCAGCGGCTCGGCAAGCGCTGGTTCAGCGGGTCGGCCGACGCCATCCTGCAGAGCCTGAACCTGATCCACGACGAGAAGCCCGACATTGTGGTGGTGGTCGGTGCCGACCACGTGTACCGGATGGACTTCAGCCAAATGATCCAGGCCCACATCGATTCGGGCGCCCAAGCCACCGTCGCGGCCATCCGCCAGCCGATCTCCCTGGCCGACCAGTTCGGTGTCATCGAAGTGGATGCCGCCACGCCAGACCGGATCAAGGACTTCCTGGAGAAGCCCAAGGATGCCGTGGGACTGGCCGACGCGCCGCACGAGGTGTTCGCGTCGATGGGTAACTACGTCTTCAACGCCGACGCCCTGATCGAGGCCGTGCGCCGGGACGGCGAACGCACCGATTCCAGCCACGACATGGGCGGGGACATCGTTCCGGACTTCGTCTCCCGCGGTGAGGCCGGCGTATACGACCTCCAACGCAACGACGTACCCGGCTCGACCGACCGCGACCGCTACTACTGGCGCGACGTGGGAACCATCGACTCGTTCTTCGAGGCACACCAGGACCTGATCTCGGCCCTGCCCGTGTTCAACCTGTACAACCAGAGCTGGCCCATCTTCAGCCAGCAGTTGAACTCCCCGCCGGCCAAGTTCGTGCGCGACAGCAAAGGCTCGCTCGGCACCGCCATCGACTCGATTGTGTCGCTCGGCTGCGTCATCTCCGGCGCGCACCTCGAGCGCAGCGTCGTCGGCCCGTGGGCCGTCATCGACTCCGGCGCCCACGTCGTCGATTCCATTGTGTTCGACCGGGTGCAGATCCGGCCGGGCGCCGTGGTGCACCGGGCGATCCTGGACAAGGACGTGATCGTGGCCGAAGGCGCAGCCATCGGCGTCGACCGGGACCGCGACCTGGCCCGTGGCTTCAGCGTCACCGAATCCGGCATTACCGTGGTCGGTAAGGGCGTGCACGTCCACCCGTGATCCCTGCAGCCCGATTCCTCGTCGTCCTGGATGCCGATTCCACCCTCATCGAGAACGAAGTTATCGAGCTTCTCGCTGACGCGGCCGGTTCCCTCGCCCTGGTGGCCGAGGTGACCGACCGCGCCATGCGCGGCGAACTCGACTTTGCCGACAGCCTCCGCGAGCGGGTGGCCACCCTGGCCGGGTTGTCCACCGACGTTTTCGCGGAGGTGGGTGAACTCATCCGCCCCACCCCAGGCGTTCACGCGCTGATCTCCGGGCTGCATGCAGGCGGAAGCCGTATCGGTGTCGTCTCAGGCGGTTTCCACGAGCTTCTGGACCCGTTGGCGGCGACCCTCGGGCTTGACCACTGGCGGGCGAACCGCCTCGAGGTACGGGACGGGCGCCTGACCGGCGGGCTGGTCGGGCCGATCATCGACGCCACCGCCAAGGCGCACGCGCTCACCGAGTGGGCGGCGCTGGACGGCATCGACCTGTGCAGCACCGTGGCCGTCGGCGACGGCGCAAACGACCTCACCATGATGCGAGTCGCCGGTCTGGGCGTCGCGTTCAACGCGAAACCGATCGTGCGGCGCTCCGCCGACCTCGCCATCGGAAGCGTCGACCTCAGTCAGGTGCTTCCGCTCCTCGGCCTGCGCGGCTGACCCGCCCGCAAGAGGCATAACTCCTGCAGATCTTCCCCGGAGCGGTGCTCTGCAGCGTCATTCCGGCTTTCGACTGGTCGTCGAGGAAAACTGCGGGAGTCATGCACCCGCCAGGTGGTGGTCGCGACGGGCTAGTGGCCCATGCCCAGGCCACCGTCGACCGGGATGACCGCGCCGGAGATGTAGGAGGCGTCGTCGCCGGCGATCCAGGTGACGACCCGGGCGACCTCGGCCGGGGACGCGAAGCGTCCCGCCGGGATGTTGCGCTTGTACTCGGCCTGTTGGGCTTCGGGCAGCGCCGCGGTCATATCGGTCTCGATGAACCCGGGGGCGACCACGTTGGCGGTGATGCCGCGGGCGCCGAGTTCGCGCGTGACCGACCTGGCCAGGCCGACGAGGCCGCTCTTGGACGACGAGTAGTTCACCTGGCCGGCCGAGCCGTACAGGCCCACCACACTGGAAATCAGCACGATTCGGCCGAACCTGGCCTTGAGCATGCCCTTGGACGCACGCTTGACCACCCGGAACGCGCCGCTGAGGTTGGTGTCGATCACCGACGTGAAGTCGTCCTCAGACATGCGCATGAGCAGGGTGTCCTTGGTGATTCCTGCGTTGGCCACGACGACCTCCACGGGACCGTATGCGGCCTCGATCTCGCTGAACGCGGCGTCGATGGACGCGTAGTCGGTGACGTCGGCACGCACCGTGAGGCTACCGGCGGGGCCCTCGCCGGAGCGCGCGGTGATGGCGACCCGGTGACCCTGGGCGATGAATTCCTCGGCGATCGCGAAGCCGATGCCGCGGTTGCCTCCGGTTACCAAAACTGTTCGAGCGGTCGCCATGGCGCGGTCCTTTCAGTGGAAACGCCCGCGAAACGGCGGGCACAGATTCATTCAGCTTAGAGCGTCCCGTGATGGGACCCGGAGAGCGGGCAGTGGACGTAGGCTTGATTCAGCGCGTGGACAGGCGTATCAACACCCCGGGCAGTTGAGATCTCACAGGCAGTTAAGCGATGGGCACGATGAAGCAGCAGCAGTCGATCACGACGCTCCCTCTGTCACCGGAGGAGGAGCGGCGCCGCCGTATGATCCGGTACGCCGTGACCATGGGCATCCGCATGGTGTGCATCGTCATGATGCTCTTCGTGCAGGGCTGGTGGCTTCTGGTCTGCGCGCTCGGGGCGATTCTTCTGCCGTACTTCGCCGTGATCGCCGCGAACGTGCACGGGGACCAGCGTTCTCAGAACGTGCTGCGTCCCGGCGCCGTCGCGCTGCTCCCCCGGCCCACCGATTCCCGCCCCGACGGCACCCGCCCGGACGAGACCCGCCCTGACGAGGCCCGCCCTGATGAAGCGCGCGGCCACGACCGCCCGGATACCGGCAGCACCCCAGACAGCGAGGACGCACGATGATCGGATTCGGTGCGGCCCCGGAAACGACCAGTTGCTCGAGGGCGGGCTGCCGCGAGTCCGCCGCCTGGCGGTTGGACTGGCGTAACCCGCGCATCCACGCCGAGGATCGGGTGAAGACCTGGCTGGCGTGCGACGAGCACGTCGGCTTCCTGCGTGATTTCCTGCTCACCCGTGATTTCCCGCTGCGGGTAAGCCCGCTGCTGGACGAGCCGATGTCGACCGACCGGACGGAGCAGGCGTGAACGGCTGGCGGTTCCTGCTGTCCAGGCAATGGGCGGGCTACCTCGCGCTGACCATCGTCTTCGCGGTGGTGTGCTCAGGACTGGGCATGTGGCAACTCGCCCGCCGCGCAGAGGCCCAGGCCGAGATCAGCCGGGTCGACGAGAACTTCGACGCGGAGGGGATTCCCGTCACGGATGCCCTGCCCAGGCTGGACTCCTTCGACGAGTCCCAGAAGTGGTTGCCCGTCGAGCTGACCGGAACGTACCTGCGGGATGAGGAGATGTTGGTGCGGAACCGCCCTTTGAACATCAACCCTGGCTTCGAGGTGCTCACTCCCCTGCTCCTGACCAACGGTGATGTCTTCATCGTGAACAGGGGCTGGGTGCCCACCGGGGAGGACCAGAACGCACCGGATGCCGTGCCCGCGGCCCCCGACGGCGAGGTCACGGTGATCGCCAGGCTCAAGCAGGGTGAGCCCGCACTGGCCGGGCGCAGCGCCAGCGGCAACCAGATCGCCACGATCAACCTCACCGAGATCGCCGAACGCCTCGGCACCGACACGTACACCGGGGCCTACGGCCTGATGAAATCGGAAGATCCGGCCACCACCGACAGGCCCACCGCCGTCACCCGTCCGGTGCGCGACGAGGGCCCGCACCTGTCCTACGCCTTCCAATGGTTCGTCTTCGCCCTGATGGCTTTCATCGGTCTCGGTTGGGCGGCACGCCAGGAGTACCGCACCATCAACGCCGAGGTGCCCGAGGAGCAGGAGCGGGCCGCGGAGCGGGCGCGCCGTCAGGCGGCCAAGCCGCGCAGCGACGCGGACATCGAAGACGAGCTGATCGACCAGCACTCCTGAGCAGGCACGAAAAAACCCGCCGGCCCTCACGGGCCGGCGGGTGGAGTTCGAGACCGGTCAGGCCAGCGTGATCAGGTCCAGGTAGTCCTTGTTCCAGTGGTCCTCGGTGCCGTCGGGCATGATGAGCACCCGCTCGGGGTTGAGCGCCTCGACGGCACCCTCATCGTGGCTGACCAGCACCACGGCGCCGGTGAAGTGCGCCAGGGCGTCCAGGATCTCTTCACGGCTGGCCGGGTCGAGGTTGTTGGTGGGTTCGTCGAGCAGAAGCACGTTGGCTCCGGACACCACGATCATGGCCAGGGCCAGGCGGGTCTTCTCGCCGCCGGAGAGGACCCCGGCAGGTTTGTGCGAGTCGTCGCCGGTGAACAGGAAGGAACCGAGCACCCGGCGCGCTTCCATCTCGGTGATGTTCGGCGAGGAGGAGATCATGTTCTGCAGCACGCTGCGCTTCACGTCGATCGTCTCGTGTTCCTGGGCGAAGTAGCCGATCCGCAGGCCGTGGCCGGCGACGATCTCACCGGTGTCCGGCTTGTCGACGCCGGCGAGCATCCGCAGCAGGGTCGTCTTACCGGCACCGTTGAGACCCAGGATGACGACCTTGGAGCCGCGGTCGATGGCGAGGTCGACGGCCGCGAAGATCTCCAGCGAACCGTAGCTCTTGGACAGGTCGCTGGCCATCAGGGGCGTGCGACCACACGGAGCCGGCTCGGGGAAGCGCAGCTTGGCGACGCGGTCGACGGCGCGCACGGCGTCGAGGCCGGAGAGGAGCTTCTCGGCGCGGGCGACCATCTGGTGCGCGGCCGCGGCCTTGCTGGCCTTGGCGCCGAACTTGGCGGCCTGCAGCTGCAGGGTCGAGGCCTTCTTCTCCGCGTTGGCGCGTTCCTTCTTGCGACGGTCGGCGTCGGCGACACGCTGGCGCTGGTAGTTCTTCCAGTTCATGTTGTAGATGTCGATGACCATGCGGTTGGCATCGAGGTAGAACACCCGGTTGACGGTGTCGCCGACGAGTTCGATGTCGTGGCTGATGATGATGCAGCCGCCGCGGTAGTTCTTCACGAACTCGCGCAGCCACACCACTGAATCGGCGTCCAGGTGGTTGGTGGGCTCGTCGAGGATCATGGTCTCGGCGGCGGAGAAGAGGATGCGGGCCAGCTCGATGCGGCGGCGCTGGCCACCGGAGAGGGTGCGCAGCGGCTGGTCCAGGATCCGGTCGGGCAGGTTCAGGTTGCTGGCGATCGACGCGGCCTCGGCCTCGGCGGCGTACCCGCCGAGCGCGTTGAACTCGTCGGTGAGGGTGCCATAGCGCTTCATCGCCCGTTCACTGGTCTTACTGTCGGTCGAGCCCATCTCGATGCCGGCCTGGGTGAGGCCGAGCGAGATGGTGCCGAGGCCGCGGGCGTCCAGGATACGGGTGCGGGCCAGCATGTCCGGGTCACCGGAGCGGGGGTCCTGCGGCAGGTAGCCGATCTCGCCGGACTTCTCGATCTTGCCCTTGGTCGGCAGGGTCTCCCCCGCCAGGGTCTTCGTCAGCGTGGTCTTGCCGGCACCGTTCCGGCCGACCAGGCCGATCTTGTCGCCAGCGGACACCCGGAAGCTCACGTCCTCCATGAGCACGCGCGCCCCAACTCGGATTTCGAGATCTTGCACACTGAGCACAGCAATAGTCCATTCGAGGGAGTCGTGGGAGGTCGGCCGAACATGGCCAATTCACCAGTATATTTGCTCGCGCGCGGTTTCTGCGCCGAAGTGTCGGAACAGACCCGACCGAAGCGGGTTTACCTGGCCGTCAACCGCCCGGTCGGCAGCACTCCGGGCAGTGCGGATCGCAGCCAGGCCGTGTAGGTTTCCCTCGACCAGCCGAGCCCCACCACCAGGGTGTGAAAAACCTGGGGGTGGCCGAGAGCCCAGATCGACGTGGCCGCTTCGTGGTCGCTGAGCCCGGACCGCAGCCCCAGCTGCCCGCGGAGGGCGCCGACGGCCTCGGCGTACGCGTGCAGGCTGCGGGCGGCCATGCTGACCTCGAGCTCGCGGATCTCCGGGTCGGTTCCGGCGGCCTCGTTCACCACGCGGTGCAGGGGTGCCGTGCGCTCGTTGTCGGCGGTGATCCAGGTCGCCAGCCCGCTGACGGCCGTGGCCGGTGTCGCCGACCCGCTGATGCCGGAGGCGAGTTCGGCCACGGAGAGCCCCGTGGCCCGCGATGCGGTGTTGGCGGCGGCGAGCACCGCCGCCAACACGTCCACCTTCGAGCCGATGGCGTTGTAGATGGTCTGCACGGCCACGCCGCCGCGCTCGGCGATGGCGGCTATCGATGTGCCCGCATAGCCGTGCTCTCGCATGAGTTCGGCGGCGGCTTCGACGATGTCCCCCCGGGTGCCTGCAGTCTGCAGGTCTCGCCGGATTTGGCTGCGTGTACGGGTGCTATCCATCTAGTTAGAATACGCCTCCAGCGATTGACATGCTCTTCCAGAAGCCCGGGATTGCCCGGGTTGAGCCGGTTAACAGCGAACCGCGCCGGGAATCGGATGCGAAGGCATCCGTCCCGGCGCGGTCAGGTGGTGCAGGTGCTGGCGACGGTCAGATCGCGAAGCCGAGGGCTCGCATCATGTCGCGGCCGTCGTCGGTGATCTTCTCCGGCCCCCACGGCGGCATCCACACCCAGTTGATGCGGAACTGGTCGACCACGCCGTCCAGTGCCTCAGCGGTCTGTTCTTC
>Ga0247816_10000940_pt1 | contig 14854 bp, 9 predicted proteins | sample UWRJL209509C1_FD_179930 | JGI IMG/M metagenome (GOLD analysis project Ga0247816, IMG submission 179930) | Plant litter microbial communities from Arlington Agricultural Research Station in Wisconsin, United States - UWRJ-L209-509C-1 | ecosystem: Environmental > Terrestrial > Plant litter >...
AATCCTCAACACTTAAGGTTTGCCAGGCTTCTATTCCATATTTTTCAACTTCAATAGCTGCTTTTTCTAAAATACTAAGACTATCAGGATGTAATTCACCAGTTTCTTTATGAATTAAAAATGCCATAGGGACTCCCCATTGTCTTTGCCTTGATAATGTCCAGTCAGGTCGATTGGCAATCATTCCATGTAATCTTTGTTTACCCCATATCGGATAAAACTGTGTATTATCAATAGCTTCTATAGCGGTTTCTCTTACACTTTTATCTCCAATTTTTTTATCCATACTAACAAACCATTGATTAGTAGTTTTATAGATAATTGGAGTTTTATGCCTCCAGCAATGCATATAGCTATGATTATAAATTTCTGTGAAAAATAATGAGCCGCATTCTTTTAAAGCTTCCACAATTTCTGGATTGGCTTTCCAAATATGTTTATCTGCAAAAATTGCTAAAGTACTTGCATAAACTCCATTTGCCATAACAGGATTAAGAATTTCTTGATCAGCTAATCCGTGTTTTTTGCATGATAAGAAATCTTCAATACCATAAGCCGGCGCACTATGTACAATCCCTGTTCCAGTTTCGGTTGTAACATATTCTTCAGCATAAATTGGGCTAAGGCGATTATATTGATTATCTAACTTAGCAAGAGGATGTTTAAAACATAAGCCTTCTAATTTAGCCCCTGTAGTTACAGCTAATATTTTAAATTCTTCGATAGCATATTTTTTTAAACAATCTTCAATTCTATCAGTAGCTAAAATTATATAACCCTTTAAAGTGTGTAAAATAGCATATTCAACTTGTGGATTAACATTTAATGCTTGATTAGCGGGAATAGTCCATGGAGTTGTAGTCCAAATAACTACATGGCCTGATATATTTTTATCTAAATTAATATTAAAGACTTGGCTTAATTTATCATAATCTACAAAACTAAAGCCAACATCAATCGTAATATCTTTTTTATTTTCGTACTCAATTTCAGCTTCTGCTAAAGCTGACATGCAGTCAAAACACCAATTTACAGGTTTTAAACCCCTATAAATATAGCCTTTCTCTAAAATTTTACCTAAAGCTCTAATTTCGTTAGCTTCATTCATTTTTTCCATAGTTAAATACGGATTATGCCAATCGCCTAAAATTCCAAGTCGGATAAATTGTTGTTTTTGATTTTCAATTTGCTCTAGGGCATAAGCTCTAGCTTTAGTTTGTACCTCTAGTGCCGGTAAATTTTTACCAAAAGTTTTCTCTATTTGGATTTCAATTGGCATACCGTGGCAGTCCCAGCCCGGAATATACGGAGCATCAAATCCAGCTAGGGTTTTAGATTTTATAATAATATCTTTTAAAATTTTATTAACTGCATGACCAATGTGTATATTACCGTTGGCATATGGAGGACCGTCATGTAAAATAAATTTTTGTCTGCCGGAGCAAACATTTCTGATTTGTTCGTAGATTTTTTTTTCTTGCCATTGCTGTACCCAAATTTGTTCTCGTTTAGGTAAATCAGCACGCATTGGAAATGGAGTATCAAGAAGATTTAACGGATACTTTTCTTTATTATCACTATTTTTATTTGACATCATTACTCTTTTTCTACGAAATACTTTTATTTTAACAAAATAGGGGATAAAATAAAAGTTAATTAGCTCCATAATATAAGTTTAATTAAGATAAGTTCCCTTTATGGCAAGTAAGATAGTGTAGAAGTTAAAATTTTGCGTAAATTATACATTATATTTAACTTTACCTTGTATAACTTCAATTATTTTTTCATCTTTAAGTTGCTGTAAAATTTGCCCTGCTAAATTAGGTTTGGATTTACAAAAATTTTTTAAATCATTTTCTAAAGCTTCTAGTTTACTCGGTTTTGTCATAGCTTTTAATTTATTGCAGTAAGTTTGTAGATTAATTATTCTAATATTATTAAGGTTTTTAATTTTATTAAGTTTATCAATTTTATTTTCGTCTTCATTTTTAAGTTCATTTTTCTCATCTATACGCATAGCTAATTTATTATTATCTCTTAATAAATTAATTACATTATCTAAATCTTTATCTTTAGAAAAAATCACAAATTCCTCAATTTCCTTAAATTCCTGCATTAATTTACCAGCATAAAAGGCTAAACCAAAATCCGCGGCATTTTTACCTTTTACTTGCATTTTAATAATTTCTAAGCGATTTTGATTTTTTGCCTCACACACAAAATCTAATAAATCAATTGCAATATTAGCAGAGCTAGTAGCATAGCAAATAATTACTTTATAATATTCCTCTAAATTTTGTTCTAATTTTTTAATTTGACTAGGGATATTTTCAATATCAATTAATAAGATTTTTTTAGTTTGTGTCATTTTATAGCTCGTTTAAAATATATAAATCATTATAGAATAAATTTAGGTAAGTATCCCCCTCATAACACGTAAACTAGTGTCAGGTGCTAATATATTAATATTTATCGTATAAAAAATACATATTTTGATTATTTTTTGTAATATTTATTAGTATGTTTTAGCTTACGTGTTATGAGGGGGATACTTACCTAAATTTATTATTTTAAAATAAAACTAGAATTATATTTATATAAGTTTTAAAATATATATCTTTAAACATTAAAATAACTATATTTATGACTTCTAATTCGCAACTGCATAACAAAAAAGAAGCTTGGTCTGCATTATTTAATGAACCAATGAGTGAATTGGTAAAACGTTATACTTCATCAGTTTTTTTTGACCAACGATTAGCTAAATTTGATATTCAAGGCTCGCTTGCACATGCTCAAATGTTATGTGAGCAAAACATTTTATCCAAAGAAGATTTTATTAGCATACAACGAGGTATGCAGGAAATTTTATTAGAAATTGAACAAGATACTTTTAATTGGCAGCTGGATTTAGAAGATGTTCATTTAAATATAGAAGCAAAATTAACTGAAAAAATTGGTATTGCTGGAAAAAGATTACATACAGGCCGTTCTCGTAATGATCAAGTAGCAACGGATATTAGATTATGGCTGCGTACTGAAGTAGATAATCTAATTCATATTTTATATAGACTACAAAATTCTATTGTTATATTAGCAGAATTACATACACATACTATTATGCCAGGTTTTACTCACTTACAAGTTGCACAGCCGGTAAGTTTTGCACATCATTTAATGGCATATTATGAAATGTTTGCAAGAGATATAGAAAGATTAGAAGATAACCGTAAGAGAATAAATTCAATGCCTTTAGGCGCAGCTGCACTTGCAGGAACCAGCTATTTGATTAACAGGCAAAAGACGAGTGAATTACTTGGTTTTGAAAGAATTTGTCAAAATTCCTTAGATGCAGTTTCTGATAGAGATTTTGCTATAGAATTTTGCTCAAATTCCAGCTTAATTATGATGCATATATCAAGGCTGTCTGAAGAGTTGATTTTATGGATGAATCCGCAGTTTAGCTTTATTGAATTAGCTGATAGATTTTGTACAGGCTCTTCAATTATGCCTCAAAAAAAGAATCCTGATGTTCCAGAATTAGCTAGAGGAAAAGCTGCCAGAGTATTTGGCCATACTATGGCTTTATTAGTTTTAATGAAAGCTCAGCCATTAGCTTATAATAAGGATAACCAAGAAGATAAAGAACCTCTTTTTGATACAGTTGATACAGTAAGAGATACATTATTAATTTTTATTGAATTAATTCAAAGTATAAAAGTTAATAAAGAAAAAATGTTCAAAGCAACTGAAAAAGGCTATGCAACGGCTACGGATTTAGCTGATTATTTAGTCAAAAAAGGTATGGCATTTAGGGATGCACATGAAATAGTTGCAAAAATAGTTAATTATGCAATTAAGAATTCTAAACAATTAAATGAATTATTATTACAAGAAATTAAAGATATTTGTTTAAATGATCAAATTGAAGAAGATATTATAGAGGTTCTAAGCTTAAGTAATAGCTTAAATTCTAGAAATCATATAGGAGGAACAGCATCTAGTGCCGTAGAAACAGCTATAAATAAGGCAAAAAATCATTTGTTACATAAATTGGAATTGCTCACATAGGTTATAGATAATTTATAATCTAAAAAGGGAAGAAATAAGTAACTTTATTTTTGATTTCTTAATATTAAATTATATTGAGTTAAAGCTCTTATATCTTTAAAAGTTTGAATATGAAATTTTTGATTATCTCTATATTCATTAGCAAAACTATGTAAATTATCTGTAACTATCACATCTATTGCTATATTACTTTCTTGTATAGCTCTAAAAGCATTTGGCTTTGAATCTTTATTACATATTATAGAAGTAATCAATATACTCTTGGGTGTTTTAGTACCATAAAAAGCAATCTCTATAGTATTAGTTGGTATGCCAAGATATACTATTTTTTGATTGTCGCTTTGCTCAAAATTTTCTATTTTTATTTGACTTTTAGCTAAAGAAGAGAAATTAATAAAATTTTTGGTAAGTCTCCCCTCATAGCACATAAGCTTAAACATTTTAATAAACATGTGTTAAGAATGTATAAATAGGTGTTTTTTATAGATTAACTGCCAAGATTTTAGCAGTTGACTGCACCTTACGTGCTATGAGGGGATACTTACCTTAATTAATTAGACTTTGATTAAGTAAACCAGTTTTTTATAACAATATACAGGGTATTTTTGAATTTTATATATAAGGTTAAAGAAACGGTCATTTTTTATATTCTATTCATTACTTGAAATCTTGACAAAAGCATAAAAATATAGTTAAGTAGACTAACTATATAAAAATATGGAAACTATTAATATTCATGATGCAAAAACTCATTTCTCAAAATTAATTAATAATGTATTAAAGGGAGCAGTAGTAATTATCGCCAAAGCAGGTAAGCCTATCGCTGTTTTAAAATCCATAGAAAGTAAAAGTAATAAAATAAATTTTGGCATTTTAAAAAACAAAATTAAAATAAAGGATAATTTTGATGATTATTTATCTGATGAAATAATAACAGATTTTGAAGGAAAGTAGATGCGTATATTACTTGATACTCATATATACTTATGGGCAGTAATAGATGATGAAAAACTTACAAAAGAAGCTCGCAAAATTATTACACAAGCTAGTGAAGTATTTATAAGTAGTGCAAGCATTTGGGAAATATCTATTAAACAAGCTTTAGGTAAAATAGAGGCTGATATTAGCTTACTAGCATCAACAATTAAAGAAATTGGATTTATAGAGCTTCCTATAAATTCTAATCATGCGGTTGTACTAAATGATTTACCAAATATTCATCGTGATCCATTTGATAGAATTTTAATTGCTCAAGCAATTTATGAACCAATGCATTTTTTAACCGCTGATGAAACTTTTAAAAAATATTCTGAATTAGTCATCAAAATTTAAACTTAAACTTAAACTTAAACTTAAACTCAAAAAAGAGTATAAAGAAACGGTCATTTTTTTATACTCCTATGAAATTTATCAAGAGAATAATTTTTATATTAACTTTTACATATAAAGGGATACTTACTATTATTAATAATTAACATATATATTAATATAACTTTAAAATATAAACCTATATATCAATATAGCTAAAAATATCTATATAATTAAGTTTTATAAGTATATTTTATAAATATGTACCAATATAATAGTGTCGATCAGCAAATTGTTGATGAACGTGTAGCTCAATATAGCGATCAAGTAGTAAGACGGTTAAATGGCGAACTAAGTGAAGAGGAATTTCGACCCCTACGTTTACAAAATGGCTTATATATGCAAAAACATGCATATATGCTTAGGGTGGCTATTCCTTATGGCTTACTTAGTAGTAAACAGTTACGCACTTTAGCTTATATTGCTAAGACTTACGATAGGGATTATGGACATTTTACAACACGCCAAAATATTCAATATAATTGGTTAAAACTCGAAGATACGCCAAGCATTTTATCTGATTTAGCTAAAGTTGAAATGCATGCTATTCAAACTTCTGGTAATTGTGTACGTAATATTACTAGTGATCAATTTGCAGGTGTTGCGGGCGATGAATATATAGATCCGCGTCCTTTTGCTGAAATTTTGCGTCAATGGAGTACTTTTCATCCAGAATTTGCTTATTTACCTAGAAAATTCAAAATTGCAATTAGTGCATCAAAAGAAGATAGGGCAGCAACTTCTGTACATGATATTGGTTTATATATTAGAAAAGATATTAATAATAATCCTGTAATTGATGTATTAGTTGGCGGGGGTCTTGGCAGAACTCCAATTATAGGGCATATCATCAAAAAAGATTTGCCATGGCAGCACATGACTACTTATATTGAAGCTATTTTAAGAATATATAATCTACATGGACGACGGGATAATATTTATAAAGCACGGGTTAAGATTTTAGTTAAAGCTTTAACCCCGCAAGTATTTGCCCAAGAAGTAGAAAAAGAATGGCAGGCTTTATTACAAACTCCATATAGTTTTAATGGTATTAATAGCCTTATTCCTCAAAAAGAATTAGATAGAGTATCCGGATATTTTATAAGAAGTGATTATAAAAACATTGATGATGAAGAACTAGAAAATTTTAATACTTTAGTTATTCAAAATAAAGCATTTTCACGTTGGATTAAATATAATGTTAAGCCGCATAAACAAAAAGGCTATTCAATTGTTATATTATCTTTAAAACCCTATAATGCAGCTCCAGGCGACGCTGATAGTTCTCAAATGTATGCTATTGCTGATTTAGCTGATAAATATAGTTTTGGAGAAATTCGTGTGGCACATGAGCAAAATTTAGTGCTGGCTGATGTTGAAAAAAGTAAACTTTATGAGTTATGGTTAAAATTAACTGAGCAACGCTTAGCTACTTCGAATATTGGTTTGTTAACTGATATAATAGCTTGTCCGGGTGGAGATTTTTGCTCCCTTGCTAATGCAAAATCTATACCAATAGCAAATAGTATACAACAAGTTTTTGAAAATTTAGATTATGTGCATGATATTGGTGATATGAGTATAAATATTTCCGGCTGTATTAATTCATGCGGTCATCATCATATTGGTAATATTGGAATATTAGGTGTAGATAAAGATGGAGAAGAATGGTATCAGGTAAGTTTAGGCGGTTCGCAGGGGAATTTTACTAATATAGGTAAAATTATCGGAAGAAGTTTTAAAGCCCAAGAAATGCCTAGTGTAATACAAAAAATTGTCGCTACATATGTACAAGAACGCACTGAAGAAGAAGCATTTATTGAAACTTTTAAGAGAATTGGCATTGAGCCGTTTAAAAATAATGTATATGCATAAAATATTTTCAGCGGCATTAGCTATATATTTGACTAGTTTAAATTTAATAGCTTATGCTCAAAGTAATCAAAATCACATTAATAATAGCGGTATTAGTGTAGAGATAACTAACCCATGGGTTAGAGCTACTGTTGCTAATCAAAAAAATAGCGGGGGCTTTTTGTCAATAAAGTCTAATCAGGATTTAGCTTTAGTAAAAATACAGGCAGATATAGCCCAAAAAACAGAGTTACATACTATGAAAATGGAAAATAATTCCATGTATATGTATGCCGTTGATAAATTAAACATACCTAAAAATACTACTATAAAATTAACTGGTGATTATCATATAATGCTTTTTGGTTTAAGCACAAAGCTAATTCCACAAAATAAAGTAAGGATAAAATTATTTTTTCAAGATAGTAATAAAAAAATTATTACAGTTAATAAAGATTTTATAGTTAAGCCTTTATCTTATATTGAAGAATAATTCATGCATGAATTTAAATTATTAGAAACTTGTTTATATACAGATACTATTTATTTATTAAATTATCATTTACAAAGACTGTATAATAGTGCTAAATATTTTGGTTTTAAGTTTCATCCTGAAACTATTGCTAAAAGTTTAATGAAAAATTTCTTACCTAATTCTTGTGTAAGATTAACTTTAGATAAAGATGGAAATCTTGAAATTCTTAATAAATCAATGCAAAATATGCCTTTATTTACTCAAAATAATAAAGCTAAAGTATTTATAGACCAAGATAATATTGATATAAATTTAAAACAATTTTTTCTACACAAAACTACATATAGACAGCATTATGATATACATATTAATAAATTTAAGTATAATGCTAATATAATTGAGGATTTTACCGATATTTTATTATGCAATAATGGTTATATAACAGAGGGAACTAGAGGAAATATTGCTATATTAGATGATAATAATAATTGGTATACGCCAAATTTGTCAAATATTTTATTAAATGGAACATTACGCCAATATTTACTATATTATAAAAATCTTCAATGTAAAAATATTACACTAGAAGAAGTTTTTACGGCTAAAAAAGTCATTTGGTTTAATAGTTTAAGAGGAATATGGGAGTGTGATGTTAATTTAGGTTAAATTTCAAACATCTGTTTTTGATAAGTTTGAAATGCAAGCGCATTCTCCTTAGTGGAAATAAATTTATAAGCAGCTAGACTTTTTAAATTCTCAATATTAGCATATAATTCGTGAAGATTATCTAAAGTTAAAGTTGCTTTTTGCACATCTGCTTGTTCTTCTACGCCTAGAAAGTCCTCTATAATTGGTGTAGAAGCTTGTTGTTTTAGCTTATATTTGACTGCATCAGCCTCAGCTTGTAACAGATTTATAGATTCCTCAAATGTATCTTGTACATTCTTATTTTCTACAATATCTTGAGCAGCATATGTAGTTTCACGTACGTTTACAACTTTTTTAATGCTTTCATAAATAATAAATGGAGTAATTGCACCTTGCCTTATAACTGTATAAGGCAGCCAGTGCCTATAACTTGGATTAATAAAATATTTACTAATAGATTTTTGATGAAATGGGTTCAATATTCTTTGATATGTCCAAAGCCCTACTTGTTTAGTTACATTAAGTATTTTATTTTTTTGAGTATCTAAAGGCTTATTTTGAATACTTCCTCTAGATTCTAGTTCATACCATTTATATGTATTGCTTAAGTTAATCTCTATTCTAGGTCTTAAGTCAAAGCTTTCAAATTTATCTTTATTTCTATTTTGACTAATTTGTTCAGATGTAACTTTATTAAATAAAATTTCGCCGGTTTCTACACTACGCATATCATCTAAATAAATATATTCTTTAAAATCAGGTACAGATATATCTTGATTTTCATTTAGAAATTTTTTTAAATCATCTTGTAAATTTATATAATTATCATAATGAGTTTTATCATTATATCCTAACGCTTGTATATTATTTTGAACCTCATAATTTTTAATTTCAATAGTAGTTTGTTCTAAAAGATCATAAATTTTATTTATAAATAATCGTCTATTTACTGCATGATCTGCTTTATTTTTGCTATCGCCTTGCGGGATTTTATTATATAAGACCGTAAAAATTTTATAATAGTCGTCATCTTCTTGAATTAAGCCATTAAAATTTGCATATTGTCTAATTTTTTCATTAGCTTTTTGAGCTGTTTGCTGGATAATATCAATATTATTACCTTGCTTTATTCCATTTCTTAATTTATCAACAATAGGAGCTACAATACTTTCGCCTTTATACCAATATTTGGTATTTTTAGCAGCCGTATGTATCCAATTATCTTGTGAATTGACTCTATGGTTAAAGCTACTATCAGTTCTTGGCAATATGCTGGCAAAGCTAGTGCATAGCATTTCTTGAGTATGTTTTTTTAATATTTCTGCATCAAAGCTGGATCTAGTAATATTGTTATTATTATCAATATTAATAATAGTATCAGTTAATTCTTTCAAATTACTAATACTTTCTTTGGGCTTTACATCATTTTTTAAATAATTTTCTAAAATATTAATTTCATCTAAAGTATTTTGTAAGCCTTTAATATGTTGCCTTTGTTTGATAGACAACTCTTCAATTTCTTGAGTATGCATTTCTTGGTAGAATTTATAAATTTTATTTTCAATTTCTGTTTTATGCTGCTGTAATTTCCATATAAATGCACATATATATATTTCATGGTTATCTGGACGCGAAAAATTACCTATATTATCTAAGTATGCATAAATTCCGCTAACAATAGAAGCTGAAAATCCGCCGGCATATAAGGTAGCTAAAGCAATTTTTTGTGCCTCTGCTCCTCCGCCATTGCTTTCAGTACATTTAGCTATTTCAGTTCCAACTTCATCAATCATCATAAGTGACCAATTTGAAGCTCTAAATAAAGTATGTAATAAAAATTCCCCAGGTTGATTAATAACATTCTTGAAACTTTTTCTTAATAGCGGGAATGGATTTTTAGATTGAATTAAATTTACTAATTTACCATTAGGATAATTTTTTTCTAAAGTTCCCCAAGCAAATTTATAGTTTGCATCTACAAATTTAGGCGGATTACTATTTTTAGCTTTAATATATTCCAAGCCTTGATTAAATAAAATAGCTTCTTCTTTAAAAGATTGAATTTTAGCCTGTAAAATTTCTAGTTTATTTTTGTAATGATTTTTTATATTTTCATCTGTAGCTTGTTTAATTTGTTTATGATACTGCATTTCTCTTATGCGGTAATCAGAAATTTTTACCTCAATAAATCCCTTAACCAATTCTGCTCTAGTTGTAGCATTATAGGTAACATTTTCATGAATATTTTCTGCACTAAATACAAATTCAGCTAATAATAATTCTTTTTGATGATTCGGCATCTCTTTAATTTGCTGTGCATTATATGGCGTTTCTCCATATTGAGTCATTATATTAATCACATGATTTTCAAAATCAATAGGTGAAAGTTTGCCAATTAGTCTATCTAAACTATATTTAATAGCATTTTCAGTCATCATATGACCAGGCATATTTGCTTGAGTACGCAAGAAATATTCTTGTCTAAGATTATTATCTATAGCTGCCATTGGAGTTTGAATTAATTTTCTAACTAATAAATCTATTCTAGTAATATGCGGTAATAATTCAGCTCCTTTTAAAGCAGGATTTATAATAATACATGCTAGCCAGCCCATACGTACAATATTTTGTAAAAACTGATCTATAAAAGCTATGCCTAAACCGGATTTACTTTGTGCCTTATGCTGTTGTACTAATTGAATAGTTCTAACTAGATTATCGATTAATCTTTCGAAAACTATTTGTTTTGCCTCTTCAAGTTTTACTTTTTTGCCGTTAATGTTAAAAGTATTAAACTTTATTTTTTTACCATTAAGTGTAAGGCTCTTGTTAGATTTTATAGAATCATATATATTATCAAATAATTCTAGATTAGATTTCATACTTTTAGTTAATAGACGTGCTTCTTGGCTTAATTCATTCATAGTTTTATTTGCACCAGCCGTAATTCCAGCTTGATACTTTGCCATTGTCCCATAAGCCATTTTCTGTACACTATCAGCAAATAACTGACAAAATGCATCGGACATTACAGCTAATCCTCCTTGCATACTCATATCACCAAATACAGGATTAGTGCCGGCAACTCTCATACTATGTGCTGCTAATGTATCTTGCGGCTGTGTCATGCCTCCTTTTGCACTTCCCCATAAACGTCTTAAAGTATCTTCTCTATCAAAAAAAGCTAAACGCATTTGCCGCCCGCTCCTCCATGCTTTTCTATGCTGTTTACTAAGCGGATTTATATATTCATTGATAAATCTAAATCCAACATTTTGATATGGCTTTTGGGTTTGCTTATAATGACCAACTTCATTACGAGTTTGAGTAGCTCTAAACGTTCTTATAACTGCTTTTTTATTTCTTTCGTCATCCCAAACCTTCTGGTCTCTATCAATTTTATCATGTAAAGTTAGTGCATCACGTCCAATTATCTTTCTAAATTTACACCGCCATTCTGGTCTTGAAAATTCTGCTTGTCTTTTGCAATATAAAAAAGCTTTATTTTTTTTGCTGATATTTTCGATATATATAGCTAGACTATCTATCTTTTGTGCAGGTTGATTATTATTGATATCTTTTACGTACCAATTATGATTTATATTTTCTAATAAAAGTAATTTATTTTTTGCTAATGGATTAGTAATAGAAGATTTTATCTCTAAAATCATGGCTTGCTTATTATAAATAGCTTTTTCAATCATAGTGATACCGCTAGCACCATTTTTTCTTTTTTTATGATTATGATTGTTTTTATACTTATAAATATTATTTAAATCGAATTTATCTGCATAATTATTAGTAGATTTGAGTAAGTTTTCTATAGGAGTTTGTTTAATACTATCTATATTACGAGCTAAACTCGGATTTAGTAATATAAATTCATTATAATTAGTACCATATAATTTGCTCATAGAGTCTAATAAAGTATTAGTTTCTTTATTAGATTTAAACTTAGAAAATTTTTGCTGTAATTCATAAGTTAAACCTAGCTGCGATATATTAGGTCTAACAAAAGATGGTAAATTACTGATAGAATAACTTTTTTTACTAGAAACTATATTCAAAGGAATATTATCATGTTTTATAAAATTTAAGACTTGATTTAAATTAAATGTTTGAGGCGGCTTTACATCCACTTCATTTTCTATGTGTTTATAATTTTTTGTAAAAATTGCATTATTTTCATTTCTTGTATTATATTTCAATAAATCTATGTAAGATTTATTATTTTTTTTAAGATAAATTGGTTTGCCGGTTTCTTTATCAAACTTTAATTCAGTTAATCTGTTGTTATATTCATCAATTTGTTTAAGTATTTTTTGGTAAGGGAAGTATAAATTTATATCAAAATTTTTATTTTTAGTGTTAATCTCAGTTTGCTCAATATTATCTTTCTTATTATTAAGATCTAATAAAATCTTTTCAATACTATTTATTTCATCTATTTTAAGAGTATTTTCATAATTCTTATTAATTATTTCTTTTTTAGTAATATTTATAGCTTTTTGCTTTAAATATTTTTCTTGCTGCGAAGGTGTTAAATCTTTATAGTTGGATTTAATAATACTAGGTTCATTATTATTTATCCAGTGCCAGTAAACTTCTTGATTATTAGTAGCTTGATTAATCTCTATTCTAGGAATTAAAACAAAAACTTCTACTCCATTATCTATTAATAATCTTTGTTTATTCTTAGCTAGTGTTAATGCTAAACTTTCATCGATTAAATTTATATCTGTAATAGATGTAGTATTAGTTTTATGAGGATCAAGACTATGAAATAAGTCTTTAACGGTTAAATTCTCTGTGTTAAATAATTTAAGCGGTTTATACTCTTTACTAGTATTAAAAAAATAACTTAAAACTAAATTAAATTTATTTTCATCATCATTTAAGTTTCTATCAATTAAAGTATTAAAACTAAATTGTTTTATTTTATGATCTATATCAGTTTTTTCGTATTTATAGTCTATTTTATTAAGTGCAGATTTAGTTATAGAATTATAAGTTTTATCAATATATTTGAAATTATTTTGTTTAAAGGAAAAAATCCTAGTATTGTTTTCTTGAGCATCTATTTCCACTTCAACTTGATTTTTAGGTCTATTTAAGCCTTTAGCGATAGCCGATTGGATAGTATTTAGACGCGGCAAATTAAGAGCATTAATTATCTGCTCTTTGGTATTATGACTCGATTTTTGAAATTCTAAAGCACGCTTTTCTTGTAGCAGCGGTTTGCTAGTTTTTTTTAGATACTTTGCTGCCAAATTTATTGGTTTATCTAATTTTTTTGTACTAGCAACTACTCCATTAAAAGCATGACTAAGTAAAAAAACCACGCTATAGACCCTTTTAATACATAAATATAAGTGTTTTCTAAATCAAATAAATATCAATATATTTATCAAAAATATAATAAAATAAGAAAAATTTAATGCTATGGTCTAGCTTATTGGTGGTATATTAAGAAAATTGATGTATATTCTTTTATACTCTAAAAAGTATTGGGTATATTAAAATTAGCACATGAGTAATAATATGTCAATATTATTTATATAATAAATTATTAATTCTTTAGAACTATATTTATATAATTTTGAGAATCTATTACATATACTTAAGTTTTAGCTAATTGATAATCAAAGGTTTGCATAGTGATAATTTTATTTTGTTGTATTTCTTGACTAATCTTGCTTATAAATTCATCAATTTCTGCTGCAGAACTGCCAATTTCTTGTGATGAAGAACCTATTTCATTTAAAGAATAATTAATTTCTTCTAAAGATTTTTTAATCTGCTGTATTTTTTGCTTATCCTGATTCTCTTTAGTAGCTAGTGCTAATTCTTTAATTAGTGTAGATAGTTCATTAGCTAATTCTAGTTTTTTTTCTAATACTATTACATAGTTTTGTATATCTTTATGATTAAGAACTTTTTGACCCGCACCTTTTAATCTATTAATTGCACTAGATTTTTTAACATTTTCATAAAGCATATAAGGTGCAATTACAGCATGTTTTAAAATATCCCAGCCAATCCATCTATCATCTAGTAAATTGAAAAATTTTTGTACGCTAAAAATTCCAATCTGCTTAGTGACTTGCCAAACTTTTTGTGGTTTTGTATGTATAGGTCTAGTTTTTGCCATGCCATAGTGTTGTATATCATGCCATTTAGCAGTTTTTTCAAGAGATATTTCTACAGCATTATCTCTATTTTCAATTTCTTGTTTAGGATTAACATTAATATGTGTAATTTTATCTAAATGAGTATGTATATCATCTAAATAAATATTTTCTTTGGTATGCGGTACATAAATATCTTTATGTGAGGCTACAAAGCTTTCCAAAGCATCTTTTAATTGAGTAAAATTCTCTAGATGCAGCTTATCTGTATTGTTATCTTGCGGGTTATATTCATTATATATATTCAAAT
>Ga0247816_10000942_pt1 | contig 14839 bp, 17 predicted proteins | sample UWRJL209509C1_FD_179930 | JGI IMG/M metagenome (GOLD analysis project Ga0247816, IMG submission 179930) | Plant litter microbial communities from Arlington Agricultural Research Station in Wisconsin, United States - UWRJ-L209-509C-1 | ecosystem: Environmental > Terrestrial > Plant litter >...
AAAAAGAACAGTAGTCTTATTTCAAAGGACTATTTCATTTTGTTTACTTATATATGGAATTGCTTAAATTTATGTTAAAATATAAAAAATACTGATGTCATAAGTAAAAAAATACAGTATGATGGTTTCGGTTAGAGCATTCTATTCTGTTTTTTGCTATACTGTTTAAGTGTCTACCTTTCAGTATTAAATAAAAGAGGTACAATTGCAATCAATCTGAAAAGAACTATAAATATTAAAGATCAGGTAGACTTGAGAGGATGAAATTATTTGTTTAGATTTGGAAATAAAGATATAGGAATTGATTTAGGTACTGCAAACACAAATGTATTTGTAGCTGGAAAAGGGATTGTCTTAAGAGAACCTTCAGTAGTTGCAAAAGATACTGTAACAGGAGAAATTGTTGCAGTTGGAGAAGATGCAAGAAACATGATTGGGAGAACACCAGGTACAATTATTGCTATTCGTCCTATGAAGAATGGTGTAATTGCGGACTACGATACGACAGCAGCTATGATGAAATATTACATCGAGAAAGCAATTGGAAAATCAACATCTAAACCATTTGTCATGATTTGTGTGCCAAGTGGGGTTACAGAAGTTGAAAAAAGAGCCGTTGTTGATGCTACCAGAATGGCAGGAGCAAAAGATGCTTTCATTATTGAAGAACCATTTGCAGCAGCAATTGGAGCCGGTTTACCAGTGATGGATCCTACAGGAAGTATGGTAGTGGATATAGGTGGCGGAACCACGGATGTAGCTACGATCGCATTAGGCGGAATCGTTAGTAGCCGTTCTATTCGCTTGGCTGGAGACCGCATGGACGATGTGATCATTCACTATGTACGCAAAAAATTCAATTTGCTTATTGGTGAACGTACAGCTGAACAAATCAAAATCCAAATTGGTTGTGCTTCTGTTGAAAAAGCATCAGAATATGGGGTTATGGACATTCGAGGCCGTGACTTGTTAACAGGACTGCCACAAACGATTGAAATTTCAGCGGTTGATATTGCTGAAGCTATTCAAGAAGTTGTAGAAGGTATCATTGTTGCTGTTAGAGAAACTCTTGAAGAAACATCTCCTGAAATTTCAGCAGATGTCATTGATCATGGAATTGTTTTAACTGGTGGTGGAGCTTTATTGAAAAATATTGGTGATGTTATTGCAGAAGAAACAGATGTTCCAGTTTTCGTGGCAAATGAACCACTTGATTGTGTTGCACTCGGTACAGGAGAGTCACTAAAACACATTGATATCTATAAAAAAAGAGCAAATAGATAAGCAAGCCTAAATAAGGTTGAAAAGGTGCGGGAAGTTTATTTTCTTCCCGCATATTTTCATGTAAAAAAAGAAACAAGTTAGGCAAGTTATTTAGGTTAATTTATGTTAAAATAAAGGAAGCCTGTAAAATTAATGAGGTGATGTTTTGAATCAGTTCTTTTCAAATAAAAAACTAATCATTTTGTTAGTAAGTATGATTGTCTCTTTAGGTCTGATAGCCTTTTCAATTACAGGAACTGGAAACATTCCTATCCTGCAACAACTTACTAATGATATTACTGCAGTTGTTTCTCGTGTAGTAGCGAAACCGACGAATGCAGTTGTTGATTTTTTAGAATCAGTAGACCGTCTGAAAAATACGTATGAAGAAAATCAATTATTGAAATCGAAAATAGATAAACTATACGAAACAGAAGTAGAAATTGCAGATTTAAAACAAAATAACGAAAAGCTTAAAGAACAATTGGATTTAACAGCTACCTTATCGGATTATGAATCAATCAATGGAGCAGTCATTAGTCGAAATCCTGATAGTTGGGTTGATCAAATCGTTGTAGATAAAGGAAGCCAAAATGGTATTGAATTAGATATGTCCGTTATGTCAGGAAATGGTCTGATTGGACGTGTTGTTGAAGTCAATCCTACTAGTTCAAAAGTTCAATTAGTGACAACTCTGGATCAAAATAATAATCGAGTTGCAGCATCTGTCAGTACAGATGAAGGGGTTGTGCATGGGATTGTGAATGGATATGATCCTGAAACCAATCGATTAGTTATGAAACAAATTACAACGGATGCCGAATTAAAAGAAGGTGATCAAGTGATGACCTCTGGTTTAGGTGGAGTATCGCCTAGTGCGTTACTGATAGGAACGATTGAAGAAGTTAAATTAGATTCTTTTGGCTTGTCACAAGAAGCCTACATTGTTCCAGCATCAGATACGAATGATATTCGTTATGTAACCTTTATTAAACGATCCGCTGAAAGTGGTGAGTAAATGGCAGCGAATTGGAAAACAACTACATTAATCCCGCTAGTGATCACTTTTTTATTTTTACTAGATGGACTATTGACTGCTATTTTTTCAGCACAGTTTCTTGAAGGCACAAAAACTATGACTCCAAGGCTGATCGTATTAGTGCTTATCTTAATGTCTTTTTATATTCCAAGAAGTAGAATGCTTGTTTATGGAGTTATTTTTGGTTTAATTTATGATAGTTATTATGTGGGAATCCTAGGAGTATACATTCTCCTATTTCCTTTAATCATCTACTTAACAGAAAAACTAAAAAAAATTCTTAATCCTAATCCTGTTGTTATTGGTATGATGGTTATTATCAATTTAAGTTTAATAGAAACTTATCTTTATCTGTTTTATCAAGTTCTAGGATACACAACTATTAATTGGGCAACATTTTTGGCGGACCGATTAGGGCCGACATTGCTCTTGAATTTAGTCTTGTTTATTATTGTATTTTATCCGTTAAAAAAGATAACTGAACGTATTCAAGGAGAGTAACCGACAGTAAAAATCAACATTTTTGCTGAGGGAGTTGTTAAAGTGAAACAAAGTGTGACGTTAAAAGGAACTAAAGGCAGCTTTGTGTTAAGCTTGGATGAAGCAGCTTCTTTTGTATCCATCATGAAAGAATTAAATGAATTACTTGAACATCTACATGGTGAACAAAAAAGGTCGAAAGAAGTTCAAAAAGATATTTATTTAGAGATAAAAACAGGAAACCGTCTATTATCTCAAGAACAACAAGAACGAGTGATTGAAGAAATTGAATCAAAAAGTACGTTTTTAATTAAAAAAATCACGTCTAATGTTGTGACCTATGAAAAAGCGATTGAATGGCAAGAGGCAGTAAGCCTTCAAATGGAAGTTCAAACGGTTAGAAGTGGACAGGTTTTATCGGCCCCAGGCAATCTTCTTTTTGTAGGTAAGGTCCATCCTGGTGGCATGCTTCGAGCTAATGGAAGCATCTTTATCATTGGAGAATTGATGGGAATCGCACATGCTGGATTTGAAGGAGATACAAATGCAGTAATTGTTGCAGATTTTCATACGGATGCTCAAGTTAGAATTGCAGACAGCATACAGATCATAGAGAAGAAAAACAATCATCAAGACAGCATTAGAAAAAATGAATTTGCCTATATCAATGATCTACATATTTTAGATTTTAATTCATTGGAACAATTAAGAAAAATGCGTCCAAATTTAGGTAAAGTGATCGGGGGATTAAACGAATGGGTATAGCAATCGTTATTACATCTGGAAAAGGCGGTGTAGGAAAAACAACCTCCACTGCAAATTTAGGTACCGCTCTTGCCCTTCAGGGGAAGAGAGTTTGTTTGATAGATATGGATATTGGGCTAAGAAATTTAGATGTTATTCTTGGTTTAGAAAATCGCATTATTTATGACATTGTTGATGTGGTAGAAGGCCGCACGAAATTGCATCAAGCGATTATAAAAGATAAACGGTTTAATGATAATTTGTATTTGCTTCCTGCAGCTCAAAATGCAGATAAAAATGATGTGAATGGCGAACAAATGATTGAAATCGTTTCTGAATTAAAAAAAGAATACGATTATATTTTAATTGATTGCCCAGCTGGAATTGAACAAGGTTTCCAAAATTCGATTGCAGCAGCAGATCAAGCGATCTTAGTGACAACCCCTGAAATCTCTGCTATTCGTGATGCCGATCGAATCATTGGACTCTTAGAGCAAACAGAACTTGAACCGCCTCGCTTAATCATAAATCGTATTCGTAAACGGATGATGCAAGATGGAGAAGTAATGGACATTGACGAAATCACTAGACATTTATCGATTGATTTATTAGGAATCGTTTTTGATGATGATGACGTAGTTCGCTCTTCTAATAAGGGAGATCCTATTGTTTTAAATCCAAAGAATCCTGCTTCTCAAGGATATCGAAATATTGCTCGTCGAATTTTAGGCGAAACAGTTCCTTTGATGACGTTGACAAAAGAAAAACCTACTTTATGGCAGAAATTATTTGGCAAGCGGAAATAAGTGTGCTATAGTATTAAAAAATGATTAAAAGCTTTGAAGAGAAAAAGTAAGTTTAGGAACTTTTTAGAGAGATTGCGGTGGTGAGAGCAATTAAGGAACTATACTGAAAACACATCTCTGAGCTGACTGTTGAACGTAGATTTTTCTACAAGTAAATTGATTCGGGAGTACCCGTTATAGTACTAGTGTTTAGTAGTTTTGAACACGACGAGGCAGCTTTCTGTGAAGGAGTTGCGAATAAAGGTGGAACCGCGATAAATGATATCAATCGTCCTTTGATTTTCTGATAATAGAAAATCAAAGGGCTTTTTTTGTTTTTAAGAACTGCAGCTTAAAAGCAAATACAATAAAAATAAAAGGGGCGTTACACATGAAAAAGACACTAGCAACAATGATTTTAGGATTAGGATTTACAGCACTGGTAGCCGGATGTAGTACAAATGAAGCTAGAACAGATTCATATGATCAAATTATTGATGAAGGTAAACTTATTGTTGGGTTAGATGATACCTTTGCTCCAATGGGTTTTCGTGATAGTAACGGAGAAATTGTAGGTTTTGATATTGATTTAGCAAATGAAGTTGGTGAAAGATTAGATGTAGATGTTGAATTCCAGCCAATAGACTGGGCTTTAAAAGAAACAGAATTGACTAATGGAAATATTGATTTGATATGGAACGGCTATACGATTACGGATGAAAGAAAGAAACAAGTTGATTTTAGTTCACCTTATTTAGAAAACAGCCAAATTATTATTGTGTTGGAAGACAGTGAGATTCAAACAAAAGAAGATTTAAGTGGAAAAGTAGTTGCTGCGCAACAATCTTCAAGTGCAGTGGATGCCATCAATGCTGATGAATCAAATATTATTGAAGAATTTGCGGATGAAGAAGTTGTCTTATATCCTTCTAATAATGACGTATTTAATGATTTAGCTTCAGAAAGAAGTGACGCTATTGTTGTGGATGAAACGCTTGGTCGCTATTATATGAAGCAAAATGAAGACATTAGTTACCGTGTACTAGAAGATAATTTTGGAGAAGAAGAATATGCTGTGGGTATGCGTAAAGAAGATGACAAGTTAACAGAAGCAATCAATCAAGCTCTAGAAGATATGAAAGCAGATGGAACCTATGATAAGATTTATGCTAAATGGTTCGCTGAGTAAAAAATAAGGAAGCATGTTCTTTTGAAAGATACGTAAAGTACTGTATAGTCTAGGGGGCAAAGAGATGAAGAGAATAAGTATGGTAATGAGTTTATGGGTATTCTCCCTGCTGTTAGTGGCTTGTGGGAGTACAGCTGATACAAAGACTGAACAAGCTGAGGTGTTCTTAGGTGAACCTGGAGACACTTTGATAGTAGGGTTGGATGATACTTTTGTACCAATGGGTTTTCGCGATAGTGAAGGGAACTTAGTGGGACTAGACATTGATTTAGCAACAGAAGTAGCGGAGCGGCTTGAGTTGAATATTGAATTTCAGCCTATTGATTGGGCAATGAAAGAAACCGAATTAAACTCTGGTAATATTGATGTGATTTGGAATGGCTATTCTATTACAGAAGAACGTAAACAAAAAGTTGATTTCAGTATTCCTTATACTGGTGGAGGACAAATATTTGTAGTTCTGGCAGACAGCCCAATAGAAACATGGGATGATCTAAAAGGGAAAACAGTAGCTGCACAACAATCTTCGAGCACAGTCGACTTATTAGCAAATCATGAAAGTGGAATTATGGATACATTTGCAAATGGAGAAATTATTCAATATCCGTCATACAATGATGTCTTTAATGACCTAGACAGTAAGAGAAGCGAAGCTATCGCAGTCAGTGAAATATATGCTCGGTATACAATGAAACAAAAAGGTAGTGGGAAATACCGAGTTTTAGAGCAAAGTTTTGCTGAAGAGGATACTGCAGTGGGTGTTAGAAAAACAGATACTGAGTTTTTAGAAAAGTTGAATACTACCTTAACTGACATGGAGAAAGACGGAACATTGGGTGAAATTAAAAGTAAATGGATCACAGAATAAATTAAATAAGGAAAAGAGTGAATAAATAATGGATTTGATTGCTGAGATAACCCCTAATTTGTTAGATGGATTAAAAACGACCTTATTACTATTTTTAATTATCGTTATTGTAACCATTCCATTAGGATTTTTGATTGCTTGTATAAGAGTGTATGCTCCAAAATGGATAACTTGGATCATACAAGTTTACATTTATATTATGAGAGGAACCCCATTATTGTTACAATTGATGGTTGTGTTTTTCGGATTGCCTCTTGTGGGAATAACCTTTGACCGTTTTTCAGCAGCCGTGTTCACCTTCACGATAAACTATGCAGCATATTATGCAGAAATATTTCGTGGCGGTATCTTATCCATTCCAAAAGGACAATTTGAAGCCATCAGAGTATTGGGTATTGGAAAAATAAATGGATTTAGAAAAATTATTATTCCACAAGTTATGCGTGTCGTACTGCCTTCAGTAGGAAACGAAGTAATCGCACTAGTTAAAGATACGTCTCTTATCTATATTTTAGGAATTGGCGAATTATTACGAGCAGGGCAAATTGCAGCCAATACGTATGCTTCTTTAGTTCCTTATGCAGCAGTTGGAGTAATCTATTTAGTAGTAACTGGGTTAGTCACGCTGCTATTAAATGCTATTGAGAAGAAGGCAAATTACTAAGGAGATGGTTGGAAATGGGATTGAAAGCAACAAATCTAACAAAGCAGTTTAACAGAATAGATGTTTTAAGAAACTTTGATTTCACCATTGAAGCAGGAGAGATCGTGACACTTGTTGGTAAATCAGGTACAGGAAAAACAACGTTAATGAGAGTTCTTAATCAACTTGAAAAAGCTGATAATGGAACAGTAGCAATCGATGATCATTATTTGTGTCGTGAAACTCCGGAAGGTAAAGCAGAATACGTTTCAAAAAAAGAACGAATGACCTACAACAACCAAATAGGTATGGTATTTCAAGATTATCAATTATTTCCGAACTTAACCGTTATGAAAAATTGTATTGAAGCACCGCTAGATCAAAAATTGATGACAAAAGAGCAAGCGGTCGAAAAAGCCGAGCAACTTCTGACACAAATGGGAATTTTAGATAAAAAAGATGTTTACCCAAGTACATTATCAGGTGGACAACAACAACGTGCAGCTATTGCTCGGTCTATGATGCTCAATCCTAAAATTCTTTGTTTTGATGAGCCAACTTCTGCCCTGGACCGAGACTCTTCAAATGAAGTCGGCAAGATGATTCAATCAATAGCATTATCCGGTACAGGAATCTTAATCGTCACACATGATATTGAGTTTGCTGAAACTTTTGGGACAAGAGTTGTGTCTTCAGATGAATTTTTAAGCTAAAAAAATTGAAAGTTAAAGCACGGTTGTTTTAGTATTTTTTTGTTTACACAAGTATTTATTGACGCAAGCAATACAATTTGGTATGATGTTAATGTTGTAAATGTGTAGCACCACAACTACAACCGCACTGGAATGAGTTTAAGTCCATAACGGCACTCATGATGGCGAGTCTAAGTCTAATAAGGAGGTGCGAAAGAATGTACGCAATTATCAAAACAGGTGGAAAACAAATTAAAGTTGAGGTTGGCCAAGAAATCTACATTGAAAAATTGAATGTTGAAGCTGGTGAAACTGTAGTCTTTGAAGAAGTTGTCTTAATTGGTGGAGAAGAAACAAAAGTTGGAGCTCCAACTATTGTAGGAGCTACTGTTGAAGGTACTGTTGAAAAACATGGTCTTCAAAAGAAAGTTACGACTTTTATCTACAAACCTAAAAAACATAGTCACCGTAAACAAGGTCACCGTCAACCATATACAAAAGTTATTATCAACGCAATCAACGCATAAGAAAGTGGTGTTCCAGTATGATTCAAGCATTCTTTAAACGTAATAACAAAGAAGACATCGTTTCCTTTGAAGTTACAGGACATGCAGAGTCTGGACCCTACGGCAGCGATATCGTATGTGCAGCTGTTTCAGCACTAGTTATAGGAACAACAAATAGCATTTCTGCTTTATCAGGCGTTTCTCCTTTAGTAGAAACAAATGAAGAAGTCGAAGGCGGCTATTTATATGTTGAACTTCTAAGCGAATTGACTGAAGAACAGTCGAAAATTTCACAAATTCTTCTCGAGAGTCTACTTCTATCTTTAACGGGAATAGTTGAAGAGTATCCAGAATATGTCAAACTTGCACAGTAAAAAAATTATAATAGGAGGTGCAACTCATATGTTAAAAATGAATTTACAATTCTTCGCCCATAAAAAGGGTGGCGGTTCTACAACTAACGGACGTGACTCAAACTCTAAACGTTTAGGCGCTAAACGTGCAGATGGACAAACTGTTTCAGGTGGTTCAATTTTATTCCGTCAACGCGGAACTAAAATTTATCCAGGTGTTAACGTTGGAATCGGTGGAGACGATACTTTGTTTGCTAAATGTGACGGAGTTGTTCGTTTCGAACGCAAAGGCCGCGACAAAAAACAAGTTTCTGTTTATCCAGCAGCTCAATAATTTAAAATAAAAAAAGCTCTTCTATTCTTAGAAGAGCTTTTTTTACTGCCATGGTAACGTATGTTTTCTTAATTTAACTTAGGTTAAGCAAAGATAATTTACTTTTGAAAATAAGTTAAGCTCATACTTGAAACCTTACAATATATTCGTTAAAATGGAAGAGTAGTGCTTTTTTATAGATGACTCATTTCATTTCTTACATGGCTGGTGCGAAGGTACTGTAAGAAAAATAGAAAGAGGTTGAAATTATTGTCTCAAAAAGAAATCGAACAGTTATTTAATAAATTGGATAGTTCTGTCCAACTCTTGCAAAAGGAATTAGATATTTCTTATTTAGAGGCTCTTTCAGAAACGGGAGAGAATATTTTAGCCAATAGAATTCCTCATCAAGTTGATGGTCTTCCTTCAGATGAAACGGTTGGAAAATTGACGAAACTTTACAAAGAGGTTTCAATAGACAGTATGGAACCAGAAGATATTCGAAAAGCTGTTCAATTAGCTCTTTTGAAAGCTTCGAAAACGGATGCGTTGCAACCAAATCATCAAATGACACCAGATGCTATCGGCTTTATCTTAAACTATTTAATTGAAAAATTAATTAGTGGAAAAGAGCAGGCTATACGTTTGCTTGATCCTGCTGTAGGAATGGGAAATCTATTATCAACTGTTTATAATGGATTAGTTTCAAAGAATATTTTGGTTGAGGCAGAAGGAATCGATAATGATGATTTGCTTTTAACTCTTGCGTCAGTCAATACAACCTTGCAAAGGCAAAACGTCACCTTGACACATCAAGATGCGCTACAAGATCTTTTAATGGATCCTGTGGACGTTGTAGTAAGCGACTTACCTGTTGGCTACTACCCTTTGGATGAAAAAGCCAGTAAATACAAAACGGCTGCAAAACAAGGTCACTCTTATGCACATCATCTATTTATTGAACAAAGCTTGCATTACCTAAAAGATGGTGGATTTGGACTATTTTTAGTTCCAGCTCAATTATTTGAAACGGATGAGGCCCCAGGATTACTGAAAATGATTCAAGAAGAAGCGTTCTTACAAGGAATGTTAAATCTGCCGAATGAGTTATTTAAAACCAAAAACTCACGGAAATCAATTCTTTTGATTCAAAAGAAGGGGAGCAATGCCAAACAAGCTAAACAAGTTTTGTTAGCACAGATTCCAGATTTTAAAAATCAAAAAGCCATGCTTCAATTTATGCAAGAAGTGGATAGCTGGAAAAAAGAAAATATTTAAAAAATTTGAATTAGGAGATGGAAAAAATATGACAAAAACAATTGCAATTAACGCAGGTAGTTCCAGTTTAAAATTTACCTTATATGAAATGCCAGCTGAGACAGAAATCGCTTCAGGAATTATCGAAAGAATTGGTTTGAATAATTCAATTTTTACTACAAAATATGCTGGCGAAAAATACAAAGTGGTTGAAGACATTAATAACCATGAAATTGCTATTCAAATGGTATTAGATAAATTAATTGAACTAAAAGTTATTGCAAACTACGAAGAAATTACTGGTGTAGGACACCGTGTAGTAGCTGGTGGAGAATTATTTAAAGATTCAGCACTAATTACTGACGAAGTATTAGCACAAATTGAAAGCTTGGCTGAATTTGCTCCATTGCATAACCCAGCAAATGCAACAGGAATCAAAGCATTCAAAAAATTGTTACCAGAGATTACAAGCGTAGCTGTATTTGACACATCTTTCCATACTACAATGCCTAAAGAAAACTATTTATACAGTCTTCCAATGGAATATTATACAGACTTTGCAGCACGTAAATATGGTGCTCATGGTACTTCACATAAATATGTATCTGAACGTGCAGCTGAGATGTTAGGCAAACCACTTGAAGAAACAAAAATTATTACTTGTCATTTAGGTAATGGTGGATCTATTACAGCTGTTAAGGGTGGAAAATCACTTGATACTTCAATGGGATTCACTCCTTTAGCTGGTATTACGATGGGTACACGTACCGGTGATATCGATGCATCTTTATTGCCATTCCTAATGAATAAATTAAACATTACGGATATCAATGACATGATTTATATTTTAAATAATAAATCTGGTTTACTAGGTCTTTCACATGTTTCAAGCGATATGCGTGATGTTGAAGATGAAGCAGAAAAAGGAAATGAAGATGCTCAAACAGCATTAGATATTTTCTATAACCGTGTTCAAAAATACATTGGCCAATATTTTGCAATCTTAAATGGTGCAGATGCAATTGTCTTCACTGCTGGAATTGGTGAAAATTCTCCCGAAACACGTCAAATTATTATTGATGGTATGAACTGGTTTGGCGCTGAAATTGATGCTGAAGCAAACAATGTCCGTGGAAAAGAACGAATCATCTCTACTCCAGAATCAAAAGTTAAAGTACTTTTGATTCCTACAGATGAAGAAATCATGATTGCTCGTGATGTTGAAAGATTACGTGCTTAAATAGTAAGACAAACTTAAATAGTAAGACAAAAAAACAACCAACTAATTATTGGTTGTTTTTTTTTGTTCTTATTTTAGATAATGTTAACTTTTTTTATTCTCTAAATCGGTACGAACAATCAACACGTCACAATTTGCATGACGAATAACATATTCTGAAACGGAACCTATAAAGATACGTTCTACAGCGTTCAATCCTGTTGCACCTAATAGAATAAGGTCAATTTTTTGATCTTCAGGAATTTGTTTTGCAATCAAAACTTTTGGAGAGCCGTATTCAATAGAATAAGTGATGTCTTGAACACGGTGATTTTTGGCATAACGTACATATTCTTCTAGTGTATTCTTAGCTTGCTCACTTGCTTTATCAGCCATAGCTCCATCAAAAGTAGAAATACTTTGAAATGCTCGGGTGTCAATAACATGTGCAAGAACTAACGTAGCAGAATTTCGTACAGCAACTTGTACAGCTTTTTTAAAAGCAATTTCAGCTTCTGCTGAGCCGTCCACAGCCACTAAGATTCGATTATATTGTTGTAACATATACATCCACTCCATTCCTTATGATAAACGATATGAACTATTCCTTCTTAAGCATATTGTACATTAAATGTATCCATTTTCATAGAAATAAGAAATAGGAGGTTGTTTAAAAAAGATTAATGAAAAATCATATCCGCTTATTTAAGCTCATAATAAAAAAGAGCATACTGACCATAACAAAGAGTAAAACGGTAAAAGCCAGCCAAACAGGATGAAAAAAAACAAGTAGAAGAGAGCTAAGTCCACCAATAAAAAAGAGAACACCATAGAATTTAAAAAATGGTGCTGTTTCTGAGGGGCTAGTTTTATCCGTACGAGATAATAGAATAGAGGCTTTTCCAGTGTAAAAAAAGAATGCTGCATAAAGAAGCAACGCTGAAAAAATAAAAAATAATATCGATAATAGCATGATAAGACCTTCTTTCAATAGGTAATTACAAAATAAGAATAACATATATTCCTAATAAGTTAAGGGTAAATTTGCTTTAATAACAAAGAAAAAAGCCATTCAATTAAGAATGACTTTAAAAGTTTTAAACTTTAAATGAGAAATCCGATGATGCCGTTGATATGCTCAGTTAGTATTGAACCCGCAAGAAGCAGGTGGGCTCCGCCGTCAATCTTCTAACTACCAAGTGAAAAGGCTTGTTATCCGATTGAATCAGGTTGGATCCCAAGGTAATATTAATTGTTCGGTCAACACATGTTGAGCAAGACGAGCATCTCAGAAATCTTATCCTTATAGTAGCATAAGCATATGATGTTGTCAATTATTTGCCTGTAAACGTTCTGTTGAAAGATTGTTTTAACAACAAAGAAAGCGGTTAATGAATACTCTTGTTTCCTTTTTTTAAATTGATTGAATCATACTGCTTTGCCAAAGTATCTTCATATTTTCCTGTGTGATTTGGTGTATAGTAAGAAGCATTTTTTAGTTTGTCAGGTAAGTATTGCTGATTTACCCATGCACCAGGATAACTATGCGGATAGAGATAATCTACACCGCGGCCAAGTTCTTTTGCTCCACTATAATGAGAATCTTTTAAATGATCAGGTACATCTCCACTTTTCCCAGCTCGTACATCTTGGAGGGCTGCATCAATCGCTGCGTAAGACGAATTTGATTTTGGAGAGAGACATAAATCAACTACTACATTAGCTAAAGGTATTCGGGCTTCCGGAAAGCCCAATTTTTCAGATGCTTGAATAGCGGTAACAGTCCTAGAAGCTGCAGAAGGATTAGCTAATCCGATATCTTCATAAGCGATAACCATTAACCGCCTTGAGATAATAGGTAAATCGCCAGCTTCAATCAGTCTAGCAAGATAATGTAAAGCGGCATTAACATCGCTTCCACGAATGGATTTTTGTAAAGCGGAAATAACATCATAATGAGCATCACCATCTTTATCATGTGTTAAAGCTTTTCTTGAACACACTCTTCAGCAATCTCTAAAGTAATATTGATCGTTCCTTGTTCATCTGGAGCTGTTGATTTAATCGCCAGTTCTAAACCATTCAAAGAACTCCTCAAATCTCCGCTTGTGGCTCTAGAAAAGTGGAGTAATGCTTGATCAGTAATAGCTATTTTTTCTTTACCAAAGCCTTTTTCTGGGTCTTTTACTGCATTCCACATAGCTTGTTGTATATCTTCATTAGAAAGCGTCTTAAGTTCAAATATTTGTGTTCTGCTTCGGATGGCAGGATTTATCGTAATGTATGGATTTTCAGTTGTTGCCCCAATTAAGATAATACGTCCATTTTCCAAATGGGGCAGCAAAAAATCTTGCTTAGGTTTATCCAGACGATGGATCTCATCTAAAAGTAAAATCACAGTACCGCTCATTTTTGCTTCTTCCACGACAATTTGGAGATCTTTTTTTGTGTCACTAGCAGCATTCAAAATGCGAAATGCGTATTTTGTTGTCCCAGCAATCGCACTAGCGATACTAGTTTTTCCAATCCCAGGAGGGCCGTATAAAATCATCGAAGAAAGCATTTTAGCTTCTACCATACGTCGAATGATTTTTCCTTTTCCTACTAAGTGTTGCTGTCCAACAATATTATCAATATGAGTAGGCCTCATCCGATAAGCTAAAGGTTGATTCATAAAGCGTATCCTCCTATCAACATTATTATCCTTAGTATACCATTCTACCAAAATGGATTCTACAATAAAGAACGTTTGTTTGATTTTTAAAAATTAGCTTACTTTTATAAAGCAAATTGAATTTTTGGTTTGGCTTTTCTATGATTATTTGCGATAATGTGTAAGAAGTCATTTTTTTGATTAGATTCGATTAATCAGAGGATTATGAAAGTGAGAAAGAAAGGAACTTTGTAATGGATGAAAAACACGAGTCCAATTTTTTAAACAGGTTATTAAAAACGGAAAATAAACAGCAACGTAGTTTATTTTCAAAAACAGCAAATGTCGTTTTTAACTCTGTTTTAGGAAGGGCAATAAAAGAAAAAGAATCATTGCGATCGAATCAACTTAAACCATCTAAACGAACGACAAAAACAGCCCTTTTAAATGAGAAAGAGCTTCTCCAGCAGGCAAAGAATGAAGCAGAGGAAATTTTGGCCGAGACTTTTCATCAATCTGAAAAGATGTATCAAGAAGTTCAACAAGACATAGCGGCCGCTAAAGAAGAAATTAAATTAAAAAAAGAGCAATCCATTGAACAGTATGATAAAGAAAAAGTGGAAGCAAATAAAATTACTCGAAAAGCTGAACTGCATGCCCAAGAGATGCTTGCTTCAGCTCAGTTTAAATCTGAACAAGTAGAAGAGGAAATCTCATTGAAAAAGGCAGCTTATCATCAGGAAATAGATAGAGAATTAGAAAAGTTAGTCAAAGAAAAAGAATGGTTTGAACAGTATCAAGAACAAGTACAAGAATCTATGGATAGAAAAGCGGC
>Ga0247816_10000943_pt1 | contig 14836 bp, 13 predicted proteins | sample UWRJL209509C1_FD_179930 | JGI IMG/M metagenome (GOLD analysis project Ga0247816, IMG submission 179930) | Plant litter microbial communities from Arlington Agricultural Research Station in Wisconsin, United States - UWRJ-L209-509C-1 | ecosystem: Environmental > Terrestrial > Plant litter >...
AAAAAGGAATAGTATCTCCTTCTTTGATTACCTTGCCATTGTTATCATATATATTAAATAAAGGAACATTTATAACAGCACTATATCCAGAGGCTAAATTTAACTTATTAACCCCTTGTTTAAAGTTAAAATTTACCATACCTAAGCTTGGTAAAAATTCTTTAATACCAGAATTATTAATAAGCATAGATGCTGGAATTATTTTAATATTTTTAGCTGGATCAATAACAAAAACTTCTAAATCAAATAATTTAGACATTACATTACTTTTTATATCAACTAAACTATTAGGTTTAATACTAATCCAAGCACCTGAAGATAATGAAGCATTAGAAGAGATAAATTTATCTAAGGATAAGTTAGTATCTTTATATGTATTAGGAATTAAAGAAGCTTTAACTTGTGAATCAAAATTTTTATTATTACTATCTATATTATAAGTATAATCACTATAGCCATCTTTAGAAATACGAACGGTAACAGGTAAACCCTTTTCTATACTAAATTGTTTTACTGCTGCAGTACTCGAAATAATTTTTGCAGAATTTTGAAAAATTTCAATATTAAAGTCATTTAAGGGTTTGTTATTATTATCTAATATATTTGCCTGTAAATTTAGAAAAATTTTATTTTCAACAGCATTTGTACTAACTTGGGCTTTGGGAGTATTATTAGAATTACTATTTGATGAATTAGATGTAGACGAGTCCCCGCCACCGCAGCCTGTTAAACTTAATATATATAAAATGCTGAAAAATATATTTTTAGATAAATGGTTAAAACTCATGAAAGTCCCTTATATTATATTTATATTGTGAGCAACAAACTATTGGTAGTATACTAATTTTATATAATAAAATATATAAGGACTAACCATTAAAAATATTTAACATTATTTATAATTTATTAAAATTTAGGTAAGTATCCCCTCATAACACGTAAGCTAAAACATACTAATAGATATTACAAAAAATAACCAAAATATATTTTTTTATAGGAACAATATTAATATTTTAGCACCTGACACTAGCTTACGTGTTATGAGGGGATACTTACCTAAATTTATTTATTTTTATGCAACTCCGCCTACTGTCATATTATCTATCAATAAGGTTGGCTGTCCTACGCCTACAGGAACACTTTGGCCATGTTTACCGCATATACCTATTCCACTATCTAATGCTAAATCATTGCCTACCATACTTATATAGTTTAAGCTTTCTGGCCCGCTACCTATTAAAGTTACGCCTTTTAAGGGTTTAGTAACTTTTCCTTGTTCTATTAAAAATGCCTGTGAAGCAGTAAATACAAATTTGCCGTTAGTAATATCTACTTGACCTCCTTCAAAATGTGTAGCGTATATTCCATTTTTAACACTATTTATAATTTCTTGAGGCTCATATTTACCATTTAACATATAAGTATTAGTCATTCTTGGCATAGGGATGCATGCATAGCTTTCTCTACGTCCATTGCCTGTTACAGGGACATTCATTAGTCTGGCATTCATCTCATCTTGTAGATAGCCTTTTAAAATCCCATCTTCAATTAAGACATTACATTGGCTTTGATTGCCTTCATCATCAATAGATAATGAACCTCTGCAATTAACTAAAGTTCCATCATCAACTATAGTAATACCTTTACTCGCAACTTGTTGTCCAATTTTATTACTAAAAGCACTACTGCCCTTACGGTTAAAATCTCCTTCTAAACCGTGACCAATTGCCTCATGTAATAATACTCCCGGCCAACCTGAGCCTAATACTACAGGCATATTACCTGCTGGTGCAGATATAGATTCTAAGTTATTATAGGCAACTGCTAAAGCATCTTGAATATATTCATCAATTTTTTCATAGGTAAAATATTCATAGCCAAAACGTCCGCCGCCGCTTCCGCTTCCCATTTCATGGCGATTATCTTTTTCTACCATTACTCGAATAGAAACTCTAACTAATGGTCTAATGTCTGAAGCTATTTTTCCATCAGCTCTAGCAATTAAAATAATTTCATATTCTGAACTTAATGATGCTATAACATTTTTTATATGTATATTTTTTCTAACTTTATCATCTATATAATTGAGTAATTCTATTTTCTTTTCACTAGATATAGAATTTAACGGATTAATATTCTTATAAAGAATATTAGGCTTTGCCGTATAAAACGGCTCTATTTTAATACAAGAATTACTCTTACCAATGCTAATATTAGTAGTTATTGCTTTATCTAAAGTTTCCAAACTTATTTGATCAGTATAAGCAAAAGCAGTTTTATCGCCGTAAATACTTCTAACACCTACACCTTTATCTATAGAATAGCTTCCTGCCTTTATAAGTCCATCATCTAAAAGCCAAGACTCATGTTCACTATATTGAAAATATAAATCTGCATGGTTTGCACCTTTTGACATTAATTTATCCAGCATATTAGATAAATTAGAAGTATCTATACCGTGCGGAATTAATAAGTTTTGTGTAGCTATATCAATATAAGTATTTTGCATAATGGAATTTTATAAATGTTATATTATCATTGTAATATATTTCATATGATTAAAAAAGCTAACACTTATTTAAATTGGGGATAAGCGTAAAGTAATATCTATCGTTTTACCATCTTCAGGAGGAGGAAAAGCAGATGAGCCAATAGCTTGTATAACACTTGAATCCCAATCTTGATTACCGCTTGATTTAATCAAAGTCTTAGAAATTAGATTACCATTACCATCTAATCTAATTTTGACTATTGAGAGTACATTATTTTCACCGCTGTAACTAATATGACGTTTTATAATTGATTGAATTTTTGCTTTATAGTTTGCTGATAATCCGCTGCTGCCTTGACTAGAATTATTTTCTTGTTTTTTAATTACTGTATTCTCATTAGAACTTTGTGTTAAACGGGATAAATTAGCTTGCCTATCTTTGTTTAATTTTTCTTTTTCTAAACGATTATTATCATTCTTTGCTTGTTCTTGTAGTAATTTCTTTAAATCATCTTGATTATTTTGAGGGCTGGGCTTAGTCTTAATAATTTCTTTTTGCTTATTTATTATTACTTTTGATTTTTCTGTTTCTTGTTTGGCTTGTATAAATTTTTTTACTTGTTTTTCTTTAAGTAAATTTTCGGTTAATATTTTCTTCTCATCAGCTTGCTTAAGCTGTTTTTTTCTCTCTTTATCTAATTCAAGCTGAAGATTTTTTTTATCTTTTTGTTCTTGAATAAGTTTTTGTTTTTTAAGTGCTATATCAAATTTCCCCTGCTCTTTTTCCTTAAATTTTTGTATATCTATATTTGGCTTAATCTCTAAAGTTTTTTCAATAGGCTTTTCTAACTTTACGGCTGTTTCTTTTACTTTAGATATTTTAATTTGTTTTGGAATAATTGGCCTGTCCATTATAGCACTTTCTTCCCAAATTTCTGCTTGTAAAGATTGTTCATCATCAATTTTAGTAGGGATTCTATATAATAATAAAGCAAAAATAAATACTAAGTGTAATAGAAATGCTAATAAAAAAGAATTTTTGCTATTCATCATTTATGCTTTACCAATAAACCTACTCTAGTAAAACCAGCTTGTTTTAAAATTGACATGCTAGAAATTATATAATCATATTTAGCATCTTTATCTCCTGCAATCACTATTGGCTGATCTAATTTATATTTAGATTTAATTTGTGAAATTATATCAGGTAAATCTTGTTTTTCATTTTTATTAAAGCTTGTTTTACCATCTTTGTATATAACTATCATTATAGGTTTTTGCACTTTAGCAGATTTTTGCCCTACATTGGGTAAATTAATTAAACTAGGTAATATACTAGAAACACTAGCTAATAAAATTACTATTAATACAAGCATAACATCTACGTAAGGTACTATGTTTATGGTCGAGTTAATAGCTAATTTTGAAGAAGTTCTGCGTAAATTTGTATTCATATTAATTAGAATTTGATAGAGTTAATAAATTTATAATTCTATCTTTTAAAGTAAAAAAAGTACTTTGAATATCAGAAATTTTATCAGCAAAATAATTGTAAGCAAAGCTTGCAGGAATTGCAACAATTAAACCTAGAGCAGTTACAACTAAACTTTCAGCAATACTTGGAGCAATTTGTGCAATACCGCTTGCATCACCTAAATTTAAAAATGTATGCATAATGCCAATTACTGTTCCAAGTAATCCAATATAAGGAGATACATTAGCAATTGAAGATAATAAAGCTAAATTTTTAGAATAATTGCTAAAATTTTCATCTATTTTAATATACATGCTTCTTTCAGTATTATCTAACTGTATATTTAAAGGCTGGTGCTTATATTGATTAAATGCACTTACAGCACAATGAATTAAACTTTCTGCTTGATTTTTATTGTTATAATCAAAATTTTGATGAATTGCATTTAAGTTTGGTTCAAATTGTAAATTTTTTGAATATTGCTTAATTTTTATAGTCTTAAGCTGCCATAATTTTGAAAATATAATACTCCAGCTTAATAAAGATAGTACAAATAAAACAGCTATTATTAATTTAACAGCAATACTTGTACCCATTAACCATTCTATTAAAGAAAATTGCATAATATTTTTCTCTCTCTATAAAGTAAGATTTTAATCAATTAATTAGTTATATGCAAGCTAAGCTTTTATTTTCCAAGAAATTATCTCTCCAGCATTAAGCGGAATTAAATATTCTTCGCCAAAATTTAATTGTTTAGGCATTTCCCAATTTTGTTTTATTAAAGTAATCTTCTGTTCATTTATTGGTAAATTATAAAATTGGCTGCCAAAAATACTCATAAAACCTTCTAGTTTATCTAAAGCATTTTTATTGTCAAAAGCAGTAGTATATAGTTCTAAAGCATGCAAAGCAGTATAACACCCCGCACAGCCACAACTAGATTCCTTATGATTTTTTGAATGCGGGGCACTGTCAGTTCCCGCAAAAAATCTGGAATTACCGCTAGTCGCAGCTTCTAATAAACTTTGTTGATGAATTGAACGCTTTAAAATAGGTAAACAATAATAATGAGGTTTAATCCCGCCTACTAACATATCATTGCGGTTATATAATAAATGATGAGCAGTAATTGTTGCTGCTAAATAATTTGAGTTTTCTGCCTTAATATAATCAACAGCATTTTTTGTAGTAATATGCTCAAAACTAATCTTCAATTCAGGAAATTTTTTACGTAAAGGAATTAAAATATTATCAATAAACTTAGCTTCTCTATCAAAAATATCTATTTCTTTATCTGTTACTTCGCCGTGTAGTAATAAAACCAAGCCTAATTTTTGCATTTCTTCAAAAACTTTGTAACATTTAGTGATATCTGTAACACCATTTTCAGATAAAGTAGTTGCACCTGCGGGATATAATTTAAAACCTTTAATAATTTCACTATCTAAAGCTTTTTGTACTTCCCCAGCTTGAGTATTATTAGTTAAATACAAAGTCATATAAGGCATAAAATTAGCATATTTATTTTTTATAGCCTTTTTAATCCTTTGATAATACTCTAAGGCTAATTCAGTAGTGACAATAGGATTTTTTAAATTTGGCATTACCATACATTTACCAAATTGTTTTGCAGTGTCCTGTACTGTATTTATTAATACACTTCCATCTCTAAAATGAACATGCATATCGTCTGGCTGTATAATAATTATTTGTTGATTCATATTCTTAAAAGGTATTATTTTTATTAATATTAACATATTTGGATTACATATTATAGATTTATTAAAAAAATTTACTTTTTTAATAAATCTATATATAATAATCATTATCATTATCATTTGCATTTTTTAAGTATATGGAAAATCAAATTATTCGATTAGTTATACTATATCCACATATATTGGCATGCTGTATATCTATTGGAGGAATTTTTATTTTAGATATTAAATTACTTATATCTAAATTTACATTAAATTATTATGATAAAATTTTATTTAGCCAAATAGCAAATATTACTTATTTTTGTTTAATGATTTTATGGATAAGCGGTTTATATTTGGTATATTTTGATTTAGATACTCTTACTATTAGTTATTTAATCAATAAACAGCCAAAATTATTAGCTAAAATTTGTGTTGTGAGCATTTTAACTATAAATGGAATATATTTACATAAAAAAATATTCCCACAAATAATTAATAATAAAATTTCACAATGTAAAAATGCATATATTTATGGCGGATTATCAATCTCTTCTTGGCTATATGCAAGCTTTTTAGGAATTGCAAAACCCTTAGCCAATGTTATAAATTTTACTCAGTTTATATTAATTTATATTATATTTACATCTATTATAATAGTCTTATCATTATTTATAGCTAAAATTTTAATTAATAATGGTAAGTATCACCTCATAGAACGTAAGCTTAAACATTTTAATAAACATGCGTTAAAAATGTCTAAATAGGTGCTTTTTATAGATTAACTGCCAAGATTTTAGCAGTTGACTGCACCTTACGTTCTGGGATACTTATAATTATTCCCCAAGAAAAAATTTTATATAATGCATAAAAAAAGCATGAATTAATCATGCTTTTATTTTTATCAATTTATATAATAATCTAATTATATTCCAAATAATAATCTAGCTGGATCTTCTAAAGCTTCTTTCATCGCTACTAAACCAAGTACAGCTTCACGGCCGTCAATGATTCTATGATCATAACTCATAGCTAAATAATTAATTGGTCTAATAACAATTTGACCATTTTCTACTACGGCTCTTTCTTTAGTAGCATGAACCCCCAAAATTGCTGATTGAGGCGGATTAATAATAGGGGTAGATAACATACTACCAAATACACCGCCGTTAGATATAGAGAATGTACCGCCTGTTAATTCTTCTAGAGATAATTTACCATCTTTAGCTTTTTGACCAAATTCAGCAATTTTCTTTTCAATATCCGCAAATGTCATTTGATCTACATCGCGTAAAATTGGAACAACTAAACCGCGTGGAGAACCAACTGCAATACCAATATCAAAGTAACCATGATAAATAATATCATTACCGTCAATAGAAGCATTTAAAATTGGATATTTTTTTAAGGCATGAACTGCTGCTTTTACAAAAAAGCTCATAAAGCCTAATTTAACTCCATGCTCTTTTTCAAATTTTTCTTGATATTTTTTACGAATATCCATAATTGGAGCCATATTAACTTCATTAAATGTAGTTAAGATTGCATTGGTTTGCTGTGATTGTATTAAACGTTCAGCAATCCTTGCACGTAAACGGCTCATTGGAACACGCTCTTCAGGGCGGTTACCTACTCCAATAATTGGACTTGGAGTTTGTGCTACTGAAGCTGAGACTGCATTATTTTGTACAGCATTAACCGCATCATTTTTAGTAATTCTACCATCTCTACCGCTGCCTGCTACATCTTGTGGATTAATATTTTTTTCCGCTAAAATCTTAGCAGCAGACGGCATACTAATACTAATATTAGATGAATTTGCTGAATTTAAAGAAGATGAAGGAGTAGAAATATTTTGTGTAGACGGCTGTTTTTCTTGAGCTTCTTGAGAAATAGTAGGTACTGAAGCTACTGCTGCACTATCAATATTTGCAATCACTTCATCAGCTACTACACTAGCTCCATCATTTTTTAAAATCTCAGTGAGTACCCCAGAACTAGGTGCAGGCACTTCTAAAACTACTTTATCTGTTTCAATTTCAATTAATGTTTCATCAGCAGTTACGAAATCACCAATTTTCTTTTTCCAAGTTAATAATGTAGCTTCTGCTACTGATTCTGATAACTGCGGTACTTTAACATTTACTATAGACATATTTTTTCCTTAATATTACTTAGTTTTTTTTTGTAAGTGCTTTATAAATATTATCTTGATTTACTCGGCATTGTATAATAGATTTTTGTTCTGAACAAAATCTATCATAATCTAATTTCTTATAACATTTACACTCGCTTTTGACATGATCTCTTTTTAATTCTTGTGAATACTCAACTAAATTCATATAAAGTTTTTCAGTTGCTTCTCCCCTAGATTCAGGCTTAGGCAAATTTGAAACTGCTTCTAATTTATCTGTTACATATCTTTTATGAAGCTCTTCAACTATCATAAATATTCCTTTAAAATTTAATTATTAACAAATCCGCCTTTAATCGGAGCAAATGCTGCTTCTAGTAAAGATTTTTGTTGTTCATTATGTTTTGCATAGTATCCAACTGCAGGAGATGCTGATGCTGGTCTTCCAGCATAACCAAGTTTTTGGCTTTCATTCATATTTTCTAATAAATGATGCTGAACATAAAACCATGCACCTTGGTTACGTGGTTCATCTTGACACCATACAACTTCTGTAGCATTTGGATATTTAGCTAGTTCATCAGAAAAATCTTTATGTGCAAAAGGATATAATTGTTCAGCTCTAAAAATTACTGTATCTTTAGCTTGATTTTCTTTTCTAGTATTAACTAAATCGTAATAAACTTTACCTGAACAAATAATTACACGCTTAACTTGTTCTGCATTAATTTGGCTATCTATTTCCCCAATAATTGGTTTAAAACTGCTTTCGGCTAATTCACTTAAATTTGATACAGCATCTTTATTACGTAATAAAGACTTTGGAGTCATAATAACTAATGGTTTTCTAAATAATCTCACCATTTGGCGGCGTAATACATGGAATATCTGAGCAGGAGTAGTTGGTTGGACTACCTGCATATTATGATCAGCACACAATTGTAAAAATCTTTCAAGCCTAGCCGATGAATGTTCTGGACCTTGCCCTTCATAGCCATGCGGTAACATCAAAGTAATACCTGATTGTCTACCCCATTTTACTTCCCCTGAGCTAATGAATTGATCAATTACAACTTGAGCTCCATTAACAAAATCGCCAAACTGACCTTCCCAAATTACTAATGAATTAGGATCAGCTGTTGAATATCCATATTCAAATCCAAGAACTGCTTCCTCAGATAAAACTGAATCAATAACTAAAAATGGAGCTTGATTTGGAGCTATATTTTGCAGCGGAATATGTGTTCCGCTATCCCAACGTTCTCTATTTTGGTCGTGTAATACAGAATGTCTGTGAGTAAATGTACCGCGTCCGCAGTCTTGACCTGTAATACGAATTGGATAACCGCTAGCAACCAGTGAAGCAAAAGCTAAATGTTCTCCCATTCCCCAGTCTAAAGCTAATTCTCCATTACCCATTTTCTTTCTATCATTTATAACTTTTTCAACTAATGGATGAACCTTAAAATTTTCCGGCACAAATGTAATTCTATCAGATAAACGTTTTAATTCTGCTAATGGAACAGCAGTATCAGCTGCATCAGTCCATTTTTTACCTAAAAAATGTGTCCAATCTACTGCATATTTATTTTTAAAATTAGAAGCGACTAAATTAACAGTTTGTTCTCCTATATCCATTGCATTTCTATAAGCTTTTACCATTTCATCAGCTTGTGTTTCGCTAATTACATTTTGTGTTTGTAATTTATCCGCATATACTTTTCTAGTGCCTGGATGCATTGCAATTTTTTTATACATTAAAGGCTGAGTAACTGCTGGAGTATCCTGCTCATTATGACCTAATTTTCTATAACAAACTATATCAATTACTACATCTTTACCAAACTGTTGGCGATATTCAACAGCTAGCTGCGATGCTAAAACTACGGTCTCAGGACTATCTGCATTTACGTGTAAAACCGGCGCATCTATCATTTTAACTACATCAGTACAATAAATAGTAGAGCGTGAATCGCGAGGATCTGAGGTTGTAAATCCAATTTGGTTATTAATAACAATATGTACTGTTCCGCCTGTACCATAACCTCTAGTTAGTGCTAAATTTAATGTTTCCATTACTACACCTTGACCAGCAAAAGCTGCATCGCCATGTATTAATACTGGTAGAACTTGACAGCCTTCTTTATCATTTCTTTTATCTTGTCTTGCTTTTGCCGAGCCTTCAACTACAGGATTAACAATTTCTAAATGTGATGGATTAAATGCCAAAGATAAATGTACAGGTCCGCCTTCTGTAGAAACATCGCAAGAAAAGCCATTATGATATTTAACATCACCTGAAGGCAAGTCATTTGGATATTTACCTTCAAATTCTGCAAATAAATCTTTAGGTAATTTACCTAAAATATTTACTAATACATTTAATCTGCCGCGGTGAGCCATACCAATGATAATTTCTTGTACACCCTGTTTACCGCTGTATTGAATAATTTCATCGATTGAAGGAATGAAAGACTCTCCTCCTTCTAAAGAAAAACGTTTTTGCCCTACAAATTTAGTATGCAAATATCTTTCTAGACCCTCAGCTGCCGTTAATCTATCTAATATTTTCTTTTTCTTATCAGTAGAAAAATTAGATTGTGACTGAATAGATTCAAGTTTTTGCTGCCACCATCTTTTTTCATCATGATTACTAGTATGCATATATTCTATGCCTAATTCACTAGAATATGTTTGACGTAACTTTTGAAGCAATTCGCTTAAACTCATAGTATCTTTACCAAAATATGTATTTGAAGTACTATGAGTTGTGTTCATGTCTGCATCGGTTAAACCATAAAAAGCCGGATCTAAATCTGGGATGTCTGGTCTTTCCTGCCTATGTAATGGATCAAGATTTGCCCAGCGGCAACCCACACTTCTATAGGCTGAAATTAATTGCTGTACAGAAACTCTTTTTTTGCCCATTTCTGGATTTTCAGTAATATTAATTATTGGACCTGATTTTGCTCTTTGAGCAAAAGCTTGAATTATTGGAGTATGAGCTAAGTCTTTTCCTGCTTTTTTTGTTGCTTCATTTTGAATATTATCAAAATAAGCCCGCCATTCATCTGTAATATTTGCTGGATTGAGTAAATATTCTTCATATAATTCTTCAATATAAGGAGCATTGCTTCCAAATAAATAAGAATTATCTAAAAGTCCTTGTTTAGTCATTGCTAGCCTTTCTTGGGTATACCAAAAAACTCTTATATTTTAAAGTTTCTTAAAAATATAAGTGCGTTTAATTCTTGATTATGTCTAATTAAATAATTGTATCATATTTTATTTTATTTTAGTTAATCTTACAATTAAAAAATTTATTTTTTAATTAAATTATTAATATTAAATTTGATAAACTTGAGTAAATGTATCAGCCGCTAAATTATCTGCTATTTCTTGCGCAGCTTGAAAATCAATATCACCTGTATAAATAGCTCTTCCACAAATCACACCACTTATACCTTCATCTTGATAATGGCAAAGCTGCTCTATATCTTTAATCGTAGATAAACCGCCACTGGCTATTATTGGTATATTAACACTTTGTGCTAATGCTAAAGTAGCTTCTATATTTATGCCTTCTAACATTCCATCACGCCCTATATCTGTGTAAATAATACTATTTACACCATAGTCCTCAAATCTTTTAGCTACATCAATTACTTTGTGTTTGGTAATTTTTGACCAGCCATCAGTGGCTATTAGACCATCTTTGGCATCTAATCCTACCATTATATGACCTATAAAAATTTGACAGGCATCTTTAAAGAAAATAGGATCTTTTACAGCAGCAGTACCTATAATAATACTTCTAATTCCTGCATCCAGCCAAAACTCTATTGTTTTTAAATCTCTGATTCCACCGCCTAATTGAATAGGAATTTTTCCATCAATAGCATCTATTATATCTATAATTGCAGATTTATTTTGAATAGAACCCGCAAAAGCTCCATTTAGGTCTACTATATGAAGAGACTTAGCCCCCATAGTTTGCCATTTTACTGCCATATCAGACGGGTTTTGTGCAAAAACAGTTGACTTTTCCATATTACCTTGCTGCAAACGGACACAGTTACCATCTTTTAAATCAATTGCTGGTATTAATAGCATTTTATCCTCTTTATACCTCTTAGTGTTAAAAATATAATAAAACTTTACTAAAACTATGTATTAGCAAAATTTTTATATAACTCCAATCCAACATCGGAACTTTTTTCTGGATGAAATTGAGTAGCGATTATATTACTATATGCAATTGCGGCTACAAATTCAAGGCCATATTTACATTTTGCTATCATATATTTATCAGTCACATTATTTATGGGTAAATAATAGCTATGTATAAAATAAAAATAGCTATTATTAGCTATATTATTAAAAATATTATGTCTCTTATTTTCATCATATTGAATATTATTCCATCCCATATGCGGTATTTTATTACATTCTTTAGATAAGAAATTTTCAATATGAAATTTTTTAATTTGTCCTTGCAGAATACCTAATCCTAGAGTATTACCCTCTTCGCTGTTTTCAAAAAGCATTTGCATACCAACACAAATACCTAAAGTCGGAGTTTTTTTATGATTAATAGCCTCAAGCAAATTTTCTTTTAGATTAGAATTATTTAAAGACTTCATACAATCAGCCATAGCACCTTGCCCCGGCAGGATTAATTTGCTGGCATTTTTAATATCTAATGGATTGCTGCTAATTTTAATTTGGCTATTAGGAGCTACAAATTCAAAAGCTCTTTTAACAGAATGTAAATTACCCATTCCATAATCAACAATTATTATCATTATAAAGATTCTTTAGTTGACGGTAAAATATTTAATGCTCTACTATCAAGGGTGCAGGCTATTCTAAGGGCTTTGCCAAAAGCTTTAAAAATTGTTTCGCATTGATGATGAGCATTTATACCTTTTAAATTATCAATATGTAAAGTTGCTAATGCATGGTTTACAAATCCCCTAAAAAATTCAATAGTCAAATCTACATCAAAATTGCCAATTCTAGCTCTAGTAAAATTTACATTAAAATCTAATAAAGGTCTGCCTGACAAATCAATAACCACCCTTGAAAGAGCCTCATCTAACGGCACATAACTATGGCCATAGCGAGAAATACCTTTTTTATCACCAAGTGCTTTAGTAAATGCTTGACCTAAGGTTATTCCCACATCTTCTACTGTATGATGGTCGTCTATATGATTATCGCCATGGGCTTGAATATCCAAATCGAATAGCCCATGTCTAGCTATTTGATCTAACATGTGATCTAAAAAAGGAACTTTTGTATTTAAATTTGATTTTCCGCTACCGTCTAAATTTATAGTAATTATAATCTTTGTTTCGGCAGTATCTCTAGTAACTGTTGATGTTCTCATAATTTATTATATGAATAATTGCATTGATTATAGCATAAAAAAAATATGAAAAACAAAGTATCTTTGTATTTATTTAAAATATTTAACTAAAATTATTTGTCTTACATTTAAAAATAGTTATAATCAACTATAATAAAATTAAAATATCTCAATGTAATGAATAATACTTATATTTTTAAAGTTTTAGGTAACCCTATCGCACATAGTCTATCGCCGTATATTCATAGTTATTTTGCCAAACAGTTTAATTTAAAGATAGATTATCAAAAGCAGCTTATTTCAACTGATAATTTAGAATTTGAAAATTATGTTGTAAATTTCTTTAAACAAGGAGGAAGTGGTCTAAATATTACTTTACCTTTTAAAGAACATGCTTATAATTTAGCCAAACATATAATGCCCAATGCTTTATATGCAAAAGCGGTTAATACTTTATGGTATGACCACAAGGAAAATAAAATTTACGGCGATAATACCGATGGTGTTGGTTTAGTTAATGATATTATTTATAAACATAATATTACAATAACCGATAAAAATATTTTAATTCTAGGAGCAGGGGGAGCTAGTAAGGGAGTTTTATATTATTTAACTAAACAAAATCCTGCAAATATAGTTATTGTTAATCGAACTTTAAACAAGGCTATTGAATTAACTAAACAAGCTAAGCAATACTCGAATATAAATGTTAATTATTTAAATATTGAAAATTTAACACAGATAAATAATTTATATATACAATTTGATATTATAATTAATGCTACTTCTATGGGCATGGATAATAATTACCATGAATTTTTTATTGATAATTCATATATTAATCAGCAATGCTTTGCTTATGATATGATTTATAATAAATTTAGTCCGTTTATTGAATGGGCAAAAACTAATAATATACAATATAGTGACGGTTTAGGTATGCTTATTCAGCAAGCAGCTCAATCTTTTTATATTTGGACAAACTACAAACCCCAAACTGATGAATTATATTCATTGTTAAAACTAAAATTAAATTAATAATTATGCAAATATATTTAGTAGGCGGTGCAGTACGCGATTTAATTATGGGCATACCCAATCAAGATTTAGATTATGTAGTAGTCGGCTCTAGCGTAGAAGAAATGATAAATCTAGGTTTTATACCTGTTGGACAAAATTTTCCTGTATTTTTACATCCTAAAACTAAACAAGAATACGCACTAGCACGTACTGAAAAAAAAATCGCTAAAGGTTATAAGGGATTTAGTTTTTTTGCAGATAAAAGTGTAACATTAGAAGAAGATTTAAGTCGAAGAGATTTAACTATAAATGCTATTGCATTACCTATTACACCTAATACCTGTAATAATAAATTTGATTTATCAAAAATAATTGATCCATTTAATGGTTTAGCAGATATAAAAAATAAAATTTTACGCCATGTTTCTTCAGCTTTTTTAGAAGATCCGGTTAGAATTTTAAGAATTGCTAGATTTAGAGCTAGATATAATTTTCAAATACATGAAACTACTTTAGATTTAATGAGAAAAATGGTAGTTAATAATGAAATTAAAGCATTAGTCCCAGAAAGAATTTGGCAGGAAATAAGCAAAGCTTTAGTTGAAAACTATCCTACAAAATTTTTTTATAGTTTATGGGAAAT
>Ga0247816_10000944_pt1 | contig 14826 bp, 15 predicted proteins | sample UWRJL209509C1_FD_179930 | JGI IMG/M metagenome (GOLD analysis project Ga0247816, IMG submission 179930) | Plant litter microbial communities from Arlington Agricultural Research Station in Wisconsin, United States - UWRJ-L209-509C-1 | ecosystem: Environmental > Terrestrial > Plant litter >...
AATCTTCATTTCGATAGTGATAAACCTACAATTCTCCTTAACTCTCATCACGATACCGTTCAGCCCTCAAAAGCTTATGAGAAAGATCCTTTTCAACCTTCAATCAACGAGGAAAAATTATTTGGATTAGGGAGCAATGATGCCGGAGGTGCATTGGTTTCACTCATCGCCACCTTCCTCTATTTTTACAAACGTAAAGATCTCCCTTTCAATCTTTGTCTCGCTGCTACCGCAGAAGAAGAAACTTCCGGAGATAAAGGATTAAAATGTGTTCTTCCTGAATTGCAGCCTGTCGCTTTTGCAATAGTGGGCGAGCCTACAAATATGCAGATCGCAATAGCTGAAAGGGGATCTATGGTGCTGGACTGCACGTCATTTGGTCGCGCGGGGCATGCGGCCAGGGAGGAGGGGGACAATGCGATTTACCGGGCCTTAAAAGATATGCAGTGGTTCTCTACCTATCATTTTCCGCTGGTGTCGCCCGTAATGGGACCGGTTAAAATGACTGTCACCGAAGTGCATGCAGGTTTGCAACACAATATTATTCCGGCAGAATGTCATTTTACCGTTGATGTGCGGCTGACAGATGCCTATACAGAAAAAGAAATGCTCCATATCATTCAGAACCATACCTTTTGTGAATTTACAGTAAGGCCAGGTGTACTGAAACCGTCCTGTATAGCTCATTTGCATCCTATCGTGCAAACCGGAATGGCTATCGGGAGAAAAGCGTATGTGTCTCCGACAAGTTCAGATCAGGGCTGGCTGGATATGCCATCTATAAAGATGGGGCCGGGCGAGTCGGCACGCTCGCATACGGCCGATGAGTTTATCTACCTGGAAGAGATCTCTGAGGGAATTGAACTCTATATCCTTTTACTGGAATCCCTTTTTCCCTACTTAGTTAACGGGCGCGTTTGTTGATAGTTAGGGATTTTTTTTCTTTGATTAACAGCTCCTTAACCTGCCTGGTCGGTTTTTTCCGACCAGGTGCAGCGTAAAGAGAATCTTCACCTGGTCGGAAAAAACCGACCAGGTTATGTGATGAATCTTAATTTTTTATGATACATTAACTAAAATTAAGATGTGATTATGAATAAAACAGTGCTTTTCCTTGCTATTGCCGGCAGCTGCCTCATGGCATGTAATTCGGCAGATCATCAAAATACAGCTGCTGCTGATACAGATTCTGTTGGTATCAAGGCCATTAATGATACCAGTTTCGCCAGACATATCAGCGTACTGGCTTCGGATGATTTTCAGGGACGTAAGCCCTTTACGGTTGGTGAGACCAGGTCCATCAATTACCTGAAAGAGGAATTTAGTAAACTGGGCTTGAAACCCGGTAATGGCGACACCTATTTTCAGAAAGTCCCTATGGTGGAAATTAAGTCCGTGCCGGAAAGCAAAATGATCTTTAAAGGTGCTAATGGCAGTGTTACAGCAACCTATCTGGAGAACTTTGTCGCAGCTACACGTCGCGTACAGCCTGTGGTAAATCTGGCCAACTCTCCACTTGTATTTGCAGGTTATGGGATTGTGGCTCCTGAATATAACTGGAATGATTATGCCGGATTGGACGTAAAAGGTAAAACCGTTGTAGTGATGGTGAATGACCCTGGTTTTGCAGACAGCACCTTGTTTAAAGGTAAAAGTATGACCTATTATGGTCGCTGGACCTACAAATTTGAAGAAGCTGCCCGTCAGGGTGCTGCAGGAATTTTGATTATTCACGATACCGCACCTGCTGCCTATCCATGGTCTGTTGTGCGCAGTGGCTGGTCTAAATCCAAGTTGCAGTCCGAAGAGAAAGACAATAACATGTCCAGAGCCATTGTGGAAGGCTGGATCAGTTCTGATATGGCAAAACAACTGTTCCAACTGAGCGGGCAACCGGCCTCCTTACTTGCTGATGCAGGTAAAAAAGGATTTAAGGCTGTAGATCTCAAATTGTCTACTTCCCTGGCCATCAATAATAAAATCAAAAAGTCTGTTTCCAATAATGTTATTGCCGTGATTCCCGGAACAAAACGACCTGACGAATGTGTGATCTATTCCGCGCACTGGGATCATCTGGGAGTTGGAGAGGTCGTTAAAGGAGATTCTATCTACAATGGGGCAGTAGACAATGCTACTGGCGTTGCTGCACTGCTCGAACTTGCCGCTGCTTTTCAGCAGTCTGCAGTAAAACCTGAACGTTCTATCGTCTTCATTTCCTTTACGGGAGAGGAGCAGGGACTGATCGGATCTGAATATTATGCCGGAAATCCTGTTTTCCCGGTGCAAAAAACTGTAGCCGATATCAATATGGATATGATGGGACTGGCGGGGAAAACCAAAGATATAGTAGTTTACGGTTATGGTCAGTCAGAATTGGAAGATTATGCTGAAGCTTCAGCTAAAAAACAAGGTCGCATAATTGTTAAAGATCCTGTGCCTTCATCGGGATTATATTACCGTTCAGACCATTTTAATTTTGCTAAAGTTGGTGTTCCTTCTTTATTCACCGGTTCCGGTGTAGATAATGTAACGCATGGCAGGGAATGGGGATTGAAGCAGGTGGCTGAATATACAAAATCACGTTACCATGCACCTCAGGATAATTTTGATGCTATTGCCGACCGCAGTGGAATAGTGGAAGATGTCCGTTTATTATTTGATATGGGTTACCGTTTAAGTAAGGAGACAACTTTCCCGAAATGGAAAAAAGGCTCAGAATTTATGGCGGCGAGAGAAAAATCATTAAAATAAATACAGCTGCCAACTGGCCAATATCCCTGCGCTGGATACCGTAGCAATTAATAAGTTTAAAGCTATAGCGATATCGCGCAGGGTTATAGACTTACTCACATGACGAATTTAAGATTATTTAGCTAATGCTGGCGTCCGACTGATCCCCACTGCCCTTTTCTGCAGAATATCTCCTGGCTTTTTCATCCGCTGATAAGTCTGCATGATCTTCATTTTCAAGATTTTCATCCAAACGCTCATTCCAGCTATCCAGACCATTTCCTTTTTCATTTCCAGCGGAATGTTGGTTTTCTGTATTGCTTGCTTCAGATTTATGTTTATTGTCGAGATTATTTACTTGCTCTTCCATGATTTGACAGATTTTTAGGTATAGAACAGCAACGTTGTGATTTTGTTTATATCAGCATGATAATCAACCTTCAATAGATTTTACTCTTCTGGCAAAAGGAGCGGTCGCCCTGTTCTGGTAACCATGCACAGCTGTATTGATAAAAATAACCAATGCCACAGCTATAGCTACATAAGCGACAGCTGGGTTTACTTCCCAGTTTTTCACCGCTATAGCAGCGATACCCCATACACCTACACTGGCATATTCTCTCATGTTTCTTTTCCAGATCATCGTAATGAATATCAGGCCGGCCACGAATAACAGTATAATAGCCCAAGCAGTCGCGCTCAAAGGAGCACCATCCCAGCCAAGCGATGTCAGCCAGGCAGCGATATTCACCATCAGCGCGACATTGATCCAGCCGAAATAAGCGCTGATTGGCCACCATAAAAAGCCTATTATTTTAACTGGTGCGTCCCATCTTTCCATGTTGGTATTGAGGACAATCTTCAGCAGTGAAAAGAAGATGACCAGCATGATGCCAACTGATAAACCGATTTGATGATGCACAAATGCGACTACCCAGGCAGCATTCGCCAGGTTTGCAATAACGAACCACCAGCCTATATCCATCACGTAACTGTTATCAAATTTTTTATTAAAATGATCCATCAGCTGATAGACCGCGAAGATGATGAGTCCTAAATAAATCAGTCCCCAAATGCCAAAAGCATAACCAGCAGGCGTGAGCAGGGTATCATAACGGGCAGAGACTTCGCTTATTGATGGCGTATTGTTTCTTCCTGCATTGATATAGTAATTGATAAAGATAGCGATCACTACAGAGACAAGATTGGATATTTGCAGCAGTTTTTTCATCAGTAAATAGTTGAATTTTTATTGTTGATGACCTTTTAGATCATAATGTGTTCATTGATTTTATATTATCTAATATGCAACATCCGGACGACTGCAAGGTTTGTTTTATTATTCCTGGATCACCAGTATATGATCTGTCATTTTATTTGAAACCGTTTTTTGTTGTCCGCCATTGATAGTGATCACCATGGAGTTGTCAAACTCCTGTTTCTCCAGAACCTTAATTTTAGCGCCAAGACCAAGATCGAGTTGCTTCAGGTATTTAAGGAATGCCGGAGAAGTATCACGTACGCTCCCTACCTTACATACCTGGTTTACAGCGATATCACTTAATAGTATGTTCGCATATACCGGCATCTTCCCATTAGATCCCGGTATCGGGTCGCCATGCGGATCAAATGCAGGGTTGCCCAGAAAGTCATCCAGTTTTTTTGCCAGCTGATCATCGTGGATGTGCTCCAGCTGTTCAGCAATATCATGTACTTCATCCCAGCCGTAGTTTAGTTTATCTACCAGGAATACTTCCCATAAACGGTGTTTTCTGATGATATCCAGTGCAGCTATTTCCCCTGTATGGGATAAAAAAGCGCCCTTTGTTTTATCATAGGTGATCAGTTCTTTTTCCTGGAGCTTCTTTAACATATCAATTACCGATGCAGGATTGTTGTCCAGCGCATCGGCAATGGCTTTGGGGCTAACCTTATGCTTAGCTTTACCCAAATGATAAATGGCTTTCAAATAGTTCTCTTCGGAATAAGTCTTTTTCATAGCTGTGTGTCTGGATCAAAAGTAACAATTATTTGTCTAACCATAATTATTAGTTATGACTAATTTTATTTATTTGGTTTATCATATTTATGTTTTATGTTTGTCTAAAATTAAAACTATGAAACCTCTACTTCTACTCTTTTTGATATTTTCTTCCTGCTGTACTTTTGCGCAAACCGGTGGATTAACCGGCAAGGTAGAAGTAAATGGCAAAGCACTTGCCGCAGCAACCGTAAGTCTGAAAAAAAGCAGTTTTAAAACCGTGACTCCGGGTTCAGGACATTTTACCATGAAAAATGTACCGGTAGGATCGTATGAGCTTACTGTAAGTGCTGTTGGTTATCTTACCCAAAAACAACAGCTGGTTATTGTGCAGGACAGTATAATCAGTGTAGATGTGGCGCTCGAAGAACGCACGGATGATTTAAATGAAGTGGTCGTAACCGGTACCATGAAGGAAGTACGCAGGCTGGATAGTCCGGTGCCGGTAGAAGTTTATACTCCCGCTTATTTTAAAAAAAATCCCACTCCCAGTTTATTTGAGAGCGTGGGTCTTATTAATGGAGTGCGGCCACAGCTGAATTGCAATATCTGTAATACAGGGGATATTCATATCAATGGAATGGAAGGGCCTTACACCTTAATTTTGATTGACGGTATGCCGATAGTCAGTAGTTTATCTACTGTTTACGGGCTAAGTGGGATCCCCAATAGTCTGGTAGACCGCATTGAAGTTGTGAAAGGACCAGCATCTTCCCTCTATGGATCTGAAGCGATGGGTGGGGTAATCAATGTCATCACGAAAAATCCTGCCCAGGCACCTGCCTTCAGTATTGATGTTTTTGGTACTTCGTGGCGGGAATATAATATCGATGCTGCCCTTAAATTTGGCGGCAAAAAACTGCAGAGTTTATTGGGCGTAAATTATTTCAATTATCAGCATCCGCTGGATCATAACAATGATGGATTCACTGATGTTACGCTCCAAAACAGAATCTCTATATTTAATAAATGGAATTTTGTACGCAAAGATAAACGGGTAGCCAGTCTCGCTGCCCGCTTCGTAAATGAAGACAGGTGGGGCGGACAGATGAATTGGAACAAGGAATTCAGGGGTTCAGACAGTATCTACGGGGAAAGTATTTATACCAGGCGCTGGGAACTCATTGGCCTTTACCAGTTGCCTGTGAAAGAAAAGATCATGGCACAATTTTCCTATAACTGGCATAATCAGAATTCATGGTATGGCAATTCACCCTATATGGCCAATCAGCAGGTCGGTTTTGCACAGTTATACTGGGACAAAGAAATGGGAAAAAGACATAATTTTCTGTTAGGCGGAACTTACCGGTATACCTGGTATGATGACAATACACCGGGAACATTATCTGCGGATGGATTAGTCAATATGCCTGCGAAAACACCATTACCGGGAATTTTTATTCAGGATGAATGGAAATTTACGGATAAACAGACCCTGCTTGCCGGCTACAGATATGATCATGATCAGTACCATGGCAGTATCCACTCTCCAAGACTGGCTTATAAATTTTCTCCGAATCAAAAAAATACGCTGAGGGCGAGTTTTGGTACCGGTTTTAGGGTAGTCAATCTCTTTACGGAAGATCATGCGGCACTTACCGGAGCCAGGCAGGTGGTGATCGCAGAAGAGCTGAAACCGGAGCGTTCTTATAATGGAAACCTGAACTATGTAACAAAAATCCCGTCTGCCAATTTCTTACTCGGACTGGATGTAACGGGCTTCTATTCCTACTTTACCAATAAGATTACGGGCGACTTTGACCAGAATCCTGATCAGATCATTTATGCCAATCTGAATGGACATGCGATTTCCCGGGGGATATCATTAAATACAGATTTTACCTTTTATTTTCCTTTAAAACTATTGGCAGGAGTGACTTATGCTGATGTTTACCAGCTGGATGATCATGGTAGTGGCAGAATGAAGACAACACAATTGCATGCACCAAAATGGAGTGGCAATTACCTGGCATCTTATACCTTTCCAAAAGATTTTGTGCTGGATCTTACTGGTGTCTTTACCGGTACAATGCGTTTACCGGTGCAGCGAAATGATTACCGGCCTGAATATTCACCATGGTTTACCATTGCTAATCTGCAGCTCACCAGGAAATTCAAAAACGGACTGGAGGTCTATGGGGGGCTGAAAAACATCTTGGGATTTATTCCTAAATATGCATTGATCCGCTCTTTTGATCCATTTGATAAAACTGCAGCAGATCCGGTGGCCAATCCAAATGGTTATACTTTTGATACTGAGTATAATTATGCACCATTACAGGGCAGAAGGGTTTTTGCAGGGTTAAGGTATAACCTGCTGAAATATTAGCTATTAAAAACTTTAATAGCCAGACCTTGTTCTTAATCAAAAACCACATTATGGAAAACGGAAAAAAACACGAAGAAGGACAAGGTCATGATATCAATACAACTGATACAGAGAAACTCCAGAGAAATGAAAATGAAGCGGATGGTGGTAATCAGTATTCCGCTGATGAAGGTGAAGATGAAAACGGACCGAAGCCCTCTGCAGATGAGCAGGGATAAACATAATCACTAGCTATTTGTTGTAAAAGCGCAGCATCAGTTTGCCGCTTCAATTTAAAACATGAGTGTCATGAGTAAAGTTAAAAATTTAATAGCCGGAGCAGCAGGAGCAATAGCTTTGAATGTGTTGCATGAAACATTGAAAAAAGAATCTGATGATGTTCCGAGAGTAGATCTCCTGGGAGAAGATGCTGTTCAAAAAGTGCTGAAATATTTTGGCAGCAGTGTGCCTGATAAAGCGAGTTTGTATAAAACAACGCTGGCGGGAGACCTGATCAGCAATACCTTGTATTATAGTTTAATTGGTGCAGGCAATCAGAAATACCTGTGGCCTAAAGCAGTTTTCCTCGGTCTTACTGCGGGAATTGGCGCAGTTAAACTACCAGAGCCAATGGGATTGGACCCTGAACCGGTGACCAAAACCGATCAGGTAAAAGTGCTTACTGTGGGTTATTATATTTTTGGCGCTATTGTTACAGGATTGGTACTTAATCTGCTGAATAAAAAATAGTGGATCATTACCTGGTTATACTTACTATTATTGGAGCAGGCATTCTGGGTATGGCATGGATGCCTGCCTTCACAGCAAAAACAAAAATCTCATACTCTATTATCTATGTTTTGCTAGGGATGCTGTTATATGGCATATTCGACTTTTTGCCTGCACCTGATCCAAAAAAAAATCCGGAGCTGACTACTCATCTTACCGAGCTGGTGGTCCTGGTCTCCCTCATGTGTACCGGATTAAAAATAGACCAGAAATTTTCGTTTCGGACCTGGGGAATTCCTTTTCGGCTGGTCACGATCACCATGTTTTTATGTATTGCCGCTGTTACTGCCATAGGAGTGTATTACTTTAATATGCCGCTGGCATCAGCCTTGTTACTTGCTGCGGTTTTATCACCCACGGATCCTGTTTTGGCGACAGATGTACAGGTGGGAGATCCAAATGAAGAAGATAGAGATAATGCTAAGTTTTCGCTGACTGCAGAAGCTGGTTTCAATGATGGTATGGCTTTCCCTTTTGTATGGCTGGCTATTACTGTTGCAATGATTTCTGCCGGAGGGGAGGGTTCCCTGATTACCTGGGCCTGGAAACATTTGGTCTATCAGATTCTCGCAGGTGCACTTTGCGGCTTTTTAATCGGGAAGTTACTCGCTTATATTCTATTTACCCTGGCAAAAAAATATGAATCTATCGGTACAAATGATGGTTTTGTGTCTATTGCCCTTACACTTTTCGTTTATGGCGTTACCGAGATGGTACACGGTTATGGTTTCGTAGCCGTATTTATTGCGGCCCTGACCTTGCGCAACTACGAAAGGGGACATCAATATCATAACCGGCTGCATGCTTTTTCCGATCAGATGGAACGCATTTTTGTTGCCATTTTGCTGATTCTCTTTGGCGGTAGTCTTGTCCGTGGAATCCTGGATTACCTGACCTGGCCAATGGCTGCATTTGGTGTAGTATTCATTTTTGTGATCAGACCCCTTAGTGCATTAATCGGATTGATCGGCACCAGACTGAAAATTCAGGAGAAACTCGTGATTGGTTTTTTCGGAATTCGTGGGGTAGGCTCTGTTTATTACCTGGCTTTTGCCTTTGGAACTGTTTTTTTTAAAGAACAGGACCAATTATGGTCGCTGGTAGCCTTCATTATCCTGATCTCTATAGGTATTCATGGTTTAACGGCTGGCTTTACCTTTAAAAAGCTCGAAGAAACGCTGCCGGATGATGTAGAAATCATTGCCAAATAGATTTTTTTACATGAACTATTGTATCTTCTGATTTTTTTATAACTTTAAACCCGATGCAGAGTGAACCAAAAAAGAGTGCTGAAGAGGCAAACGAACCCTCTGATAATAAATACGTTCCACTTCAGGGCTTTATTAATGTGAATGAGATTGTTCGCCTGCGCCGCCAGCTGAAAACCGCCCGATTTAATAATCCGGATCAGATCTGGGATGCACAGCTGAATCAGCTCAAACCTCCGCAATCTCCCGATAAATCTGACGAAAAACCTTAGTTTTTTAATCTTATATACAGGTTTCATCAAAATTGTTCTTTTATCTCATACCAATCTGATAAATAAGTATCTTCGGCCTATAAACAAACATGATGGATTTTTTACATACTATTCTAGGCGACGACATTCAGGCCGGTCTTCTTATTATTTTAAATTTAATTGTCATTGAGAGTCTGCTCTCTGTAGATAATGCTGCAGTGCTGGCGACTATGGTGATGGATTTACCCAAAGATCAGCGTGAAAAAGCGTTGAAATATGGTATTATCGGTGCTTACGTTTTCAGGGGAATCTGTTTGTTTTTAGCCGCATGGCTGGTTAAAATATGGTGGTTAAAACCATTAGGTGGTTTATACCTGCTGTATCTGGCTTTCGATTACTTCAGGAAAAAGAACAGTAAAGGTGGTGAAGAGGAAGAAGTAGTTGATAAAAATCAGAGCTGGATTTATAAATCCACAGTTGGTGCAATTGGTTCTTTCTGGGCGACAGTAGCTTTGGTAGAGGTGATGGATCTTGCCTTTTCTATCGATAATGTTTTTGCCGCGGTTGCTTTTACAGACCATATTTACTTAATCTATATTGGTGTATTTATTGGCATCCTTGCGATGCGTTTTGTTGCGCAGGCTTTTGTGAAGCTGATGGAGAAATTTACATTTTTGGAAACAGTAGCATTCATCGTTATTGGTGTCCTGGGTATCAAATTAACCTCTTCATTATTTACACATTTCTATCCTGAATCACCTGTTTCACATCTCATTGAAGGTGAAAAAACAGATCTTTTTGTATCCATATTCACAGTAGCTATCTTTCTTATTCCGGTTTTCACTTCTTTATTATTTAACTTCCCTAAGAAGCATATTGCTGCGGAAGATCAGATTTAAGAATAATGTGATATCAACTATAAATTTCACCTGTGCGTTAAAACGGGTGAAATTTTTGTTTCATATGTGCGATGATAGCTGCAGGCATTTGCCTGGGATAAAGAATATCGTCAACGAAGCCCTTTTTAATTACATTAAGGGGCATACTGCTTTCCTGAGCAGAGAGTGGTTTTTGTGCAATAATATATCCACCTGCTTCTGCGATAGCCTGGACACCTTTGGTACCATCAACGCCCATTCCCGAAAGCACTATTGCAATCTTCTTGAATAAAGTATCGCTGGCAAGGGACTGGAAAAAAATGTCGATAGCATAGTTCACTTTTATAGCCAGATCCCTGTCCTCCAACATCAGTTTCCCGTCGCTAATGTACATCACCTTATTTTCGGGCATAACATATATTATATTAGATAGAATCTGCATTTTATTTTCGACCTCACAAACCTCAATGTCACTGTGTTGCTGAAGAATTTCTGTTAAAAGGCTTTTTTGATAGGGATACATATGCGTAGTAATGATATAAGTTACACCATCAGGTAAGGTATTGTCAAAGAAACTGCACAAAGCAGCTATGCCTCCTGATGAGGCTCCTAGTGCAACAATATATCTGTCTTTCATGGGTAAAGAAATTTGATGTAAAAACCTCATTTATAAAACTATATAAAGGGGTATTTTGTTTAATATTTAATTATAAAAGTTAAACGTAAAGGCCGGGTATCCGCCGCCCGGTCTCAAGCTATCAGTCAATGACCTGAATCAGTTATGTTTCTTTTTATTTGAGTTAAACAGGGGCATTGCCTTTTAATTATATTAAATTGTTTTAGCATGAGTTATGAGATCGTGATAGATAACCGACGGATCGTTGTGTACGCAGCTGATAGCGAGCAAAGGTATGAAGTGAGGTGGGAAGGACTAAGGATAGGGTATGTTTACATTTCGGCCTTTATTAAAAATGACGGCCGGGCGATATGGCTGGGCTCCACTCCATTGTTAAATCGTTATGCAACTATTATTGGTGGTTTTATAGAAAGATCCGATTGTGGCTATTACAATGACTCAACAGATCTGTAGGCTTTTAATTACAGATCTCTTTATGATAGATAATCTTTTGCTGAAACATTTTATCTGTCATTTCAGTTATGGGTATAAATAAGCAGATGTCAAACCATTCTTTTGATATACAAAAATTTACTACTGCAACTGTGCATGCGCTCAGTATTTCAGTTAGAACGGAATCAAACGATCATATCAGCATCGCTAAAAACTGTAAGGGATTAGCTTGTATTGTGGAAAAGAAATTTATATTAATGCAGGCGCTGGAACTGAGGCTGGATATGGATAAAATAATTGCCGTCATATTTAGCAAATTTGTAGAAGAGACAGTTGCTGTAATTACCTATTATTATCAGGTGATGTCATTTGACCGTGTGAATGAAATGTTAAGACAGGTACATGCCTTTATTAAAGGCACAGTTGAATATTGGTTCCCCCTATGTTAATTCTATTTCATATAGGTCTTTTTTAACGCCGACCATGACATCCTGCTCATATTTCTTGCTTCACTTAGCTTGATATTTAGTTTTGAGGCTACTTCTTCATGTGTAAAATCATTATAATACACTACTTCAAGGATGGTTTTCCATTCCAGAATGGGCTTTGTTGTTGCTTTGCTTCTCATATATTTGTCTGGACTTGAAAAACGTGCTTCGTATGGTATTGAAGATGAATCTTCCTGTAAAGAGGCTAGGTTATAGTCTGATGTATATTCGAAAGACTTTCTGAGCGCTGTAATTGCATGGTTGATACGCGATTTCACTGTCCCCAGGGGGAGGTTCAGTTCTTTTGCCGCATCAACGTGAGTATATCCCTGAAAAAACACCTTATCCAGTACTATGAATATTTTAGGTGGTAATATGGTTGTGAGTTTACGCAGACCAATAATATCTGTGTTTATCGTATTGGATTTCATATAATCGATTGCATCAAAATTATCATGCAAATCATCTGTACGCCCCTTATTAGTATATCTCCTGGAACGTAAGGTATCTATGGCCAGATTTCGGGTCAGTTTAAGTATCCAGGTAAATAACCTTCCTTTTGAAACATCGTATTTGTCAATATTATTCCAGATAAGAATCATGGCATCCTGCAGGATATCCTGTGCTAAACTTTCGTCAGGTATAATTCTGCAGATTACTCCCAGAAGTGAAGCAGAGTAATTCTCATATAGTGTTTTGAATCCGGATTCAGATTTGTTCTTTAGAGAATTAACTAGGTCAGCTTCAGGAAACAAGTATTTCTTCTCTTGCATATCGTTGCTCCTAATTATTCAAACATAGGATTTATTTTGCAAATTTTTGTAGAGAATTGTTGTAAAATTAATTAATTTACAATAATTGATTTTAAAGACCTTTTGTTTGTTTTATTCGAAAAATTTGAATATATACCTGGTTATAATCGATGAAACTGGTGTTGAATATATAACAATTGATAATTATACAATAATTATCTTAATCGTCCAATGTAACTTAGCTATTTATTGTCAAAACAGGAATTTCTCCCTGTTCTCATCTATAAATTTACCCAATTCATTAGTTACATTTATTAAGTCTACGCTGCTCGTATACCATTTGCCATCCATTTTGTTGATAGTGCCCACTTCAAAGCCATCCCAGTGTACCAGGAATTGATCTGGTTTAGATATCACTGCGTATATCAATACCTCCCGATACTGACCTTCTATTTCTCCCCCGTACAAGATATACTTTTCCATAATTATCTGATTATACCGCTATAACATAGGGGTTTATAAATTGTTTAGGTTGTTCTGAATTGTTAGCGAGGATGAACGGCTTATTCTCCATGTTCAGTTTTTTTATTATTGAATTTTTTAAATGTTTTCACATATGATTATATTAGTCCAAAAGTTACGCTCTTCGATCCAATTAGGGATATTTTAGCTTGGTTATTATGGAAGAGTGTGAACAGTATTTTATAGATGAAGCCACAAAATTAAGAAAGCAACATCGGTTAACACAGAAACAATTTGGATTGATTCTGGATGTATCCGGTTCTTTTGTTGGTAACGTAGAGAATAAACAGAGTTCCGCAAAGTACAATTTGAAACACATTGTATTGTTAATAAAGTATTTCAAATTGTCACCCTCATATTTTTTTGAGTGATACGGTAAATTCATTAAGAAAAAAGATAATAATCGGGAATTCATAACTCATCAATTAAGATGAGTTCCCTTATGTCTGGATTTTTCCTGATGATTAAAGTCCTGCAGAAATTGTGTTGGTGTTTTACCGAATTCCTTTTTAAAGATTTTGGTAAAATAAGACTGGGTCTGAATGCCAACCCTATACATGACTTCAGTCATCAGTACGTCTTCCCTGGTCATAATTTCTACAGCCTTTCTGAGACGGATCGCTCTCAAAAACTCACCTATCGACTGACCAGTAATGGATTTGATTTTAACATACAATTTGGTCTTGCTCATGCCAATCTCAGCACATAAATAGTCAATATCCAGGTCTGGATTAATCAGCTGGGCATTGATAATCGCCAGCAGTTTCTCCATAAACTCCCGGTCTTTGGTAGAATGAACCAACTCTCTGAGTGCTGAGCGATGATCTTTGGAATAATGCTCTTTAAGTTTTTGCCGCTGATCAAAAATTTTCTTCAGGCTGATCTTCAGCAGATACATATTTACGGGTTTTGTAAAATAGAGATCTGCTCCTGATTCTACACCTTCTATCTCAGCTTCAATACTATCTCTTGCAGTAAGCATTAAAAAGGGGATATGGCTGGTCTCCATATCTTCTTTCAACAGTTTGCAAAATTCAGTGCCATTCATTCCAGGCATCATCACATCACTAATGATCAGATCAGGAAAGACTTCTTTGGCCATTACTATGCCAGTGTGACCATCTTCGGCTTCAAAGATATGATATGTATCTTCCAGCGCTTCTTTCAGGAATGAACGCAGCTCTTGATTATCATCCACAATCAAAATGTGCCGGGTGCCGGTAAATGCAGCACTATTTTTAGGAACGGTATCAGTTAAGGCCGGCGGAAGCTTCTCGTCAGAATTATAATTGATACTTTCTAAACGTGTACCTCCCTGGCTGCTGCCCTGTCCCCAAAGTTCATCTTTATTGTAATCCTCCTTCTGGCAAGGGAAGGAGATGATAATTTCAGTACCCTTATGTTTTTCACTGGATACCCTGATCAGACCTTTATGCAGCAGGGTCAGACTCTTAACAAAAGCCAGCCCTACGCCGGAACCCATATGAGATTCAGTGATCCTGTAATAGCGTTCAAACAGGTGATGAATCGAATCGGCAGAAATTCCTATGCCATTATCTGCTACACGGATAGAAATATATTCCTGCGCTTCAAAATCACTTTTGATGAATAACTGATTCTCATAACAGGGCTCGATACTGGCTGCTGCATGAAATACAGCTAACGTGATTTCACCACCAGTGTCCGTATATTTCAAAGAATTGTTGATCAGGTTCAGGATTATCTTTTCAATCACCTGCCGGTCAAACCATACGGCGGTAAATTCGGCGCTTTTATTCACTTTAAAAGTG
>Ga0247816_10000945_pt1 | contig 14808 bp, 12 predicted proteins | sample UWRJL209509C1_FD_179930 | JGI IMG/M metagenome (GOLD analysis project Ga0247816, IMG submission 179930) | Plant litter microbial communities from Arlington Agricultural Research Station in Wisconsin, United States - UWRJ-L209-509C-1 | ecosystem: Environmental > Terrestrial > Plant litter >...
ACCCTGAAGTGGATCAGCGTGGCGTTCGCGCGGCCTGACGTGCTGGAGTCGATCAAGTTGTCGCTGCAAATCGCCTGTGGCGCCACGCTGATCGCACTGGTGCTCGGCACGCTGGCGTCGGCGGCGCTCTACAGGCGGGGCTTCTTCGGCAAGGACGGCATTTCGCTGATGCTGATTCTGCCCATCGCCCTGCCCGGCATCATCACCGGGCTGGCCTTGTTGTCGGCATTCAAGACCCTGGGGATCGAGCCGGGCATGTTCACCATCATCGTCGGCCACGCGACCTTCTGTGTGGTGATCGTCTACAACAACGTCATCGCCCGCCTGCGCCGCACGTCCCACAGCCTGATCGAAGCGTCGATGGACCTCGGCGCCGACGGCTGGCAGACCTTCCGCTACATCATCATGCCCAACCTCGGCTCGGCGTTGCTGGCCGGCGGCATGCTCGCGTTTGCCTTGTCGTTCGACGAAATCATCGTGACGACCTTCACCGCCGGTCACGAGCGCACGTTGCCGCTGTGGCTGCTCAACCAGTTGAGCCGACCACGGGATGTGCCGGTGACCAACGTGGTGGCGATGCTGGTGATGATCGTGACGATGTTCCCGATCCTGGGTGCCTATTACCTGACCCGCGGCGGCGAAAGCGTGGCCGGTAGTGGCGGTAAATAACTGACAACACATTGCCACTGTTGGAACACGGTCGATGTGGGAGCTGGCTTGCCTGCGATAGCGGTCTGTCAGTTGATGACTTGTTAGCTGATACAGCGCTATCGCAGGCAAGCCAGCTCCCACAATAAATCCGGTTTCTTCAAGGGAAACGCGATAGTTCTGAGGAGGACATGCACATGCAAACCAAATTGTTGATCAACGGCCATCTGGTCGAAGGCGAAGGCCCGGCGCAGCAGGTGTTCAACCCGGCGTTGGGCCGTGTGCTGGTGGAGATCAAGGAAGCCAGCGAAGCCCAGGTCGACGCCGCCGTGCGCGCTGCCGACAGCGCCTTTGAAGGCTGGTCCCAGACCGCGCCCAAGGATCGCTCGCTGTTGCTGCTCAAACTTGCCGACGCCATCGAAGCCCACGGCGAAGAGTTGGCAAAGCTTGAGTCCGACAACTGCGGTAAACCCTACAGCGCCGCGCTGAACGACGAGATTCCGGCGATTGCCGATGTGTTCCGCTTCTTCGCCGGCGCCAGCCGTTGCATGAGCGGTTCGGCGGGTGGCGAATACCTGCCGGGCCACACCTCGATGATCCGCCGCGACCCGGTGGGCGTGGTCGCCTCCATCGCGCCGTGGAACTACCCGCTGATGATGGTCGCCTGGAAAATTGCCCCGGCCCTGGCCGCCGGTAATACGGTGGTGCTCAAGCCGTCGGAACAAACCCCGCTGACCGCTCTGCGCCTGGTGGAACTGGCCGCCGAAATTTTCCCGGCCGGTGTACTCAACCTGGTGTTTGGCCGTGGGCCAACCGTCGGCAGCCCGCTGGTGAACCACCCGAAAGTGCGCATGGTCTCGCTGACGGGCTCCATCGCCACCGGCGCGAATATCATTTCCAGCACCGCCGACAGCGTCAAGCGCATGCACATGGAACTGGGCGGCAAGGCACCGGTGATCATCTTCAATGACGCCGACATCGATGCGGCCGTGGACGGCATTCGCACCTTCGGTTTCTACAACGCCGGGCAGGACTGCACCGCCGCGTGCCGGATTTATGCCCAGGCTGATATTTACGATGCATTCGTCGAGAAGCTTGGCGCGGCAGTCGCCAGTATCAAACACGGCTTGCAGGATGACCCGGACACTGAGCTGGGCCCGCTGATCACGGCGCAACACCGTGATCGCGTGGCGGGGTTTGTCGAGCGGGCGGTGGCGCAGTCGCATATCCGTCTGGTCACCGGTGGCAAAGCGGTGGAAGGCAATGGCTTCTTCTTTGAGCCGACGGTATTGGCCGATGCGCAGCAGGACGACGAAATCGTGCGCCGCGAAGTGTTCGGGCCGGTGGTGTCGGTGACCAGGTTCAACGATGAGGCGCAGGTGCTGGGCTGGGCCAACGACTCGGACTACGGCCTGGCATCGTCGGTATGGACCGCTGATGTCGGCCGCGCGCATCGCCTGGCTGCGCGCTTGCAGTACGGCTGCACGTGGGTCAATACCCACTTCATGCTGGTCAGCGAAATGCCGCATGGCGGTCAGAAATTGTCCGGCTATGGCAAGGACATGTCCATGTACGGGCTGGAGGACTACACCACCGTTCGCCATGTGATGTTCAAGCACTGACGCTTTACCCCTGTGGGAGCGGGCTTGCCCGCGATAGCGGCGTGTCTGTGCCGACGCTATCGCGGGCAAGCCCGCTCCCACAGGGGACCTCCTCATAACAATAAATAATTCGTAGGTTCCCCATGGACATCACCCGCCGCGACTTCCTCAACGGCGTCGCCATCACCATTGCCGCCGGCATGACCCCCCTGCAAATCCTCCAGGCTGCTCCCGACGGCCGCTACTACCCGCCCGCCCTCACCGGCTTGCGCGGCAGCCATGTCGGCTCCTTCGAAATTGCCCACCAGATGGGCTGGGAGAAAAAGGTTTTCGACACCGAAAAACTGCCGATCACCGAAGAATACGACCTGGTGGTAGTCGGCGGTGGCTTGAGCGGTTTGTCGGCGGCCTGGTTCTATCGCGAGAAGCACCCGAAGGCAAAGATCCTGATCCTGGAAAACCACGACGACTTCGGCGGCCACGCCAAGCGCAACGAGTTCCAGGCGGGTGGCCGGATGATCATCGGTTACGGCGGCAGCGAAGCGTTCCAGTCGCCCAACCATCTGTACAGCAAGGAAGTAAACGGGCTGTTGAAAAAACTCGGAGTGAACATCAAGCGCTTCGAGACTGCGTTTGATCGCCAGTTCTACCCCGGCCTGGGGCTGTCGCGCGGGGTGTTCTTCGACAAGGAAAACTTCGGCGAAGACAAACTGGTCACTGGCGACCCGACACCGATGGTCGCCGACGACATTGCTCCAGACCAACTGCATGCTCGCTCCATCAGTGACTTCATCAACGACTTCCCCCTGCCGCCAGCGGACCGTGAGGCACTGATCGCCCTGCACGTTGCACCCAGGGATTACCTGCCGGGCAAGACCGCCGAGGAAAAGGCCGAGCACTTGGCAGCTACCAGCTATCGCGATTTCCTGCTCAAGGACGTGGGATTGTCGGAAGGCGCGGTGAAGTATTTTCAAAGCCGCACCAACGATTTCATGGCCCTGAGCATCGATGCCGTGGCGTCCTCCGACGCCTACAGCGTGGGTTTCCCGGGCTTTGGCGGAATGAACCTTGCGCCCATCAGCGAGGAAGCTGCAGCGGAAATGGAAGAGCCCTACATCTACCACTTCCCCGACGGCAATGCGTCCCTGGCTCGGCTGCTGGTGCGCAGCCTGATTCCGGCGGTGGCGCCTGGGCACACCATGGATGACATCGTGCTGGCGCCGTTTGACTACACCAGGCTCGACCAGCCCAAAGCGCCGGTACGGGTGCGGTTGAACAGCACGGCGGTCAGTGTGCGCAATGTCGGCGATGGGGTGCATATCGGCTACAGCCGTGGCGGCCAACTCGCGCAGGTGCGCGGCAAGCGCTGCATCCTCGCCTGCTACAACATGATGATCCCGTACCTGCTGCGCGACCTGCCGGCGCAGCAGGCGCATGCCCTGAGCCAGAACGTGAAATTCCCGCTGGTGTACACCAAGGTAGTGATCCGCAACTGGCAATCGTTCCAGAAGCTTGGGGTGCATGAGATTTATGCGGCGACCCAGCCTTACAGCCGGATCAAGCTCGATTATCCGGTGAGCATGGGCGGTTACGATCATCCGCGTGACCCGACGCAGCCGATTGGTTTGCACATGGTCTATGTGCCGACCAGCCCCAACAGCGGCATGAACGCCCGCGACCAGGCGCGCGCCGGGCGGGGTCGGTTGTATGGGCAGACGTTTGAACAGCTGGAGGCGCAACTGCGGGATCAATTGCAGCGCATGCTCGGCCCAGGTGGCTTCAACCATGAGACTGACATCCTGGCGATCACGGTTAACCGCTGGTCCCATGGCTATGCGTACTTTTCCAACAGCCTGTTTGACGATGCCGATGAGAGCGAAAACCTGATGAACCTGGCGCGCCAGCCGCTGGGGCATGTCAGCATTGCCAACTCGGATGCGGCGTGGAGCGCGTATGCCCATGCGGCGATTGATGAGGCGCATCGGGCGGTAGGCGAAGTAGGCTGAATGATCGTTCCCACGCTCTGCGTGGGAATGCCGCCTCGGACGCTCTGCGTCCAGACTGTGGACGGGTGACGCGGAGCGTCACGGAATGCATTCCCACGCGGAGCGTGGGAACGACCAACTTCAGCTCCTGACATGTCTTGTTTCATTTGCAGAGCCATCACCCCGCTATCAATCATTTTTCCTTGCGCACCGAACCGCTTAAGCTATTTGGCATCTGTTTAATGTCCGTTGCGTTTGGCCGAAGGCATGTCCGAACCGTTTTCTCTGATCCAGCACGTGCCAGGAACGGCGCGGGATTGTTCACGACAGGTTGTATTTATGCATCGCAGGAATTTGCTCAAAGCGTCCATGGCCATTGCGGCTTACACCGGTCTATCGGCCAGCGGCTTGCTGGCCGCCCAAGCCTGGGCGGGTAATCGTGCCGCGGATGGCGAGGCCCAAGCCTTTGATTTCGAGGCGCTGAAGATCCAGGCCAAGCAATTGGCCAGCAATCGCTACCAGGACACCAAGCAGGTGCTGCCGCCCACCCTGGCGAACATGACCCCGCAAAATTTCAACGCCATCGGGTATGACGGCAATCATTCGCTGTGGAAGGAAGTGAACGGCCAACTGGACGTGCAGTTCTTCCACGTCGGCATGGGCTTCAAAACGCCGGTGCGCATGTACAGCGTTGATCCAAAAACCCGCATGGCCCGCGAAGTGCACTTTCGCCCTTCGCTGTTCAACTACGAAAAAACCACGGTGGACACTAAACAGCTGACCGGCGACTTGGGTTTCTCCGGCTTCAAGCTGTTCAAGGCCCCGGAACTGGACCGCCACGACGTGTTGTCGTTTCTCGGCGCCAGCTACTTCCGGGCAGTAGATGCCACCGGCCAATACGGCCTTTCCGCTCGCGGCCTGGCGATTGATACCTACGCCAAAAAGCGCGAAGAATTTCCCGACTTCACCAAGTTCTGGTTCGAAACCCCGGACAAAGACAGCACCCGCTTCGTGGTCTATGCCCTGCTGGACTCGCCAAGCGCCACCGGTGCCTACCGCTTTGACATCGATTGCCAGGCCACCCAAGTGGTCATGGCCATCGATGCACATATCAATGCACGCACCGCCATCGAACAACTGGGCATCGCGCCGATGACCAGCATGTTCAGCTGCGGCACCCATGAGCGGCGGATGTGCGACACCATCCACCCGCAGATCCACGACTCGGACCGCCTGGCAATGTGGCGCGGCAATGGCGAGTGGATCTGCCGTCCGCTGAACAACCCGGCCACCCTGCAATTCAACGCCTTCGCCGACAAAGACCCGAAAGGTTTCGGCCTGGTGCAGACCGACCACGAGTTCGCCAGCTACCAGGACACTGTCGACTGGTACAGCAAGCGCCCAAGCCTGTGGGTAGAACCTACAACGTCGTGGGGCGAAGGCTCTATCGACTTGCTGGAAATTCCTACAACAGGCGAGACCCTGGACAACATCGTGGCCTTCTGGACCCCGAAAAACCCGGTGGCCGCCGGCGACTCCCTGAACTATGGCTACAAGCTGTACTGGAGCGCCCTGCCACCGGTCAGCACGCCGCTGGCGCAGGTCGACGCGACCCGCTCAGGCATGGGCGGGTTTACCGAAGGTTGGGCACCGGGCGAGCATTACCCCGAAGTGTGGGCACGGCGCTTTGCCGTGGACTTTAAGGGCGGTGGCCTGGATCGCTTGCCAGAGGGCACCGGGATCGAGCCGGTGGTCACCTGCTCCCACGGTGAAGTGAAGGACTTCAGCGTGCTGGTGCTCGATAACATCAAGGGCTATCGCATCCTGTTCGACTGGTACCCCACCAGCGACAGCGTAGAGCCAGTGGAAATGCGCCTGTTTATCCGCACCAATGACCGCACCCTGAGTGAAACCTGGCTGTACCAGTACTTCCCGCCAGCACCGGACAAGCGCAAGTACACCTGATACAGATCGTTCCCACGCTTGCGTGGGAACGATCCCTACGGGTTATCAAAACTTCGAAATACTCTTCATCGCCCCAATCAAGTACCGCATGGCCACCTGATCGCTCTCGGTCAGGTTGCGGTACTGCTCGAGCAATTCAGCCTCGTCCAAACTCAACCTGCGGCCACGCAAGCCTCCCCGGCGCGCAAAAAAAGACGTCAAAACACCCGCTACACCATAAGACTTGGCCATGGACTGTTTCTCCTCGTATCAGTCAACTGCTCCTGGTGCCCATAACCGCCGTCCCGTGACGTACATTGCCTGTGAGGGCGAACCGACTGACTTCCTGGGCCAGAAATCAGACTTACCGTAAGCGTAGAAACTATCGCGCCCACTGTAAGATTTTTTTAGAGTAATCACTTGAAAAAAAACTTATGAAGCAATGGCCTACGGATATTTCCCACACGCTTAAGACGCCTCATGGCGGACCAGGTTGAAACCTTCGGCAGCGGTGGGCGCTTCAAAATACGCAGTGATCAGGTCGTACTGCGCATCGCTGGTTTCAAAGGCATGAGTACCCGCAGCGTTGCGCGCACGCAGGCGCGCTTTGCACACCTCGTCCGGCACATCCAGGTAATGCAAGCGATGGTCAGCCCCGGCGCCCTCGAATAAAGATCGCATCCAGCGCCGGTTGGCCTGGGTATTGGCCGGGAAGTCCAACACCACTGAAACACCGGCTTTGAGCAGTGCAATGATGTGTGCCGTCAATGCATCGCGCAGTTGGGCGGTACAGCGCGCGTAGTCGCTGATGCCCTGGATTTGTCCCGGATAGAGACGTGCCAGCCACTCATCCTCAATGATCAACACGGTCTGTGGGCTTTGCGCCAGCTGTTGGGTGAGGGTCGACTTGCCGGCGGCGATTTTGCCGCAGATCAGGTGCAACATGAGCGTCTCCTGGTTGAGGGCGATAAAAAACCCGCCGGTTCGCGGCGGGTTTTCATGCTTACCGATATGCCTGCTTAAGATCAATCGCGCAAGTCGGACTCATGAATCGGCTGGTCACGATGCGTTGCCCGCTGATACTGCGCCGGCCAGATCGCCTTGCGCCCGCCCAGGTCATCGTCGGCATGCAATGGCCAGTACGGGTCACGCAGCAACTCACGAGCGAGAAAGATGATGTCGGCCTGGCAGGTGCGCAAGATGTGCTCGGCCTGGGCTGGCTCGGTAATCATGCCTACCGTGCCGGTGGCAATCTCCGACTCTTTGCGCACACGCTCGGCAAAGCGGGTTTGATAACCGGGGCCTGTAGGAATTTCCGCATTGGCGGCGGTACCGCCGGAAGACACGTCGATCAGATCGACACCGAGGTCTTTCAGACGGCGCGCCAGTTCGACGGTTTCGTCAGGGTTCCAACCGTCCTCGACCCAATCGGTGGCCGACACCCGCACAAACAGTGGCAGTTCGGCTGGCCAGACTTCACGCACCGCCGCGGTCACTTCCAGCACCAGGCGAATGCGGTTTTCGAAGGAGCCGCCGTACTGGTCCTGGCGTTGATTGCTCAGGGGCGAAAGAAACTGGTGCAACAAATAACCATGGGCGGCGTGGACTTCCACCACTTTGAAACCGGCAGTCAGGGCACGCTTGGCCGAGGCAACAAAGTCGGCAATCACCTGCTGGATTTGCTCGTCGTCCAGTTGTTTGGGCGCCGTGTGCTGCGGGTCGAACGCGATGGGTGATGGCCCCACCGGCACCCAACCACCGTCTTCGGGCTTGACGCTGCCGTGCTTGCCGATCCATGGCCGATGGGTGCTGGCCTTGCGCCCGGCGTGGGCCAGTTGAATACCCGCCACCGCACCCTGGGCGCTGATGAAGCGGGTGATGCGTTGCAAGGGTTCGATCTGTTCGTCGTTCCACAGCCCCAGGTCCTGGGCGGTGATGCGGCCATCAGCCGTGACGGCGGTGGCTTCGGTAAAAATCAACCCGGCGCCACCCACGGCGCGACTGCCGAGGTGCACCAGGTGCCAGTCATTGGCCAGGCCATCGACGCTTGAGTACTGGCACATCGGCGACACCGCGATGCGATTGAGCAGGGTCAGTTGGCGCAGGGTATAGGGTTCAAGCAGCAGACTCATGGGGCACCTCTTTTATGCAGTGGGCTGGCTCCAGGGTTCTGTTTGAGAGGTCGACGAAAAACCCGTCCCCGGCGGGTAAAAAAATAGACAAGGTCACAAGACCAATCTCACAGTGCTTAGAGACTAGTCGACAACAGGGGAATGCACAGGGTTCAGCGTGGCTCGATATGGGCGATCATCAGTTGCACGGTTTCCTGGCCCCGGAACTCGTTGACGTCGAGTTTATACGCCAGCTCCACCCAGCGAATGGTCGGGTTGGGCCACACCTCGCGGTCGATACCGAACGCGATGCCATCGAGCTTCACCGCACCGCACTCACTTTTGAGCACCACCTTGAGGTGACGCTCGCCCACCACACGCTGCTCGACCAACTGGAACACCCCGTGGAACAACGGCTCCGGGAAATGCTGACCCCAAGGCCCGGCGTTACGCAGGGCGCGCGCCAACTCCAGGTGAAACTCTTCAACCGCCAGCGTGCCATCGGACAGCAAACGGCCGGTGAGGTCTTCTTCGCGCAGTTGCCGGCGCACTTCGGCATCAAAGGCCTCGGCAAACAGTGGGAAGTTAGCCTCAGGCAGCGTCAGGCCCGCCGCCATCGCGTGACCGCCGTATTTGGCGATCAGGGTCGGATGCTGGCTGGCCACCACCGCCAGGGCATCACGGATATGAAAGCCCGGCACTGAACGTCCGGAGCCCTTGAGCAGGCCGTCGCCCGCATCGGCAAAGGCGATGGTCGGGCGGAAGTAGCGCTCTTTCATGCGCGAGGCGAGGATCCCGATCACACCTTGATGCCACTCCGGATCGAACAGGCACAAACCGTAAGGCATCGACTCCACCGGCAAGTCTTTGAGCTGGGCCAGGGCCTCGCGCTGCATGCCTTGCTCGATGGACTTGCGGTCCTGGTTCATGCCGTCCAGTTGCGCCGCCATTTCCCGGGCGGCAGCGAAATCCGTGGTGAGCAGGCATTCGATGCCCAGGCTCATGTCATCCAGGCGCCCGGCTGCGTTCAACCGTGGCCCGAGGATAAAACCGAGGTCGGTTGAGGTGATACGGGCGTGATCGCGCTTGGCCACTTCGAGGATCGCCTTGATCCCCGGCCGGGCGCGACCGGCCCGGATGCGTTCCAGGCCCTGGTAGACGAGGATGCGGTTGTTGGCGTCCAACGGCACCACGTCGGCGACGCTGCCCAGGGCCACCAGGTCGAGCAATTCACCGATGTTCGGTTGAGGTTTGTTGTCGTACCAGCCGAGGCTGCGCAAACGGGCGCGCAGGGCCATCAGCACGTAGAAGATCACGCCGACACCGGCCAGGGCCTTGCTTGGGAACTCACAGCCGGGTTGGTTCGGGTTGACGATGGCGTCCGCCGCGGGCAACGCCTCGCCGGGCAAGTGGTGGTCGGTGACCAGCACTTTGAGCCCTGCCGCTTTCGCCGCCGCCACGCCTTCAACGCTGGAGATGCCGTTGTCCACGGTGATCAGCAACTGTGGCTGGCGCTGCAGGGCCACGGCGACGATTTCCGGGGTCAGGCCGTAGCCGTATTCGAAGCGGTTGGGCACCAGGTAATCAACGTGAGCGGCGCCGAGCAAACGCAGGCCCAAGGTGCCGACGGTGCTGGCAGTGGCGCCGTCGGCGTCGAAGTCACCGACGATCAGGATGCGTTGACGCTGTTCGAGGGCCGTCACCAGCAAGTCCACGGCGGCATCGATGCCCTTGAGCTGCTGATACGGAATCAACCGCGCCAGGCTTTTATCCAACTCGGCTTCCGATTGCACCCCGCGTGCGGCGTAGAGACGGGTCAACAACGGTGGCAGTTCACCGAGGAATGGCAGGACGGCGGGCAACGGGCGGGGATCGATACGCATGGGGTGACGAAGGCTTCTTTGTTAATACAGCGGTTAAAAACTCAAGCGAACGCAAGACTCAAAACAACGCAGATCAAATGTGGGAGCTGGCTTGCCTGCGATTGCGGTGGGCCAGTCGACTCAATATTGACTGTGCCGACGCCATCGCAGGCAAGCCAGCTCCTACATTCAAGCGGGTTTAGCCGCGCTCGCCGACCAGCCATTCCAGCTGGACTTCATGCTGGCCACGGTCGTCGGTGACGAAGATCGTACCTTCGCTGATCATCACGTCCCACTTGATCACCCGTGGCATATCTTTGGCCAGGGTTTCCAGAATTTCCTGGGGTACGGCGGCGATGTGCACGTTTTTCAGGTTTTTCGCCACCGGGACGACTTTTCCTTCCCAGACCCGCAAGCTGCCGTAGGCGAGCAACGTGGTGCGCTCGGTGCGGCGCGAGCACCAGGTCAGGCGATCCGCATCCGGCTGGCCGACTTCGATCCAGTGCAAAACGCGGTCATCCAGGCTTTTTTCCCACAGGGCAGGCTCGTCTACATCCGACAGGCCACGACCAAAAGCCAGCTGCTCGTTGTAGAAAAGGGCGTAGGCCAGCAAACGCACGGTCATACGCTCTTCGGTTTCCGAAGGGTGGCGCGCGATGGTCTGCTTGACGCTCTCGTACACCGAACGATCGAGGTCGGTGAGGTTGAGTTCGAATTTGTAGGTCGTGGACGGCTGGGCCATGAACGGACTTCTAGAGACAGGGAAAGGCGGCAAGTCTAACCGATGGCGAGGTGATTCAACGAATCCTGCGCTGCATCACCCTTATCCCTTCACCACTCGCCTATGTTAAAAGGCACAGATACCTGCCCAGCGCTTGAAAGGATCCTCATGTCGTTTAATGCCAAACCACTTGCCGGCCTGAAAGTCATCGAACTTGGCACCCTGATCGCCGGCCCGTTCGCTTCACGTATTTGCGCCGAGTTCGGCGCCGAGGTGATCAAGGTCGAATCGCCGGATGGCGGCGACCCGCTGCGCAAATGGCGCAAGCTGTATGAAGGCACCTCGCTGTGGTGGTTCGTGCAAGCGCGCAATAAGAAGTCGCTGACCCTGAACCTGAAACACCCGGATGGCCTGGCGATTCTCAAGCAATTGCTGGCAGACGCAGACATTTTGATCGAGAACTTTCGCCCCGGCGTGCTGGAAAAGCTCGGCCTGAGCTGGGAAACCTTGCACGCGCTGAACCCGAAACTGGTGATGGTGCGCCTCTCGGGCTTCGGCCAGACCGGGCCGATGAAGGACCAGCCGGGATTCGGTGCTGTGGGCGAATCCATGGGCGGCCTGCGCTATATCACCGGTTTTGAGGACCGCCCGCCGGTGCGCACCGGGATTTCCATCGGCGATTCGATTGCGGCGTTATGGGCGGTGATAGGTGCGCTGATGGCGTTGCGTCATCGTGAGGTAAATGGCGGGCTGGGCCAGGTCGTGGACGTGGCGCTGTATGAAGCGATCTTCGCGATGATGGAAAGCATGATCCCGGAGTTCGACGTGTTTGGCTTTATCCGGGAGCGCACCGGCAACATCATGCCCGGCATCACGCCCTCCTCGATTCACACCAGCCAGGATGGCAAGCATGTGCAGATCGGCGCCAACGGTGACGCGATCTTCAAGCGCTTCATGTTGGCCATTGGTCGCGAGGATTTAGCCAACGACCCGGTGCTTGCCAGCAACGATGGTCGCGACACCCGTCGCGATGAACTGTATGGGGTGATTGATCGTTGGGTCAATTCGCTGCCTTTGGAGCAGGTCGTCGAACAACTGAACAAGGCTGAAGTGCCCGCCAGCCGGATCTACAGTGCCGAAGACATGCTGGGAGACCCACAATTTCTCGCCAGGGAAATGTTCCTCAAGGCAAAACTGCCCGGAGGCAAGGACTTCAAGATGCCGGGCATTGTGCCCAAGCTGTCGGATACGCCGGGCAGTTGTGAGTGGGTCGGGCCGCAGTTGGGAGAGCACAACAGTGAGCTGCTCAACGAACTGGGTTTCGACGCTACTGCCATTGCCCGTTTACGCGAGAACGGCGCGATCTGATGGCCTGTCGTTTCCGGCGCTGGTTCGCTCGAGTATGCCTCGTGGGCTCAGTGCTCGGGGCGTGGCCGCTGTCGAGCCAGGCCCAGGACACGTTGATCTGGCTGCTGCGAGACCTGCCGCCCTTGACCATTTTCGAAGGGCCACAGAAAGGCCAGGGCGCGCTGGATCAACTGCTGCCGATGCTCGCCGAACGGCTGCCGGAGTACCGCCATCAGATCCAGCACGTTAACCGCGCCCGCGCCCTGCAAATGCTGCGCGAACGCACCCTCACCTGTGATCCATCGCTGCTGTGGACGCCAGCGCGCGCCAAATCGATTGTATTTTCAACACCCGCGTTTGCGGTGGTGAGCAACGGCGTGACGACCCGCCGGAGCCAGCAGGACGCAATGGCGCCGTTCGTCATTGATGGCCATTTTGACCTCGGTGCATTTCTACATAACCGGGACGCACGGCTTGGGGTGATCGCCGAACGCAGCTACGGTCCGATCATTGACGAGCGCCTGCAACACACCGACACCCATAAGGTTGCACCGCATCATGGAAACGATGCACTGGGCAGCCTGTTGCAGATGCAGCGGCTGGGGCGACTGGAAGCGGTGCTGGGTTACTGGACAGAAGTTCGCTATCAGGCGCAGTTGCAGGGCATTGATCCCGAGGATTTGATTTTCTATCCAATCAGAGGCGCTGCGCCCTACCAGCGTATCCATATAGGTTGCTCCGACACTCCCCAAGGGCGCGAGGCCATCGAACGGATCAATAAGGTGGTGCGCGAGATCCCGCAGGAGCAACTTCGGCAGTCCTATGCCTCTTGGCTCGATCCGGCGTTACGTGAGCAATACCTGAGCGACAATCCGCTGTTTTTCGAGGATGTTCCCGGCCAATGATAAATCCCGGGCAAAAAGAAACCCCGAGAAGTGGGGAGACGACTCGGGGTTAAACGTGGCCTACAAAGACCAGTACAACAAGCTACAAGCACCGGAGCACAATGCTTGATCCTGCTGTTACAAAATCTGACTCGCCTTACCGTAGGAAGTTTCCCAACAAAAATAAATCTTCATGCACAAACCACGGTCCGCGTCAGGGCTGCATTACGCAAGGCCGCTATGACCGAGGGTTCCAGGCGACCTTCGGCAATCATCAAGTCGCGGTGCAAGCAGTCCACCACATCCACCAGAGCGCGTTTATCAGTCAATTGCGCCTGATCGACTTCACGCTCGACCACAATCGCACCGGCTGGATTCTTCACAGTCACGAGGGTCTCACCCTGCACACCCGAGGTGGTCAGCGTGACCTGGTAAGGGCTCAGTGCTTCACCGAGCAATAGGCTGATACTTTCCATCTCGATCACCACTCAATAGTTCGGGAACAATCGTGTAAACGGGAGCTGCATCTATCCTAAGTGACTGTTTGTCGCGTAGGAAAGTTCGCTTTTTCGTCTTTCAGGGTTGCCGGGGGATGACGTGTCCAGCATGCGCTTGCAACATGACAATCCAAAAACGGCGGCACATAACTGCTTACTCAATGGGCTGCCGTTTTGAGGTTCGCCGGGCGCTGATACCTAGAGGTGAATCCTATACTCGGTGAGCGCTGATCACACTGCCATGCAGGCAAGAGCGCATATCGAAAGGCCCCTACTGCGAAGGATGAACAGGATGTTGGAACACAACGAACAGCAGGCTGCGATAGAGAAGATTCACGCCGACATATCACGCATCTACGCTGAAATTTCACGTATGCATGCTGAGCAAGGCAAGCTCAACGCTGAATCCCTGAAGATCACCCGTGAGACTTTCTGGTACCCCGTGGGTATTGCAGTAGGCTTCTTTGCAGCTGTCGGCACCGTATTAGTGGTGGCGCAAAAACTGCTCACATAAACGATCACCCAACCGGGCCTGCCAGAAACAAAAAACGCCGCTGACCCAGGAAGGGAAAGCGGCGTTTTTGTGTGCGCTGAAGCGCCAGTAGTTCGCCTTACAGCGGCTTGCCACGATTGCCGTGCTGGCTGACAAACGCCTGAACGGCTTTCAAGTCATTGGCCAGTACGGTGCAACGCTCTTCACGCTCAAACAGGTCCGTGAGGTGCGGTGGCAGCTCAAGCGCCTTGCCAACGCCAGCCTTCTCCACCGCTTCCGGGAATTTGACCGGATGGGCGGTACCAAGGATCACCATCGGGATGTCCAGGCTACGGCGGCATTCGCGAGCAGCCTTGACGCCAATGGCGGTGTGCGGGTCCAGCAGCTCGCCGGTCTGGGCGTAGACTTGGGCGATGGTCTCGCAAGTTTGCGCGTCGTCCACGGCCAGGGAGTCGAACAACTTGCGGGTTTCAGTCCAGCGCTCTTGCTCGACGCTGAAACCGCCACCTTGCTTAAAGCTGTCCATAAGGCCGGCCAGCGCAGCGCCGTTGCGCCCGTGCATGTCGAACAACAGGCGTTCGAAGTTCGACGAAACCATAATGTCCATCGACGGCGACAGTGTGGCGTGCAGGGTTTCCTTGACATACTGGTTGCCGCTCATGAAGCGGTGCAGGATGTCGTTGCGGTTGGTGGCGACGATCAACTGGTTGATCGG
>Ga0247816_10000948_pt1 | contig 14792 bp, 12 predicted proteins | sample UWRJL209509C1_FD_179930 | JGI IMG/M metagenome (GOLD analysis project Ga0247816, IMG submission 179930) | Plant litter microbial communities from Arlington Agricultural Research Station in Wisconsin, United States - UWRJ-L209-509C-1 | ecosystem: Environmental > Terrestrial > Plant litter >...
CAGGACGCCGGTTTAGCCGCGCTGGGCCAAGGATGGCCCATCGCGGCGGCCCACGGTCCAAAGCCGGAGTGAGGGCACACCGAGCTCAAGCGAGGTGCCGAGTGGTGGGGCAAGAGCGTTTTGCTTACTTTTGCGCTCTATCAAAAGTGAGCCGCCGTAAGGGCGGAACCCATATAAGCCCTAACCAAAATAACGGATATGTACCCCACCACCAGCCCACCCACAGCTGCGATGGCGGCGGATGCAGCTTGCGTCTTTGCTGACTGACACTGCGCCATCGCAGGCAAGCCAGCTCCCACAGGTACTGCGGTGCCCTGGTGGTTCAGCGCCGCAGGTACGAGCCAAAATCAATATCCCCGGCACTCAAGATCGCCTGCACCCGGTTGTGCACATTCAGCTTGCGCAGGATCGCCGACACATGCGCCTTCACTGTGGTCTCGGCAATCTCCAGCGTATAGGCGATCTGCTTGTTCGACTCACCCTTGGTCATCCGCTCCAGTACCAGCAACTGCTTGCGCGTCAGGGCTTGCAGCAGTTCCGGGGCGAAGCCCGGGCTGTCATTCATGCGCCGTTGGCCGTTGCTTTTCTGCGTGCGGATAATGTCCGGCGGCAGGTACACATTGCCGTTGAGGATCTGCTGGATCGCCTCGGTCATTTGCAGGCGGGGCGAGGACTTGGTGATAAACCCCACCGCGCCATAGGTGATGGCTTGCAGCACGATTTGTTTGTCCTGCTCGGCAGACACGATCACCACCGGAATGGTCGGCGACTCGTTGCGCAGGTTGATCAGGCCGTTGAGGCCGTGCATGCCCGGCATGTTCAAGTCCAGCAGGATCAAGTCCAGGTCGTCGTGTTCCTGGGTCAAGGCCAGGGCGCTGTCCAGGTCGGCGGTTTCCATCACGTCGCTGCCGGGGAAACCGTCGCTGATGACGTTATGAATCGCCTCGCGAAACAGCGGGTGATCGTCGGCAATCAGAATTTTGTACATGGCCGTTCACCTTATTATTGTGATTATTGAAAAGGCTCGGGTTGCGCAGGCGCAACGGGCAGGCTCGCCGCTTCCCATGCATCCAGCCCGTCGCGGTACCAGTACACAGAGGTATAGCCCAGGTTAGCGGCCCGTTTTACCGCGTTCCAACTCAGCCAGCAATCGGAGCGGCAGTAGAAGACCACTGGATGTGTGAGGTTGCCAGCCGTCAGCCGGTACAAATGGCGGGCGAAATAGCCTTGCCACTCCGGCGTCAGGTCGCCGTCGCCGGTATTGGCCAGCCAGTGGCTGCCGGGCAGGTTGGCGTGGGGCTGGTCTTCGATGAAGCGTCCTTGCAGCCATTGCCGGCGGTACACATCGATCAGTACGGGTGCAGGGGTTTGCTTGATCAGGGTTTGCAGGGACGCGGTATCGACAATCGTCGCGCCAGGCAGTTGATCGGGCGTTGGGCTGCGGTACAGGTTTGTGCGGTAGCCATCACGGGAAAACAACGCGGTCTCGGCCTCGGCATTGGCCGCAGGCAGGCTCAGCAACAACAGTGCGAGCAGAGGAAGTCGGGCGGGCAGCATGGCGGGTCCAATCCTTATCGTTATGCGCCCATTACATGCCAGTCTCGGTGCCTTGGGAATGCGACGATAGACAGGTAAACCAGTACCAAAGTAGTAACTCGCCCCAGGCCTTGCGGTTCTAGCATGGACGGCAAGGGCTATTGCCCAGGGAGCGCAACGATAATGAATATTCTGTTGGTCGATGACCATGCGGTGGTTCGCCTGGGCTACGCCAGTGTGCTGCGGGCGTTGTTGCCGACTGTGGACGTGCGCGAGGCGGCCAGTGGCGAGGAAGCGCTGGCCAGGGTGCAGGAAGCGGTGCCTAACCTGGTGATCATCGGTTTTGGCCTGCCGGGCATCAGCGGGCTGGAAACCACCCGCCGTTTGCGCCAGCGTTTGCCGCAGCTGCGGGTGTTGTTTTTCAGCCAGCATGATGAATTACCGCTGGTGCGCCAGGCGCTGGAGGCGGGTGCTTCGGGTTACGTGACGAAAAGCGCGGCGCCTTCGGTGATGATCGAGGCGGTGCAGCGGATTCTGGACGGGCATACCTATATTGAGCAGGACCTGGCGACGCAGTTGGCGTATCGCTCGACTGATCGGCGGCTGCAAAGCATGACCCAGCGTGAGCTGGAGATTTTCCTGATGCTTGCCAAGGGCACGCCCGCGCGGTTGATTGCTGCGCAGCTGAGTATCAGCAGCAAGACCGTGTCCAATCATCTGACGTTGCTTAAGAGCAAGTTGCAGGTCAGTTCCCATGCGGAGTTGGTGCATGTGGGGATTGATATGGGCGTGGTGCGGGTGGCGGGGTAGATCGCTGATGTTCTGAATGTACCCAGAGCCCATGTGGGAGCTGGCTTGCCTGCGATACAGGCACCTCGGTCTTCCAAGTACACCGTGGTGATGCAATCGCAGGCAAGCCAGCTCCCACATTAACCAGTGTTGATTCAGAGGTAGGGGTTACCGGTCCCAAGTCGTCGGACACCCCGTGCACCCTTCCATATTGGCATCCTGAAAGTTCGCATAATGCTGCCGCGCCCCGGTCAGTGTGGCTTTCTCCAGATTGCTCTCACCAAACTTGGCCTCCTGCAAATTGGCATCACTCAGATCAGCCCCCTGCAGGTCGGCCTTGCTCAGCCAGGTCATCTCCAGATCAGCCGCACGCAGGTTGGCCTTGTGCAACTTGGCCCCGGAAAGCCGGGCGAATTGCAGATAGGCGGCGCTGAGGTTGGCGTTCTCGAATTGCGCACCCTGGCCAAACAGCCCCCAACCCTGGATCGCCATCAGCGTGGCGCCAGTGAAGTCGGCCAGGCGCAGGTTGCTTTGCTGCAAGCTCGCGCGAGTCAGGTTGGCACCCTGGAGCTGGGCTTTTTCCAGGTTGGCCAGGTCAAGGTTGGCATGCCGTAAATCGGCATCCCGCAGGTCGGCGCCGGCCAGGTTCATGTGGCTCAAGTCCTGGTTGCTCAGGTTGGCACCCTTGAGGTTGGCGCCGGGGCATTGGCTGTGTTCGGCAATGGTGCAGCCGTTGATGATCAGGGGCGCGTCGTCGCCGTCATCGGCATAAGCGGGCGACAAGGCCAGAAGAAGTGCAAGGGGCAGGTATTTCATCACGAGACCTCTAAGGTGGTGAGCTCCCCGCGCCGTAGCAGCTGTCGAGCCCTGGCGAGGCTGCGTCCGCGGAGTGTCTGACACACCGCGGACGCAGCCTCGCCGGGGCTCGACAGCTGCTACGACGATGACGAGGAGGGGGATTATTTCTGGGCGGTTTTCATGTCCCAGCTCGGGATCTTGAACACCCAGAAAGACCCGCCTTGCGCCACCGGCTTGGTCAGCTCAGCCATGTCGCCACCCCACAACGGCACCGCGCCGCCATAACCGACCGTGACGCCGATGTACTGCTCGCCATCCTGTTCCCAGGTGATCGGCGGCGAGACGATGCCGCTGCCGGTCTGGAACTTCCACAGCTCCTTGCCGGTTTTCGCGTCGAAGGCTTTGAAGAAACCATCGCCGGTCCCGGTGAACACCAGGTTGCCCTTGGTCGCCAGCACGCCGGCCCACAGTGGCAGGTGCTCCTTGTGTTCCCACACCACCTTGCCAGTGGTCGGGTTCATCGCCCGCAGGGTGCCGACGTGGTCGTCATACATGCGCTTGATGCGGAAACCCATGCCCAGGTACGCCGAGCCTTTCTTGTAGTTGACCTCTTCGGTCCAGTATTCCTCTTTCCACTGGTTACCCGGAATGTAGAACAGCCCGGTGTCCTGACTGTAGGCCATGGGGTTCCAGTTCTTGCCACCGAGGAACGGCGGCGATACTTCCACCGATTTGCCTTTGGTTTCACCCGGCAATGGTTTGGCGGGGCGCTGGCCTTCGTTCTCCACAGGGCGACCGGTTTTCAGGTCGATGTGGCTGGCCCAGGTGATGTTGTCGACGAAGGGGAAAGCGTTCTGCAATTTGCCGTTGGTGCGGTCGACCACGTAGAAGAAACCGTTGCGGTCGGCGTGGCCGGTGGCTTTGGTGACCTTGCCGTCCTTGTCCTTGTAGTCGAACAGCACCAGCTCGTTGTTGCCGGAGAAGTCCCACGCATCGTTCGGGGTGTGCTGGTAGAACCATTTCACCTCGCCGGTGCTTGGGTCGACCCCAACCTGGCCCGAGGTGTAGAGGCTGTCGAAGTCGTGTGGGTTGCCGTCCTTGGAGGTGCGCGCCCAGGTGTTCCACGGGCCAGGGTTGCCGGCGCCGACGATGATGGTGTTGGTCTCGGCATCGAAGCTGGCGCTCTGCCAGGGGGCACCGCCGCCGTGGCTCCAGGCTTCGACCTTGCCGGTTTCGGTGGTCGGGTCATCCGGCCAGGACGGTGCTTTTACATCGCCGGTCGGGGTGCTGTCCTTGCCGTTCAGGCGGCCCATGTGGCCTTCCACGAACGGACGCATCCACACCTCTTCACCGGTGTCCGGGTCGCGGGCGTACAGCTGGCCGACCACGCCGAATTCGTCGCCGGAGCTGCCGTGAATCAGCAGCACCTTGCCGGTGACTTTGTCTTTGATCAGCGTCGGTGCGCCGGTCATGGTGTAGCCAGCGGAGTGGTCGCCGAATTTCTTGTTCCACACCACTTTGCCGGTGTTTTTGTCGAGGGCGATCAGACGCGCATCGAGGGTGCCGAAGTAGATTTTGTCGCCGAAGATCGCTGCCCCGCGGTTGACCACGTCACAGCACGGACGAATGTTGTCCGGCAGGCGGTGGTTGTAGGTCCACAGGCGTTTGCCGGTCTTGGCGTCGAGGGCGAACACCCGCGAGTAAGAGCCGGTGACGTACACCACGCCGTCGCTGACGATGGCCTGGGATTCCTGGCCGCGCTGTTTTTCATCGCCGAACGAGTAGGACCAGGCTGGCGTCAGCTTGAACACGTTCTTGTCGTTGACCTGGGCCAGCGGGCTCCAGCGCTGGGCGTTGGTGCCCATGCCGTATTGCAGCACGTCGGTGGTGGTCAGGTGGTCGTTGGCAATGTCTTCCCAAGTGATGTTGCGCGTTTGCTTGGCAGGTTCGGCAGCGGCGTAGCTGGCGGCGCTCAGGGACAGGCTGCCCACCAGCAAAAAAGCCTGCACAGCGAGGCTCAAAGGTGAGAGGGCGGGTAGCGATCTTATTGTCATGGTTGCAGTTCCCAGTGGAGGTTTTGGCCTGCACAGGTTGCTGCCTGGACGGTGGCGCGAATACGGAAAAAGTCCCGGTGTTACCGGGACAATTTCCCGAACCGCCTCTGATTTAGCAGTGCCCCACAAGCGCTACTACCAAGGGATGAGAGGCCGGCCACCAAAGCAGCATACGGCCTGTGCCGGGGGCTTCCTAAGATGGTTGCCATAGCCTCTGCCAAGAGGTTTTGCGTGCAATCCTGAGGGAAAAATAATGACAACAAAACGCAACGCCTTGCTCATGGCCGGCCTGCTGGCTGGCGTTATCGGCACAGGTTCGGTGTGGGCCCACGGCAACGTCACACCCACCGCCGTGGAAACCAAAGGACTGACCCCGATCAAGGACGCCGGCGTGCCGCTGGACGCTGATGGCTGGGCGGCCGAGAACCCCTATCGCAAATCCCCGGAGCACGACAAGGCGGTGGAAGTCGGCGCCTCGGCCTACAACCAGAACTGCGCAGCGTGCCATGGCCTGGAAGCCAAATCCGGCGGCATCGCTCCCGACCTGCGCATGCTCGATGTGGGCGAGACCGGGGATGAGTGGTTTGTGGAGCGTGTGCGCCACGGCGCTGTGCGCGACGGCCGGGTCTACATGCCGAAGATGGCGGACTACTTGAGTCAGGAAGCCTTGTGGGCGGTGCGCACTTACCTCGACAGCGTGCACGTCGAGGAGTAGGCCATGAGGCTGCGTTGGCTGTGGGTCTGCTGCCTGCCATGGGCCGCCTGGGGCGCCGAGGTCGACCCGGTGCCCTCGGTGATGTGGGCCTACTACCACCAGCAGTTTCTCGACAATGCGCCCTTCGTTTTCGACGAGCGGGTCAAGCTGCTGGCACCGCCGTTCGCCGAAGATGCGCGGCAAGTGCCGCTGGAAATCGACGCCCGCGCGTTCAAGGGCGAGGTGGTGAAAATCCTCGCCTGGGCCGAGCTGAATCCACTGCCGAAAATTGTCGACTTCCAGCCCGTGGACCGCGTGCTGCCGTGGCTGTCGATCCGCATCCGTATTGAACAGGCCACCCCGCTGCGCGCGGCGGTGTTGACCAGGGATGGTCTGTGGCATGTCGGCTCGACCTTGATCGATGCGGCCGGTGGCGGCTGCACGGCGCCCAGCGTAGTGCGCACCCAGCCGGGCTGGGAAGAGCACATCGGCGAAGTGCTCGGCGGGCGTTATCCACGGGGCGAATTCAGCCGCGTGCGCCTGCAAGTCGCGCACCCGATGGACAACGGCATGGTCAGTGGCATTCCCGAGTTCTACCTTAACCACGCCGAGCTGCGGGACGCGCAGGATCAACTGCTGGCCCGGCTCGAACTGTTCCCGGCGGTCAGCGAAAACCCCAGCCTGGGCTTTGATATCGAGGGCACGGGGCAGGCGCGCCTGCTGCTGCGGGACACCAGCGGCAGTCAGTTCGAGGCAGCTATCCCATGACCCTGCGCTGGATTCTCCTGTGGCTGATTTGCCTGGCGCTGCCGGCGCTGGCCGATCTCGGCTATGCCCTCAAGCCCCGGCAGATTGCTGAAAACACCTGGCTGCTGGAAGGCAGTACCGACAACTTCTCCAAGGCCAACGGCGGCAATATCGTCAACGTTGCTTTTATCGTCACCGAGGCCGGCGTGGTGGTGATCGACACCGGACCGTCCAGGCGTTATGGCGAAGCCTTGCGCCAGGCGATTGCCGCCACCACCGACAAACCGGTGATCCAGGTGCTGCTGACCCACCATCATCCCGACCATGCCCTGGGCAATCAGGCGTTCAAGGACGTACCCATCGGCGCACTCGCCGGCACCACGCAACTGCTGCATGAGCAGGGCGACAGCATGGCCGAGAACCTGTACCGGATGGTCGGCGACTGGATGCGCGGCACCGAAGTGGTGTTGCCGACCCAGGCCCTGGTGCCTGGCGTGCGGAGCTTTGGCAGCCACGATTTGCGTCTGCTGAAGCTGAGCGGCCATACCGGCGCCGACCTGGCCATTCTCGATCAGAAAACCGGTGTGCTGTTTGCCGGCGACCTGGTGTTTTACCAGCGCGCCCTGACCACCCCCAACAGCCCAGGCCTCCCGGTGTGGCTGGCGGACATTGCCACCCTGCAAGGTTTGCCCTGGACCCAGATCGTTCCCGGCCACGGCCCGGTAGCCGCCGACGCCAAGCCGCTGGAGCAGATGCGCGATTACCTGACCTGGCTCGACCAACTGCTGCGCGAGGGCGCGGCCAACGGCAGCGACATGCCCGAGATGATCCGCAGCCCCATCCCCGAACGTTTCGCCGGTATCAGCTTGAGCCGTTACGAACTGATCCGCAGCGTCAGCCATCTGTACCCGCAGTACGAACGCGAACAGATGCAGCGGGTAGACACCCCCTAACACCATCCCCAAACAGAGGCTTCACCATGATCTACGCACAACCTGGCACCCCCGGCGCGATCGTCAGCTTCAAGCCGCGCTACGGCAACTTCATCGGCGGCGAGTTTGTGGCGCCGGTCAATGGCGAGTACTTCACCAACACCTCACCGGTAACCGGTGAAGTGATCGCCGAATTCCCGCGCTCCAGTGCGGCCGACATCGACAAGGCTTTGGACGCGGCCCACGCCGCCGCTGATGCCTGGGGCAAGACCTCGGCCCAGGACCGTTCCCTGGTGCTGTTGAAAATTGCCGACCGCATCGAACAGCACCTCGAAGTGCTGGCGGTCACCGAAAGCTGGGACAACGGCAAGGCCGTGCGCGAAACCCTGAACGCCGACGTGCCCCTGGCCGCAGACCACTTCCGTTACTTCGCCGGCTGCATCCGCGCCCAGGAAGGCGGCGCCGCCGAGATCAACGAACTGACCACCGCCTACCATTTTCATGAGCCGTTGGGCGTGGTCGGGCAGATCATTCCGTGGAACTTCCCGCTGCTGATGGCCGCCTGGAAACTTGCGCCCGCGCTGGCTGCCGGCAACTGCATCGTGCTCAAGCCGGCCGAGCAGACACCGCTGTCGATCATGGTGTTTGCCGAGTTGATCGCCGACTTGCTGCCGGCAGGCGTGCTGAACATCGTCCAGGGTTTTGGTCGCGAAGCCGGCGAGGCCCTGGCCACCAGCAAGCGCATCGCCAAGATTGCCTTTACCGGCTCCACGCCAGTGGGCGCGCACATCATGCATGCGGCGGCCGAGAACATCATTCCGTCCACGGTGGAGCTGGGCGGCAAGTCGCCGAACATCTTCTTTGAAGACATCATGCAGGCTGAGCCTGCGTTCATAGAAAAGGCTGCCGAAGGCCTGGTGCTGGCGTTCTTCAACCAGGGCGAAGTGTGCACCTGCCCGTCGCGCGCGCTGGTGCAGGAGTCGATCTACGAACCGTTCATGGCCGAGGTGATGAAGAAAATCGTCAAGATCAAGCGCGGCAACCCGCTGGACACCGAAACCATGGTCGGCGCTCAGGCGTCCGAGCAGCAATACGAGAAGATCCTCTCGTACCTGAAAATCGCCCAGGAAGAGGGCGCCGAGTTGCTTACCGGCGGCGCGGCGGAGCGCCTGGAAGGCGACCTTTCAAGCGGCTATTACATCCAGCCGACCCTGCTCAAGGGCCACAACAAAATGCGCGTGTTCCAGGAGGAAATCTTCGGCCCCGTGGTGGGCGTGACCACCTTCAAGGACGAAGCTGAAGCGTTGGCGATCGCCAATGACAGCGAGTTCGGCCTGGGGGCCGGCTTGTGGACCCGCGACATCAACCGTGCGTACCGCATGGGTCGGGCGATCAAGGCGGGCCGGGTGTGGACCAACTGTTATCACCTGTACCCGGCGCATGCGGCGTTTGGCGGGTACAAAAAGTCCGGCGTTGGGCGGGAGAATCACAAGATGATGCTGGACCATTATCAGCAGACCAAAAACCTGCTGGTGAGCTACGACATCAATCCGTTGGGGTTCTTCTAACGCTCCCACATTCGATCGTTCCCACGCTCTGCGTGGGAATGCATCCCGTGACGCTCCGCGTCACCATTGCGCAGGACTCAAGCCTTGCGCTCGCAGCGGGACGCGGAGCGTCCCAGGCGGCATTCCTTTGCTGCGCGTGGGAACGATCGACACACCGCCTTCGCGAGCAAGCCCGCTCCCACATTTGGACTGTGTTTTTTCAGGTAGACCGAGGTGAGGCCATCGCAGCATAGGTATCTACACAATTCTTGCAGGCTGACCTAAATCCTTTGGGGGTGGGTGGGGTACATATCCATTTTTTGGTCAGGGCTTCTGTTGGTTCCGCCCTTACGGCGGCTCACTTTTGATAGAGCGCAAAAGTAAGCAAAACGCTCTTGCCCCACCACTCGGCACCTCGCCTAGGCTCGGTGTGCCCTCACTCCGACTTTGGAGCGTGGGCCGCCGCGATGGGCCATCCTTGGCCCAACGCGGGTAAACCGGCGTCCTGCCGGTTTACCCACGCTCCAAAGCCTGCGTTCGGCCAGCGTGGTTTAACGGGGCGCCTCAGATCAAGATCAAGATCAAGATCAAAAGCAAGAGCACGGCGGCCTAGTAGCCGACCTGAGTGGTAGAAGCAAAAGCGAAAAAATCAAAAGCCAGTGCGGTCCAGTGTGGGAGCTGGCTTGCCTGCGATGGCCTCACCTCGGTCTACCGGAATGAACTGGATCAAACTGTGGGAGCGGGCTTGCTCGCGAAGGCGGTGTGTCAGTCATGCATGTATCAACTGACCCACCGCATTCGCGAGCAAGCCCGCTCCCACATTTGGACTTTGTTTTTTCAGGTAGACCGAGGTGAGGCCATCGCAGGCAAGCCAGCTCCCACATTTTGATCAATGTACACCCGCTACCAATGCACCCGACCTGTGCTTCGAAAGTAGCATTCGCTCCCTCCCGGCCAAGTGCATTAATGGCTTTACCGGAATACTCCGGCATAACAAGAGGACTGCCCCCATGTGGATCAAACCCGCCTTCACCGACCTGCGTATCGGCTTCGAAGTGACCATGTACTTCGCCAGCCGTTGACCGATAACCGGCCAGCCTGCGGGCTGGCCGGGCGGTTTTGGGGATGCCCCATTGGTCTGATTGCATTCGCGGCCGGATCGGTTAGTGTGGAGCGCATCTTCCAAAATAATAAAAACAGGCTTTCCAATGAGCCCGAATCTGAGCCAGCTACGTAAATTCGTTTCTCCTGAAATCATCTTTGGCGCCGGCTGCCGGCACAACGTGGGCAACTTCGCGAAGACCTTTGGTGCGCGCAAGGTGCTGGTGGTCAGTGACCCCGGCGTGGTTGCTGCCGGTTGGGTCACCGACGTCGAGGCCAGCCTGCAAGCCATCGGTATCGACTACTGCCTGTATACCGCTGTGTCGCCCAACCCGCGCGTCGAAGAAGTGATGATCGGCGCCGAGGTGTACCGCGAAAACCATTGCGACGTGATCGTCGCCATCGGCGGCGGCAGTCCGATGGATTGCGGCAAAGCCATTGGCATCGTCGTTGCCCATGGGCGCAGCATTCTTGAGTTCGAAGGCGTCGACACCATCCGCGTGCCCAGCCCGCCGCTGATCCTGATCCCGACCACGGCCGGCACCTCGGCAGACGTGTCGCAGTTCGTGATCATTTCCAACCAGCAGGAGCGCATGAAGTTCTCCATCGTCAGCAAGGCGGTGGTGCCCGACGTGTCGCTGATCGACCCGGAAACCACCGCGAGCATGGACCCGTTCCTCTCGGCCTGCACCGGAATCGACGCGCTGGTGCATGCCATCGAAGCGTTCGTGTCCACCGGCCACGGCCCGCTGACCGACCCTCACGCCCTGGAAGCCATGCGCCTGATCAACGGCAACCTGGTGCAGATGATCGCCAACCCCGGCGACATTGCCCTGCGCGAGAAGATCATGCTCGGCAGCATGCAGGCCGGGCTGGCGTTCTCCAACGCAATCCTTGGCGCGGTGCACGCGATGTCCCATAGCCTCGGCGGTTTTCTCGACTTGCCCCACGGCCTGTGCAACGCGGTGTTGGTGGAGCATGTGGTGGCGTTCAACTACAGCTCGGCGCCGGAGCGCTTCAAGGTGATTGCCGAGACTTTCGGTATCGATTGCCGGGGCCTTAATCACCGACAAATCTGCGGGCGGCTGGTGGAGCATTTGATCGCTCTCAAACACGCAATTGGTTTCCATGAAACCCTCGGTTTGCACGGGGTGCGGGTGGCGGATATTCCGTTCCTGTCGCAACACGCGATGCACGACCCGTGCATCCTCACCAACCCGCGCGAGTCCAGCCAGCGCGACGTCGAGGTCGTCTATGGCGAAGCTCTCTGACGACCAACAGCGGGCACTGGCCGGTCTGCTCGGGCTGGGCGACCAGTCGGCGCGCAAGAGCCATTACCCGGAACTGACCGCGCGCCTGGACGAGCTGGAAGCCGAGCGCAACCGCTACAAATGGCTCAACGACGAACTGGAACAGCGGGTATCTGCGCGCACCGATGAACTGCTGGAAGCTAACCTCAACCTGCAAAAGCAGATTGCCCAGCGCGAGCAGATCGAGCAGGACCTGCGCGATGCCCGCGACGCTGCCGAGGCGGCCAATCGCAGCAAAGACAAGTACCTGGCCGCCGCCAGTCACGACCTGCTGCAACCGCTGAACGCGGCGCGCTTGCTGATCTCCACCTTGCGCGAGCGCAACTTGCCGAGTGTCGAGCAGGTGCTGGTGGAGCGTACGCACCAGGCGCTTGAAGGCGCCGAAGATTTGCTCACCGACTTGTTGGACATCTCCCGGCTCGACCAAGCGGCGGTCAAGCCGGACATCGCGCTGTACCGCCTGGATGAATTGTTCGCGCCGCTGGTGTCGGAGTTTCAATCGGTGGCGGCGGCAACCGGGCTGAACCTGAGGGTGCACACGGGCCGCTACGCCATCAGCACCGACTTGCGGCTGATGACGCGCATCTTGCGCAACTTCCTCAGCAACGCCTGCCGCTACACCGACGAGGGCTGTATTTTGCTGGGCGCGCGGCGTCGCGGTGACCGGCTGCGCCTGGAAGTGTGGGATACCGGGCGCGGGATAGCGGCGGATCGGCTGGACTCGATCTTCCTGGAGTTCAACCAACTGGACGTCGGCCGCGCCGCCGATCGCAAGGGCGTGGGGTTGGGGCTGGCGATTGTCGAGCGCATCGCCGAGATTCTGCGGTATCCGATTGCCGTGCGTTCATGGCCGGGGCGCGGTTCGATGTTCAGCATTGAAGTGCCCATCAGCGCCGAAATGCCGCTGCCTATCAGCCAGGCGGCCGCGCAGCCGGGCACTGGCAATCCGTTGCCGGGTCGGCGTTTGCTGGTGCTGGATAACGAAGTCAGCATTCTGGAGAGCATGAGCGCGTTGCTGGAGCAGTGGGGTTGTGAGGTGGTGACCGCCACTGACCAGGCCGCTGCCCTGGCGGCGTTGCAGGGCAGGGCGCCGGAGTTGATCCTGGCGGACTATCACCTCGACCACGGGGTGGTGGGGTGCGAGGTGGTTCGCCATTTGCGTGAGCATTTTGGGCTGCTGATTCCGGCGGTGATTATCACCGCCGACCGGACTGATCAGTGCCGACGCTCGTTGCGAAGGCTTGAGGCACCGCTGCTGAACAAACCGGTCAAGCCCGGCAAGTTGCGCGCGGTATTGAGTCAACTGCTGGGCTAGGGTACCCCGCTTAAAAATGTAGGAGCTGGCTTGCCGGCGATGGCCTCACCTCGGCCTACCTGAGTGAACTGGATCAAACTGTGGGAGCGGGCTTGCTCGCGAAGGCGGTGTATCAGTCGCTACATGTATTGACTGATACACCCACTGTTTCTCTGTTGACCTTGATATTCGTCAACATGCACCGCGACGCTTTGCCTCATGCTCTCGGCCTGATTTAACCGCCGACGGAGAACCCCATGAGTGCCCCCGCAACACCTGCTGCTTCATTCAAGTTGCCCCTGGGCCTGGTGGTCGCCGTGCTAGTGATGGTCGGCGTGCTGCTGTTGCCGCTGCCTGCCGATTTGCCGGTGGCCGGGCATCGGATGCTGGCGATCCTCGCGTTTGCGGTGGTGGTGTGGATCACCGAAGCGGTTTCCTACGAAGCCAGCGCGATCATGATCACCTCGCTCATGGCGTTTTTGCTCGGCACCGCGCCGTCGCTGCAAGACCCCACGCACCTGATCGACTCCAGCCCTGCGATCAGCATGGCGCTGACCGGTTTTTCCAACCCGGCGCTGGCGCTGGTTGCCGGTGCGTTGTTCATCGCAGCTGCCATGACCCACACCGGCCTGGACCGGCGCATCGCCCTGGTGACCTTGACCCGGGTGGGCACCAGTACGCGGGGCATTCTGGTGGGGGCGATTGCGGTGACCATCCTGCTCAGCCTCGTCGTACCCAGCGCCACCGCCCGCAGCGCCTGTGTGGTGCCGATCATGATGGGCGTGATCGCAGCATTTGGCGTGGACAAGCGTTCCAACATCGCGGCCGGAATCATGATTGTCGTGGCCCAGGGCACCAGCATCTGGAACGTCGGCATCCAGACCGCCGCGGCGCAGAACCTGCTGACCGTGGGGTTTATGGACAAGATGCTCGGCCAGCGGGTGTCGTGGATTGACTGGCTGATCGCGGGCGCGCCGTGGGCGGTGATCATGTCGGCGGTGCTGCTGTTTCTGGTGTTGAAACTGCTGCCACCGGAAAGCGACAGCATTCCCGGTGGCAAGGAGGCGGTGGCGCAGTCGCTGGTGGACATCGGTCCCATGACCGGGCCGCAGAAGCGCTTGATGACGGTGTCGTTGCTGTTGCTGCTGGCCTGGGCCACGGAAGGGCGGCTGCACAGCTTTGACACCACCTCGACCACCTATGCCGGGCTGGTGTTTTTGCTGATGCCGGGGATTGGGGTGATGAACTGGAAAGACGTGCAGTCGCGGATTCCGTGGGGCACGGTGATTGTGTTTGGCGTGGGCATCAGCCTGGGCACCGCCCTGCTGACGACCCAGGCCGGGCAGTGGCTGGGCACGCAGGTGGTGGGGCACACCGGGCTGGATCAGCTCGGGCCGCTGGGAGTGTTTGCGATTCTGGCGGCGTTCCTGATCGTGATTCACCTGGGGTTTGCCAGCGCCACGGCGCTGACGTCGGCGTTGTTGCCGATTTTGATTGCCGTGTTGCAGACGTTGCCGGGGGATTTCAGCCGGCTGGGGATGACCATGCTGCTCGGGTTTGTGATGAGCTACGGGTTTATCCTGCCGGTGAATGCGCCGCAGAATATGGTGTGCCTGGGGACCGGCACGTTCACCGCCCGGCAGTTTGCCAAGGTCGGGATCCTGGTCACGCTGATTGGGTATTTGTTGATGTTGGTGTTTGCGGCGACCTATTGGAGTTGGTTGGGCTGGATCTGATTGCCGCCTTTATCTGTGGGCGTACTCGGTTAAAAATGTGGGAGCTGGCTTGCCTGCGATGGCCATGGGTATCTACACATCTTGTGAGTACATATCCGTTATTTTGGTCAGGGCTTATATGGGTTCCGCCCTTACGGCGGCTCACTTTTGATAGAGCGCAAAAGTAAGCAAAACGCTCTTGCCCCACCACTCGGCACCTCGCTTGGGCTCGGTGTGCCCTCACGCAGGCTTTGGACCGTGGGCCGCCGCGATGG
>Ga0247816_10000949_pt1 | contig 14785 bp, 19 predicted proteins | sample UWRJL209509C1_FD_179930 | JGI IMG/M metagenome (GOLD analysis project Ga0247816, IMG submission 179930) | Plant litter microbial communities from Arlington Agricultural Research Station in Wisconsin, United States - UWRJ-L209-509C-1 | ecosystem: Environmental > Terrestrial > Plant litter >...
TCTTATCGCAATCACACCGTTCGTCGCCGAATACCTGCTATATCATTTTGCTGGCATCTCTGGCACCAACCTGTCGATCGGTGGTACTGGGCTCCTCATTGTTGTATCGGTAGGGCTTGAAACACTCCGTCAAATCAACTCCCGTGCCCTTATGGTCACGTACGATGATTACGACCGCTAGGGTAGTCACGCCTTCGCAACTTGTTTTGCCAAGAAGTAATCGCACGTAATGTTCAATAGCGCTCCCCGGGGCGCTATTTTCTATATCTGAATAATATGGTATAACTATAAAGCTTATCAAATTGGTAAGCATGGCAGAAAGTAGGTGATTGTAATGACCGTCGTATTTCGTGATGAGATGCTGAAGGCTGTGGCGCGACTTAAGAGCAATCTTAAGGACGAGCAGCAGCGTGGCGCTCTCCCTCGCGAGACGGTGTTTCGCGAGTTCGTCAACGGCCAGGTGCTGTACCGCGGTGAGATGGCTCGTAAGGTCATTGAACACTACGGACCCGGCAGGAGGCCAGATGACGCCCTGAAGGGCTGTATCGACGAGCTGAGAGGGCTGTGTGACCCACAGACAACCGGTCTCACGATTGCTATCACGCTCGACGAGATCAGGCACGAGTACATATTCGTGTTCGTGTACATCCAGCCATAAGGCTTGCCCGCACTATGCGGGGGTTGGGGCCGATAAATCTACTTTCTGCCCTATTCCTAATGAGTTGAGGTATCGACTCCTTGGTAATAGTGGCAGCCTTGACGCACAGGACTGTTTTGGTACAATAAATTTAATATCAATACGTGCTACCGATACATTCGGCTGCACAATACTGAAAACACTTTACGTGGACGGACTTTTGGTGTATAATTCACTACTGTAACTTATGGCTAGTACTAAAGAGGTAATCAAAATGCGAGGAAAGGTAGTGGAAGCACTGCCTAATACTCAATTTAAGGTTGAACTTGAGAACGGCCTAAGCATCATCGCGCACATTAGCGGAAAAATGCGTAAAAACTATATCCGTCTTGTGCCCGGTGATCAGGTGGATGTTGAGATGACCCCTTATGATCTAACTAAGGGACGAATCACATACCGCCACAAGGATCAAATTTAACTGGAGGATGTCTTAGACTCATGAAAGTTCGTGCGAGTGTTAAGAAAATTAGTCCAGATGACCAGTTGGTGCGCCGTAAAGGTCGCCTTCGGGTAATCAACAAGAAAAAACCTAAGAATAAGCAAAGGCAGGGTTAAGCATGGCTCGAATTGCTGGGGTAGTAATACCCGCAGAAAAGCAAATTCAGATCGCATTGACGTATATTTACGGCATCGGTCCGAAGTTTGCACGAGACATCCTTGCGGCGGCAAAAGTTGAGCCGACCACTCGGGTGAAAGATCTCACCGAGACTGAAGAACAACGTCTACGTGAAACTATTGATAGTAGTTATACCGTAGAAGGCGACCTCCAGCGTCTCGTAACAAACAATATCAAACGATTGAAAGACATCAACGCATACCGCGGTCTTCGCCACAAGGCAGGACTACCGGTTAACGGTCAGCGTACACGTACGAATGCACGAACTCGTAAGGGTCGCGCGATTGCCGTTGGTGGTGCTCAACCTAAATCAGCAAGTAAGACCTAGAAAGGAACCGATTAGATGGCAGATTCAACTAAGAAGAAGCAAAAGCGATCAGTTCCTACTGGTCAACTACACGTACAAGCTACATTCAACAACACTATCATTAGCTTCTCTGACAAAAAGGGCAACGTCCTTGCACAGAGCAGCGCTGGTGCTGTCGGCTTCCGTGGAAGCAAGAAGGGTACTGCATATGCAGCCCAGATTGCTGCTGAAAAAGCAGCTGAAACTGTAAAGGGCTACGGTCTTAAATCAGTTGACGTATTTGTTAAGGGTGTTGGTCAAGGCCGTGACTCCGCTATTCGCGCGATGAGCAGCTTCGAGATCAGCATCGATAGCATTAAAGAAGTAACAGGTGTGCCACACGGTGGTGTTCGCCCACGAAAGGTACGTAGGGGATAATCCATGGCACGAGATACTTCACCAATCGTTAAACAAAGCCGCCGCGAAGGCTACGCCCTTCACCCTAAGGCGCACAAAATCATGGCTCGTAAGAGCGGCATCCCTGGTGTTCACGCACACGGACGTCAAAACAAGCCAAGTCTATACTTGACTCAACTTCGTGAGAAGCAAAAGGTTCGTCGTACGTACGGCCTCTTGGAAAAGCAGTTCGCTAAGCTTATGAACGAAGCAACTCGTCAGCAAGGTCTTGCTGGTGAAAACCTTCTTCGTATGCTCGAGCAACGTATGGACAACGCTGTCTATCGTGCAGGTTTCGCGACAAGTCGTCGTGCTGCTCGTCAGCTCGTTGGTCACGGTCACTTCATCCTTAACGGACGTCGTGTTGACATTCCATCAATCCGTCTTAAGCCAGGCGATGAACTTGTTGTTCGTCCGAAAAGCCAAAAGTCAGGATACTTTGTTGGACTTGATGAAATTGTTAAAGCAAGCACCCAAACTAGCCTCGGCTGGATCAAGAGCGACGCTAAGAAAATGACAATTTCTATCACTGGTACTCCAAAGCGTGAAGAAGCTGAAGCAGACATTAACGAACAATTAATCGTTGAGTACTACTCTCGATAGGGTAAGGAGATATAAGAAGATATGTCAAAAGTCATTCACAACCCAGCACTAGCCAGCGTTGAAGAAACTGGCACAAGCAGTGCATCGTTCGTTATTGAACCGCTACAATCAGGCTACGGTAACACTCTCGGAAACAGCCTTCGCCGTGTCCTTCTTTCAAGCGTAAAGGGCGGCGCAATCGTTGCCTTCCGTATTGAAGGAACAAGCCACGAATTCACAACTGTTGAAGGTATTAAGGAAGATGTCGTTGACATCATGCTTAACCTCAAGAACGTTCGTGTAAAGGTTTCTACTGATGAAGCTATCGAACTTCGTATCGAGAAAAAGGGTGCCGGCGCTATTACTGCTGCTGACATCAAGACAACTGCTGACGTTGAAGTTATCAACCCAGAGCAAGTTATCGCAACAATCGACGACCCTAAAAAGTCTGTTGTATTCGATCTCGTTATCGAATCAGGCCGTGGCTACCAAACTATCGAAGAATCAAGCGTTACTCGCCTTCACAGCGACATGATTGCGCTTGATGCGATGTTCAGCCCAGTACTTCGTGTACGCTACAAGGTTGACAACACTCGTGTTGGTCAAGAAACTAACCTCGACAAGCTTATCGTTAACGTTGAAACTGATGGCTCAGTAAGCCCACGTGAAGCGTTCGAAGAAGCATCTGCTATCTTGGTTAACCAATACACAGCACTCGCCGGTAGTACAACTGTTGAAGCAGCTCCTGCACTTGGTCAAGATTTGGCCGACGAAGGTAGCGAGCTAAACACTCCTATTGAAGAATTAAACCTCAGCGCTCGTACAGCGAACGCTCTTATCAACAATGAAATCCGCACTGTTCGTGACCTCGTTACCCTCAGTGAACAGGATCTTCGTGAGTTGAAGGGCTTCGGTAGCAAGGCGCTTGATGAAGTCAAAGATAAATTGGCAGAATTGGACGTCTAGAAAATGCACCGACATGGATACAAAGGACGCAAGTTTGGCCGCGAACGCGATCAACGCCGTGCACTCATCAAAGGCTTGGCAACAAGCTTAGTTGAGCACGGTAAGATCGAGACAACGCTTCCAAAAGCCAAAGAGCTCGTCCGCTACATTGAAAAACTCGTTACTAAAGCTAAGAAGGGTGACCTTGCTAATCGCCGCGCCGTCATCTCTGGTCTTTCGACTCAAGCTGCAGCATTCCGTCTTGTAGACGTTATCGCTCCACAGCTTACTGCTCGTACCAGTGGTCACGTTCGCGTACAGCGAACTCGTCTCCGCGTTGGTGATGGTGCCCAAATGGCAACTATCGCTTTCGTTGACGAAATCAAGGAAATCGAAAAGCCTGCAAAGGAGACCAAGTAATGGTAAACGCTAAAACTTTTAGCCAAAAACCTGCTGATGTTTCTCGTGAGTGGTTCCTCGTAGATGCTGCAGAGCTTCCACTTGGTCGTATCGCTACTATTATCGCTGACAAGCTCATCGGTAAGAACAAGCCTACGTACACTCCGCACGTTGATGGTGGCGACTACGTTGTTGTTATTAACGCAGAACAAACGGTCGTAACCGGTGACAAAGAAACCGGAAAAATCTACTACCGTCACAGTGGTTTCCCTGGTGGAATCAAAGACGCAACACTCGCAGAAGTTCGTGAGAAGTTCCCAGAACGAATCATCGAAGCTGCAGTGAAGGGAATGCTTCCTAAAAACAAGCTTTCATCTGGTCGTATGAACCGTTTGAAGATCTTCCCAGGTGCTGCACACGCGCACACCGCACAAACTCCTAAGAAAGTTGAGGTGAAGTAATATGGCTGACGCTACTTACTTTTACGGCCTCGGACGTCGCAAAGCTGCAACAGCACGTGCTCGTCTTTACAAGGGCAAGGGAACAGTTACAATTAACGAAAAGCCAGCGGCTGATTACTTTGATGGTAATAAGACGATGCTTGCGGAAATTACTGACCCACTCGCACTTGTGAACAAGCAAAAAGACTTCGACATCACTATCCGTGTTCAGGGTGGTGGTATCGCTGGTCAAGTTGATGCTATTAAGCTCGCGATTGCTAAAGCACTTACAACTGCACACTCTGACCTTCGTCCTACATTGAAGAAGGCAGAACTCCTTAAGCGTGACTCACGTGAAAAGGAACGCAAGAAGTACGGTCTCCGATCGGCTCGTAAGCGCGAACAATTCTCAAAGCGTTAATACACGCATGCAGGCAGAATCCCCTCCCAACCGGAGGGGATTTTTGTTAGACAGTAATGTATTCTATAATAAGTACATACAAAAGGAGCCCATGTGTCAAAAGCATTAGTTAGTGAAGTTCTTGGTATTTTACGCCAGTTTCAAATTGCTGGATCATTAACACTACGTAAAGAAATCAAGAACGTAAAAGAAGTTTCACCACGCATGGGTGTGCGTCTTATTTCCTTTAACTTTGAAAAAACACCGTACCACATTATCTCTGATGCTTCTGCTGACGACGATGTAGCGTACCTACGTGAACTTATTCTTGCCGAAAAGCCTCGTGCTATCGGTAATTTCGTCCGTAACCCGTACGACGAACGTACTACCTACGGACTTCGTCACAAATTCAAAGATATCTACCTTTTCCAGGAACGTCCTGCTAAACACCGTATTGATATCGAGCTTTCTCAGCGTTACGACGACCTATCTCGTAGTACTATTCAGAAGTACATTAAAGCTGGCTATGTTGCGGTTGACGGTACTGTTGTCACAAGTACAAAGCATGACGTCACTGAGCTTGATAAAATTTCTATTACACTTCCAGAGAAAAAAGACACATCTAAAGAAGAACTCCCAATTGTCTACATTGATGACAACGTTATTGTCGTCAATAAGCCTGTGGGTGTGCTAACGCATAGTAAGGGTGCTATGAACGATGAGTTCACGGTTGCCGATTTCTTCCGTCGATATACAACAAACGCACTCGAATCATCACGTCCAGGCATTGTTCACCGTCTTGACCGTGACACGAGCGGTATTATTATTGGTGCGCGTAACGATGAAACTGCGTTACTGCTTAAAAAACAATTCTCAGACAGAACAGTGAAGAAGTTCTATAGCGCTGTCGTTGACGGTATGCCAAAGCTCGACACTGCACTTATCGACCTTCCTATCGGGCGTAACCCATCAGCGCCAAGTACGTTTAGGGTTGATCCAAAAGGTAAGCAAGCGGTAACTGCATATGAAGTAACTGCTTCAAATGGAACTCAGTCACTCGTTGAACTTAAGCCAAAAACCGGGCGTACACACCAGCTTCGTGTGCACATGCAGTACCTCAATACGCCTATTTCCGGTGACCGTGTGTATGGTGACCAAAAAACAGCATCACGCCTTTGCTTGCATGCACACCAGCTTGAAATCACCATCCCAACGTCAGAGCGTAAAGTCTTTACTGCAGATGTTCCTGTTGAATTTAAAGCAATGGTAGAATGACCCTAGCTATTCATCCAGAAAGCCAACGATTACTCGATGCCGTTACGGCAAGTAATCCGCACGCACTTCTTATAACGGGGCCGAATGGTATCGGTCTCGCCACAATAGCCACTGCGTCACATGACCGCCCTAAGGCCGAGCTTATAACGGTGCTTCCTGAAAAAGATGAAAAAGTTAACCTAGAGAAGGGGACGATTACGGTACAAAGTATTCGCCGTCTTTATGATGCCACCCGTACTGGTCAGCCGAATGGCCGCACGATCATCATTGACTATGCAGAGCGAATGGCGGCACCTGCGCAAAATGCATTCCTGAAACTACTCGAGGAGCCAGCGGAGGGTACGCGATTTATTCTGCTGACGCACCAGCCTGATCTGCTTTTGCCGACAATTACATCACGTTCACAGCACGTACCGCTACGACCTATTACTAAAGAGCAGTCTGAGGTCTTTCTTGATGCGCTAGGTGTTATTGATGCGACGAAGCGTGCGCAGTTACTATTTATCGCATCCGGCCTGCCAGCCGAGCTTACACGACTCACCCAGGATGAAACGTACTTTGAGTCTCGTGTCTCGTTAGTCAAGGATGCTCGTTCGTTTGTGTCCGGCTCGTCATACGGTCGTCTACTTATTGCTAAAAAATATAAAGATAGTCGTGTTGATGCGCTAACACTTCTCGAGGATGCGATGAAGTTGCTCAAGATGACACTCGCTGCGAACGGAGATACGGCTACCCTCCGCACGCTGAGTCGGTTTGAGGTGTTGCATAAACGAATAACCGAGCAGGGGAACGTACGACTCCAATTGAGCGCCGCGGTTATGGTATAATGGACAAAGAATGTTAGGCCTTGTCATTATCGCAATCGCAGGAATTTGGGCACTTTACCAAAAGCAAACAGTTGGTGAAGTGGCTAGTGACCTCTCTTCAAAATTATCTGATAAGCTCGATCAACTCTGGTCGATTGCTCAAACGTCACTACAAGACCGAAAGTATCTACGCGCAGAAAAAGCGCTCCTTACGATTCTTCGTGTAGATGAACGCAATGCGAGTGCGTACAACCGTCTTGGTATTTTGTACGCTAAACAACAGCAGTTTAAAGAAGCTATTGAATGTTTCGAAATTGCCCAAAGTCTCGAGCCAAGCGCGAGTAGCCTTCATAACGTCGGTCTTATCTATTTTGAAACAGCTAACTACGACAAAGCTGCTCTTGCCTTTGAACAAGCACTTGCAATGGATAGCGACCACGCAGCTCGCCACATTGCCTACGCAAAAGTACAAGAAAAACTTGGCAACAACCGCCGTATGATCGAAGCACTAGAGCGTGCCGTAGAACTTGATCCTATTCCACAATCATTAACCATTTTAGCCGACGCTTACGAACGTATCGGTGAGATCGAACTGTCAGTTGAGCTCCGTGAACGTGCCGCTAAAATGATCATTCCTCAGTCACAAAACCGCATCAAGCAACCTCGTCGCGTGGTAATGTAGTAGTCTATGGCAGCCTCTAGAAACTATCAGTATCAACAAGCTGCATCCATAGTAAAGATACAAGGCATCTTGTCAATTATATTTGGCGGAATTGGCGTAGTAATGGGTTTCTGTGCGATGAGTCTTATTGCTCTAGCGATGAGTGTCGCATACACCGATGCTGACGCGTTGGTTTTCTTTATGCTCTTTATTCTGACGCTAATCTTCTGGTTTATTCCGCACGTATATTTTATCGTGGCAGGTGTCACGCTTTACAGATTGCCGGACCCTCGCGTTGTTAAAGTCCTTACTATCGTTAATCTCGTTGTTGGTGTGTTTTGGAATGTTGTCTTACTCATCTTTGCGATTATTGCGCTTATTCAAAGTGCAGAGTATGAAACAGGCTACAAACGAGAATAAATTAAACTCTGCACAGCTTATATAACAAAAAAATCTCACCGTTTGGTGAGATTTTGAGTTTATAAGCAAATTGGTACAGGGGGCAGGATTCGAACCTGCGAAACCGAAGGTGGCAGATTTACAGTCTGCTGTGTTTGACCGCTCCACAACCCCTGCGAACATTCTAATTATAAATTTGGAGCCGCCTCACGGATTCGAACCGTGGACCTACTGTTTACAAAACAGCCGCTCTAACCAACTGAGCTAAGGCGGCGACTTAATCCATTTTAACACATTTTACACTTGATGCTAGGGGTAGGAGTCTAAAAAGTATATACTTATAAGAGATGATTAAAAAACCTTTCCCTATTGTAGAAGTAACACTTGATAAAATTGTTGGCGGTGGCCAAACGCTCGGTACACTCGAAGACGGCCGTAAGGTGTTTGTGTGGGGCGGCTTGCCTGATGAAACTGTACGAGTACAGCTAACAAAGAAGAAATCAAATTATGCCGAGGGCGTGGTTGTTGAAGTGCTAGCTCCTAGCCCAGAACGCGTACTTCCTAAAGACGATGAAAGTTATCTCTCAACAAGTCCATGGCAAATTATGTCTCTCGAGACTGAAAACCGCTATAAGTCGGCACTTATTGAAGAGGCGTTTGAGCTACACGATATCGTTCTTCCTAATGTAATCGAAACCTATTCTGATGGTGTTGAATATGGGTACCGTAACAAAGTTGAGTTTAGTTTCTGGTTCGACAATGATACACAGCAACTTTCATTGGCCTTTTTCCGCCGCGGTACCCACGGCAAGCTACCCGTCACAGGTACGAGCCTGGCTTCCGACGCAATTAATAGTAAGGCTAACGAGATTGTAGAAGTGTTGAACAAGCTCGATATCGAAGGTCGTGCACTGAAGACTCTCCTTATTCGAAGTGATGCTAACGGCAACACCGCTTGGCAACTCTACGTTAAAGATGAAGACTTTGATACCGAAGCGGTGCTTAAGCGAGTGGCGTACTCTGAAAATGGTGAGATCATCTATTCAAACCCTAAAAGCCCTGCGAGCGTTATTACAAAGCGCCTCACCCCTAAGGCTGAGCCGTTGACCGATACAATCCTTGACGTTCCGTTTCGTTACGCAACAGAAGGCTTCTTCCAGATCAACCTTCCGGTCTATGAGCAAGCACTTAAGGACATGCAGAAATGGGTGAGTGAAGACAGGCAAGCTGTCGACCTTTACAGCGGAGTTGGTTCTGTGGGGCTTACAATCGGTGGTGTCGATGTAACGCTTATCGAAATTAATGAACACGCTGTTCGCGAGATGGAGCGTAATATTGAAACACTCGAGAAGCGGGCGACACCTATCTTAGCCGCCAGCGAGAACGCGCTCGATTACATTACTTCAGATAAAACTATCATTGTCGACCCACCGCGCGCAGGCTTGCACGAGGACGTCATTGACCGCCTTCTCGAGCAAAAACCAGCTCGCATCATCTACCTGTCGTGTAACCCAGTAACTCAGGCCCGTGATGTCGCGCGGCTCGCTAGCGCATATGGAATTAAGTCTCACAGAGGCTACAACTTCTTCCCGCACACTCCGCACATTGAGCACCTTACAGTACTCGACTTATACTAGTTTATACGGTATAATCTTCAATGTTGCCGCGATAGCTCAGTTGGTAGAGCGCATCCATGGTAAGGATGAGGTCTCGGGTTCAAATCCCGATCGCGGCTCCATACAGTAGTAATCAAACTCCTTGTTGAAAGACGGGGAGTTTTTTCTCTTCTCATAAATGAGGTATACTATACATATATGGCAACATTCAGTTACGACATCATCTCAGATTACGACAAAGCAGAAATGAATAACGTTTTTGCGCTTGTGCAAAAAGATATCTCAAACCGTTTCGACTTTAAAGGAACCCCAGCTGAAATTGACTGGATGGCCGATAAGGTAGGATTCAAGCTCATCGGCGCCAATGAATGGCAAATCGAAAGCATCACCGATATTATTCGAAAAAAGCTTACCTCGCGCAATCAGAGCAGCAAGTCTCTCGACCTGACAAAGCCAATCGTTACGACAAACCTGAAGGCATCTCAAGAGGTTCCATTTATCGCCGGGCTTACCCAAGATAAGGCAAAGCAAATTACAAAAATTCTTCGTGATGAAGTGCCTAAGGTTAAGGCGACCATCCAGGGCGAAGAGGTTCGCGTCACAAGCGGAAGTAAAGATGACCTGCAGGCTGCTATGCGTTTACTCGAGTCTCAAGACTTCGATTTCCCCCTTGCATTTACCAACTTCCGCTAAGGTGGTTGAAAGAGGTCGTGCAATCTGTTATAATCTAGCTCTGAAAGCCGCGATAGGCAAAACATTATTTAAAGGAACTTTATGGCAAAGAAGAACACAAAGCGAAAGCTCATCGGTCTTGTAAGCGAACTTACTGGTCACCGTACATACTACACAACCAAAAACACGCAAAACACTACTGAGAAAATCAGCCTTAAGAAGTACGACCCAGTCGCACGTAAGCACGCTGTCTACACTGAAACCAAGAAGAACCTTGGTCGTAACGAAGTTAAAGCTCGTAAGGGCTAGGCTTCGCTTACTTCGTCAATCGTTTCGGCAAGCCATAGGCCGGACGCCAATGTCGTTTCCAACACCGTCTTTGTAAGGCGGTGTTGTGTTATGTAGATAAGCAACTTACCGTGCTCAATTTCAATACCGTGCGGCCAAAACCGGTTTGCAATACCAACAATAAGGGGTGATGAGAATAATGCCTCAACCTTGTGGGCGTGGGTAGGGCTTGCGACAATTTGAAAACGCCCATGGAATTCTGTGCTCTTATTGTCCAGGATCATGCTGTTAATAGGCTGCATTCCTGGTTGTGTTGCATAGAGACGGCCATACTCACCGGCTTCGCTTCCTGTGGGTACGAAGAATAAATGCGGTAACGCTTTGGACTCTAGGTCAATCTCTAAGATCGTCCAGAGTTGTTCGTGGTTTGGGTTTCCAGCGATGCGAATAACATCAAATCTGTTAACAAGGCGGACGTTAAAGCCGTCGTATGTACCAACAGCATAATGAGTGTCTTTGTGCGTTAATGAGGCGGTGAATCCGCGTATTGCCTCGTGTTCATCGTCGTGTTGGTGCACGCTTCCAAAATGCACAAGTCCCACCATGTCGCTGAACTTATGAAGAACAGCTCCTCGTTTTCGAAACTGTGGTGAAAACCGTTTCACCATTTGTCGAAATGTCAGCGTTTTTCGCATACTTATCGCTCCTTGTTGACGAGGTCGATTAATGTTGCAACGTATTCGGCGTGCGACCAGGTGAGTGGTGCTGGAGCGATGATTTCTTCGGTAATGGGGTCGATCTGCTCTCCCATTATGCCGGTAGCAATCATGTGATCATTAATCCAGTCGATAGTAGACTTGGCATCTTCCGTATTGCCCATTTCAATGTTGTATTGGGCCTTCCAGAGTGTCGTAATGTACCACCAGTTTCCATTAACATCTGCTCTTGAGCGGCGGTAGTTGTCGTTTTCATAGCGTGGAAGTCCTGGGCGCTCTTTTGTTTCTTCAAAAACGCGAGAGACTGTTGTGGTGGACGCTTTAATTTCGTCGCTCTCTGCGCCAAACAAGCCGAACATAAACGCGCTAAAGATAGCTGCATTGTCGACCGTTGCATCGTAGGTGATTTCACCATTTTCAACAGAGAGTCCGCGATAAAGTACTTGCCGCTCTTCGTTAAACAGATATTTTTGTGCAGCACGCTGAATATCATCTGCCGCCGTGCGCCACTTAACGGCGCTTTTGTCATCGGCAACCACAAGGGCAAGCTCAGACGCAGCGAGAAGTGCTGCGTAGGTAACCGCAGTAGTGTGCGTATTAATGAGGAACCGCTCTTCCCATAGGTCGTAACTAGGCTTTGGTAGGCCAGTTGTGTCATCGGTAAATTCAGCCATGAAGTTTGCCATCGGCTTGATCATTGAATGGTAGAAGTCTTTAATGAGCGTACTGTCTTTGGATAGGTTGTAGAACTGAACGAATACGAACACAACAAGCGCCGTTTCGTCTTCTTGGATAGGGGCTGCAACGGTACTGCCGTGAACGTAGGGGTGCCAGCTGCTGCCAAGTGCGCCATCAGCACGATATTTATGCATAAGGTAGCCGCCCGGGTGAAGCCCGCGCTGACAGAACTCGAAAAATCGATACGCTTCCTGGTAGTAGCCAAGACGCACTAGTGGCCAGATGACGTTAGCGCCGTCTCGTGGCCAACAGTAGGCATAGCCGTCCTTAGAATAGTTAAGAAGGGTGCTGTCGGTACTAGCGATGACGGCACCGCGCTTGTCGATTTGTGATTTGATAATCATAACACTTTCAACGAAGCGGTCTTGGTATTCGAAAGGAAGCTTTTTAGCGGTTTCGAGCGCCGGTTGTAGCCATTCTTGCCACCATTTAGCGGTTTTGTGAAGCCGCTCATGGACGCCGCGCTCTTGTACCTGGCGGTGAATATAGAGTGCTTCACGGTTACTCATGCCGGCAGCAACCCAATAATGGACACGTGCCGATGAGCGGCCTTCGACGTTGAGTGTAAACCCAAGGATAGAGTCGACACGACCGTGCTCGACAACATTGCCGGAAAGGTGTCCATCTTCAGCGTCTCGATATGAGCCTTCGTGCTGGGGGTCCCCAAAAAGACCAATTGTAAATTGATCAAACGGCTGGCTATCTGTTGCACCTCCGATGACAAATGCACGCCGACCGCGGTAGTGAAGGATTGCGTCGCTGTCAGGAAGATACTGGGCGGTGTCGGTATTGCTGCGTGAATCACCAATAGCAAATGCTTGGTGCATATATAATTTTATTTCACGAGTATCTTCCTGACGGTTAATGACGTGGATGTTACGAATAAACACGCTCATCTCGGTATCAACAGCGTCATCGAATTCGAGCATAATGCCAAGCGTGTCGTTTTTAGCAATCGTGTGGCCAATTAACGCTGTGTGCGGATAATGGAAATTAAACGTCCAGCTGTCGTCGTCGGTCCAGCTAATGTGACCATCGACGTACACGCCAACTTTATGACGTAGGCCTTCGCCCGCTGAGTGATTTTCGAAACCTACATACGGATAATAAAAGTCATGAACGACACCGTATCGGTTTAATCCAACATGTAGTTCACCGTTCGACAATATGATCGGTCTAGCCACTTAGCCCCCCTGACTTGTGCGTTTCGTGTAATCGCCATCGGACATCACGAATAGCATTTATGTAATAAAGGAATGCATCGTACGGAGAGTTGTACGGACTAAAGTAGGCGTGGACGTCGCCGTCGGTAAACCATTTGGTACACATGTAGTAGGCGTGGTCCGATGTTTGGAGTTTTCGCCAATCGGAAATAAGTTCGCTGTCGTTTGATCGAAGGATGTCGCCTTCTAGTGAATAGAGGTGTCGCATAGCTTCGTGCTGCATGCTATTTCCAAGCCATGCGGTAAGGTCGCGCTCTGAGTCTGCCCACGTTACGGTTTCGGGCATGCTAATAGTGCCAACTGGCTTGTTTGCCTCAATTGCTTCAGAGGTTGTGTAGAACGTGTTGTCGGGGTTTTCGAGCCAACGGTCAACGAACTCTTCAAAGAAGCCAAAAATACCAGTATCTGCCCATTGGTGCTCGCCAAAGGTCTCATAGTCCATAAAAAGGTTAACAAGCGGCTGGTCTTGAATAGATGATTCAACCCATGAGTTGTACTTATCAACGGTAAGCGGCCATTCTTGCCATGCGCGGTTACTGAAGCGGAAGGCGAGGTCATCGGATAACTTATAGTTCTTTAGAAGTAGCGCAATATTTTGTGTACCCTCTGGTTGATAGACAAAGTTAGGACTTCGCCACTGCAGAATTGGATCCCAACCTTCTGCGAGAATTCCCTTAAAGCCATAGTTGTCTGCCCATTTCGCAAGTTCGTCATTGTAAGAAAGTTCGGTATTACGGAAAACACTTGTTTCAACGCCGAAGATTTCACGGATCTTCGCTTTATGCGCCTCAACTTGGCGCTCAAACTCTGAGCGGCTATAGAAGAAGGCGAGAGAGTGGTAATAGGTTTCAGCAACGATTTCGACTTGACCGGTTTGAACAAGACGTTTGAAGCTTTCGAGGACGTCTGGCGCCCAGGCTTCGGCTTGATCAATAAACGTCCCGGTGATACTAAGCGATATCTTAAACTCTGGGTGTTTGTGTAGCAATTTTTCAAGCAGTGCGTTCATTGGGCGATACGATTTATCGGCAACCTTGTTAAGAATCTTCTGATTATTGCTGTTGCTGTCTGCATCGGGGTCGACAAAGTAATTGTGGTCGATAGAGGTATCGAACACACTATATTCGCGTACGCGGTATGGTTGGTGTACGTGCATGTATAAAGTTATGCCACGTTTGCTCATGCGAGTACCTCCACCGGTCGAACTGTCGAATAATTATTGATACATTGCTGAGCAACATCATGCCATGAAATGCGTGCGTACTCCTTGGTAATATTTTTACGAAGCGATTCTTTTAATGCTGGAGACGTTGCGATACCAACAAGTTGATCGGCCAAGCGGTCTATGTCCCAGAAGTCATAGCGGAAAATGCTGTGAAGCACTTCACCGACGCCAGATTGGTTCGTAACGATAAGTGCATTATCGTGATGTGCCGCTTCAAGAGCAGTGAGGCCAAACGGTTCACTAATGGAGCTAAGCACGAATACATCTGAAACACCGTACGCGTCACGCCATTGTTTTCCACGGATGAACCCGGTGAAAAATACTTTATCTGATATGCCAAGGTCG
>Ga0247816_10000951_pt1 | contig 14760 bp, 11 predicted proteins | sample UWRJL209509C1_FD_179930 | JGI IMG/M metagenome (GOLD analysis project Ga0247816, IMG submission 179930) | Plant litter microbial communities from Arlington Agricultural Research Station in Wisconsin, United States - UWRJ-L209-509C-1 | ecosystem: Environmental > Terrestrial > Plant litter >...
TATGTATTACGATGCCGGTGCGTTAAACATCAATGCAATTGCATTGTTCAGATATGCTGAAGTACTGCTTAACTATGCGGAGGCGAAGGCAGAACTAGGTACACTTACTGATGCTGAGTGGGCAACTACGGTTGGCGCACTGAGATCGAGAGCTGGTATTACTGGCGGCCTAACCTCTAAACCTACGGTGGCCGACCCTTACCTGATGGCAAATTACTTCCCGGGAATATCAGACCCTACTATTCTTGAAGTGAGAAGGGAAAGAGGAATAGAACTAAGTTTGGAAGGCTTCCGCTTTAGTGATATCCTGAGATGGAAAAGAGGACCGTTGATGAACCAGGAGTGGAATGGATTTTACGTTCCTGCTTTGAATACCGCAATGGACCTCAATGAGGATGGGATACTTGATGTAGCATTCTTTCAGGGTACAGCACCTACGCCTGCGGTACCGGGGGTAACTTATGTGAACGTTTCGCCTACTATTGGAAGCGCTGTAAATTCTCAGCGATTGAAAAGCACAACCTTTGGTGAACTGACCTGGATGAATGAAATTTCGAGACAGTGGGACGATAAGATGTACTATTACCCTATTCCGCAGCGCGACTTACAAAAGAACCCGGCACTGGGACAGAATGCTGGCTGGCAATAGCTATTTTGGATAATATAATCTAAGCGCATAAGGCTGTATCAAATTACTGATGCAGCCTTTATGCTTTACACCTTTAAAGAATGACTCTCTCCGTCTCTTTGCGGAGAAATTGCTAATGCAGGGGGAATGGGTGTATTCAACATTTTGTCCTAATAATTTTGGTTCCCACACTTTGCAGCGTTTACTAATTATTTATTCGTCTCTGGCAGCGGAGATGTGGCGTACGTTATGCTAGTACTACGGAATTAAACTGTCTGTGATTACAATTTAAAACCTCAACGCTCGGAATCCAGAGGATTCTCATCTCTTAGAATAATATCAACAATATGCTTTAATGATATTATTTTCTTGTAGGAAAGGATCTTCTCGCAGAGTTCATAATTTTCAGACTGCTCTGCCAGTTGAAGTAAACAATCAAGTATAAATTAACCCTTACTAAACTATTCTCCAGCTTATTCAGTGTAATATCGAATTCTTCGCGGGTAGTCATTGGATTAAAAGATAATGCAGGCCAAATCTTCAAAAAGCCTATCTTCATCGCCTGCCAACATCTGGTTTCCATCTGTAGTAGTAACTGAAACCTCAGTACCCTGGATACTTACGGTAAATACTGTATTATCTGAATGATCATGGACTTCCATTATATCTGAAATCAGGTGATAAGTATAAAATGAATTATATATATACATTATTCGCTGGAATAAAATTGAGGCACTTGTTCCTGTTTTATGTTGGTAGGTTTTAATCATGATTGAAGTTGATAACGAAAAAATAAACGTGAATAAATGAAGCTACATCAAAACCTCTCTTTTAAGATGCAGCTCTGAATGCAGAAATGAGATAAATTCGGTAACCAGGCAAGTATCAGCACTGACGCTGGTCACTTCAATTTTGTCACCTACTAAAATTGTAAACACCATTCTCTCATGCGAATTAACAAAAACACATATGGTTTTGCCTTGGAGCTTAAAATCGTAGTGCTCGCTTTTGCGATTGTTTTTGTAGAGATAGTAATTGAAGGAGGCTTTTAATGTTTGAAAGATTGAGATTGCAGTACGATTTCTACTATTGTTTAATATCATATTCCAAGGATAATCAGGTGAAATCAACACACTTAATACTTAAACCAATATACTATTTATTTATTAACATAATTTATATTTAATATTATTAATTGATAATACATAACTTACCAAATGAGAAATGATTATTTGTTAATAATATGCCACGGCATAATGAAATACCTGTTTGGGAGGGAGCACGGCAACATCGACAGAGCTTTTTGGATAAAAAATATCTGTTGAAAACATTTGTCAATGCAGAAACTCAACCCCAATCTCCACACCGTTGAATGTTACTATTATTTATTATTCAGTACCACTTAAAAAAAACGGCGCGACTTATGGTCAATTTATTACTGCTATTTAAAAGCTATTTCACAGCGATTAACAACGGCACGAGGATAATTACCAACTATTTAATATCAATTAATTACTATATTTCCCATCGTATTGATTGTTTCTGTAAACAAACATAAACGAAGAAGTCAGTCAACATAACAGGCCTGTAAATACATAATCTGAAATAGTACCTCTGAAATGATCCAACCTAAAAAAAACCCGATTACCAGAAGGTCGTTTTTAACGACAGCAAGCATAGCAACCGCCGCCGCAGCTTTTTACCCTACAAGTTCTCTTTTCGCAAAATCAACTCCATCTCAACCGCCAAAACCAGGTGCATTATCTTTAGCGGGTAACTGGAAATTTGCGCTGGATCGTAATGATATTGGCGCAGGCGATGCCTGGTACAGCAAGCCTCTTGGTATAGATACTCGGATTTCATTACCAGGCATTCTGCAAACGCAAGGTTTTGGAGACGAAATAACCGCAGAAACGAAATTTGTAGCTGCGCTGCCAAGAGATATGCGCTGGTACCTGCTGCCACAATATAAACCTTATACAGTACCGGGAAATGTGCAGGTCCCCTATTTGTCACAACCTGTACGTCATTACCTGGGCGTTGCCTGGTACCAACGGGAGATTGAAATAACGGAAGGATGGGCTGGAAAAAGAATTGATTTACTATTAGAGCGGACGCGCTGGCAAACAGACATATACCTTAATGATAAATTGATAGGCACTGACAGATCGCTGGTTGCCCCGCATGAGTTTGATCTCGGGATTTTGAAGCCAGGGCGTCACCTCCTGACAATTCGTATTGATAACCGTATGCTGCAACCAGCCTATCGCCCGGACGGCCATGGTGTATCTGATGGTGAAGGCTCTACCTGGAATGGCATAGTAGGACGAATTGAGTTATCAGCCTCCTCTCCTGTTTGGATTGCTGATGCACAGGTATTTCCTAATGTTGCTACCAAATCTGCACAAGTGCGTGTGTCTATTGGTAATATGACTGGTAAAGCTGGCAGGGGTACAATAGCAGCAGCGGGTGTGTCCAAAGCTATTTCATGGTCTGCAACGGGGGGCAATGCGGTCCTTGATATTCCAATGACCAAGGCAGGCCTATGGTCAGAATTTAATCCTGAAATACAACAGTTGTCGCTTACACTTAGTGGCGAACAGGCTGATGACCAGCGAAAGGTAACTTTTGGTATGCGTGAGATAAAGACCGATGGGGACCATATTTTACTGAACGGCGAAAGGTTACAGTTAAGGGCAACCCACGATGGCGGGGGCTTCCCTTTAACAGGCTATCCCGCTACAGACGTGGCTACATGGAAGAGAATAATAAGTATCTGTAAAGACTGGGGCTTAAACGGTATGCGTTTCCATTCATGGTGCCCGCCAGAGGCTGCATTTTTTGCGGCAGATGAACTTGGTTTTTACTTACAGCCGGAATGTGGAATGTGGAATGCCTTTGATGCAGATGGCAAAATGCTCTCTATACTTAACGATGAAACCACACGCCTGTTAAAAGCGTATGGTAACCACCCATCGTTTCTGATGCTTGGCGCGACTAACGAGCCGGCAGGCAGATATGCAAAACAACTACCAGGATGGGATAAGGCCTGGAGAGATACTGATCCGCGTAGGCTTTATACTGATGGCACGGGCAGATGGGCACCGGCACCAGATGGCCCAGGCACTGCCTTTGCAGCAGATTTTTTGGTTACCGGATCTCCTGCCCGGGGCCCAAAAGGTTGGTTTGGAGCTGACTATGAGGAACAACTTGGTACAGTACGAGGTGGCAGCCATGTGCCCTGTATTGGCCATGAGATTGGTCAGTATTGTGCATATCCAGATTTTGGAATTATTGAGAAGTTTAATGGAAAGCAAGCCAGCTATGACGCCTTTCCCGATGGCATAGGTTGGGGCAAGGTTCCATACATGCAACCCGGCAATTACATCATTATGCGTGACAGCGCCAATTCAAGGGGAATACTTAAACAGAACAAAGCGTTTGCACTGGCATCTGGTAAATTTCAGGTTGCCTGTTATAAGGAAGAAATTGAAGCCCTACTGCGCACACCTTCTTATTCGGGATATCAGCTGTTAGACCTGCATGATTATCTTGGACAGGGTGGTGCACTTATAGGTATGCTGGACGCTTTCTGGGAAGATAAAGGATATGTAACGGCTAAGGAATTTAAACGCTTTAACAATACAACGGTGCCGCTGATAAGGCTTAAGGACCGTATTTTTACTACAGACCAGCAATTGGCTGCAACTGCTGAGGTATCGCATTATGGCCACAAGGTGCTTAAACAGATAACGCCAGCCTGGCGCATATTAGACAGCAAGGGCAAATCTATGCTGATTGGTAAACTTGCCACGCGTGACATCAAACCTGGAAGCAACCAGCCGCTGGGAAGCATTGCTGCTTCGCTGGCTAAACTGCCTGCACCTGCTGTTTATTCTTTGGAACTGGACCTTAGCGGCACAGGATTTAGTAACGTTTGGAAGTTTTGGCTTTATCCTGCAAAGGCTGAGAATAAGATTAACGCAGATGTGCTGGTTACAGGTTCGTGGACAGAAGCGAAAGCCCGTTTGACTGCTGGTGGGAAAGTACTCTATTTATCGGGTGCTCCAGAAAGCCCTTTGACTGATCTTGCACTGACTACTACGCCCATTTTCTGGAACCGCCTGATGAACCCTAACCGCACCTGGATGCTTGGCCTGTTAAATGCAACTGAACATGGCGCCCTGGCAGATTTCCCTACGGAGGACTGTTGCGACTGGCAGTGGGTTGACCTGCTTCCAAATACTACAGCGATGCACATGGAGGGTCTTTCGCCATCAATATCTTCAGTTGTTCAACCAATTGACGACTGGAATAGAAACCTGAGACTGTCGATGTTATTTGAATGTATGGTTGGAAAAGGCAAGCTGATAGTTACTTCGTTTGATCTTACAGCGGATGCAACTAGCAAGCAACCTACGGCCGCTCAGCTGCGAAAGTCGGTTATGGAATACATGGGCTCGACTGGTTTTGACCCAAAAGAAACGGTGACTATGGCAGAGATGGAAGCTTGGGTACCCAAAAGGTATGTGGCCCCGATTATATTGAACTCGCCACCAGCGACTGGTGACGTTGCAGATCCAGGACAGGTGAAACATTGATGAAACAATGATCCGGTCTAATTGACTATGAACAAGTGTTAATAAAAGCGCCCCGTCTCCGGACAGGGCGCATTTATTAACACCTTGCTTGAATTAACACAGATTGCAAGGAATGCTCATTTTACAATCTCAATAGGGTAACATCAAGTTTTTCGCTCATAAGCACTGACATCGGTATAGAATAAAACTCTGCAACTTTATAAAGTGTTGTTAAATTAGCTTTCAGAGCGTCAGTTTCCAATTTATAATATTCCTCTATTGAAACCCCTAACTTCTCTGCTGTATCAATCATCGACCAACGGTTTAAATCCCTAAGTAATTCAACATTATATTCTATAATGCTTATTCCTTCAAATTTCATCTTTTAAAATTTTTTGTTCCTAAAACTGCAATTTAAGTGTTCGTACAAGCACACTTTTTGTTCACTAGAATTAATATAATTTATATTTTTCCTATTGTGTCGGCCAAAATAAAATATTTTTTTCTAATATGAAAAATAAAGATAAAATTCCTAGTCGGGATGATAAAACCTTTATAAAAACTTGGCAATTAAAATTCAGGCTGACAATGAATTAATCCTATCTACCGCAAGAATCCTTCATTTCCATCCCAGATTAAAGATCCCTTATGTAAACGTTATCAGCAAGGAACTGAACCAGTTTTTCTAAAAAATTGCTATTCCGTAAACTATACCTAAATATGTAGGCCGGGAAATTATAGCGTTTGGAATATCCATGACTAAAAGTTTCATTTAGCCAATTTCTGCACTTATACATTAAGGTTTTTCCCGAAGTCAGTATGGCAAATTAACAGATAGAAAGATTTCAAAGTCAGGACGTATTAAAAAAGGAGCAGAAATACTAATTCTACTCCTATAACAGTTCCCTTAATGTTGCTCCTGCTTAAGCCTGTCCATTTTAAACACGGCAGAAATGTGATCATTAGACTCGGTAGTTACATCAAGGTCTTTAATCAGTCCTGTATCTAAACTGTATACCCATCCATGCACACCAAGTTTTTTGCCATCTGCCCAACGGTTTTGAATGATGGAAGTTTTAGTAAGGTTAAATACCCCCTCTATCACATTGAATTCAACAAGCTTGTCAAATCTCTTTTGATCGTTAGTGATGAGGTCTAGTTCATGATAATGTAAACGGTAAGTGTCTTTTATATTTCTGAGCCAGTTATCTATAATACCATATTGTTTATTACCCAATGCAGCTTGCACACCGCCGCATCCATAATGTCCGCAAACAATGACATGTTCAACTTCGAGCACATTTACCGCGTAGTCTAATACACTCAGTAAATTCATATCAGTATGGACAACTACATTGGCAATATTGCGGTGGACAAAAATATCGCCTGGATTAGTATTGGTGATCTGATTGGCCGGAACCCTGCTGTCTGAGCAGCCGATCCATAAAACTGGTGGCTTTTGCCCAGCAGAAAGACGTTCAAAAAATTGCGGATCTTCTTGTAATGTGGCCGCTACCCAGTCTTTATTCCCCTGTAGCAATCCCTCGTAGGTAATTTCTTCGGTAGGGTGATTTAATTTTGAACACATAATCTTATTATTTATTGATATCTTGAATAATTTTGTCAGTTAATTTTGGGACGTAGTAATACTTCTTAATATTTTCTAGCGTTACCAGGATACCTTTTGTATAGGCATGGTGCTGAAAATTGAAAATGGTTTCTAGCACATCCGGATCGATATATCTCGAATTGTTGCCATCAATAATCACATTGGTTTCTTTCGGGATATTGTTAAGCACAACCTGTATTGCCGCTTTATTTAAAAATGAAACCTCTTCTGCCAGTTTTATCCTGAGGTGCTTTTTATCGCCCTCTTCCTGTATCCTGTAAAAAAAAGGATTGCGCACATTGATCCGCAAAAGGTAAAAAATAGACAGTGCCATACCGATGGCCACTCCTTTTAACAGATCCGTAAGCAGGATGGCAATCACTGTTACAATAAATGGTACAAACTGATCCCAGCCTTTGACGTACATCTGCTTAAAAAGGCTGAGCCGCGTTAGCTTATACCCAGTAACCAAAAGGATAGATGCCAGGCAAGCCAACGGTATCATATTGATAATGCCGGGAATAACCAGAAGGGCCAGCAATAACCAGCAACCGTGGAAAATGGCCGACATCTTTGTTCGCCCCCCTGAGTTCACATTTGCCGAACTCCTTACAATTACCGACGTCATTGGCAAACCACCAAGCATTCCACTCGTTATATTTCCTATCCCCTGGGCCATCAGCTCCCTGTTTGTAGGCGATACCCTTTTGATAGGATCAATCTTATCAATTGCCTCAAGGCTAAGTAAGGTTTCTAAACTTGCTACAATAGCTATGGTTACAGCTATCATCCACACCTTCTGATTTCCTATTGCACTAAAATCTGGTAAGAGGAGCACTGCTTTTAATCCTTCCCACCCTTTTACCACAGGTATTTTTACCATCTGTTCTGGCTTTAAAGCATATGATGTTTGGTTAAATGCCATGCTCAATGCTACGGCCAGTATCACCACAATAAGCGGGGCAGGGAAATTTTTAAGGGCCTTGTTACGGGCACAGTAAATCATCACTGTGATAGAAACAGCGCTGATTACAATCGCGGCCAGATCAAACTGCGTAAATGCCGTTCCTATCGCCGCCCATGCGCCCCCGTGGTCATTTCTGAATACACTTTCATCAAGAAAGTCCCTGTCTATACCCAGCGCATGGGGAAGCTGCTTCATGATCAGTATCAGGCCTATGGCAGCCAGCATCCCCTCAATTACACACGAGGGAAAGTAGTTACCAACGGTACCTGCCTTTATCAATCCGAATATAATCTGCATCCCCCCCGCTAGCACTACAGCCAAAATGAATACCTGATAATTTCCCAGCTCGGTGATTGCCCCCAGTACAATTACAGTTAGCCCTGCTGCAGGCCCGCTTACGCTCAACTGCGACCCACTCAAGCTTGCAACTACTGTACCTCCAACTACTCCTGTTAAGATACCCGCAAAAAGTGGGGCACCAGAAGCCAGCGCAATTCCAAGACACAAAGGGAGGGCGACCAAAAACACAACGATGCTAGCTGGTAAATCGCGCTTTAAATTTTTTTTAAGGACGTATTTCTTTACATCCAATCTGCTAAAGATTGAGGCTCCGTTCTCCATAACAAGATGAATTACTCTTAAACCAATTAGTAAGTTAACCCCTCAGGGTTCAATTGTGATAGCCTAAATGGCGGAGGAGTTTGGAGGTGGGGTGGGAACAGACGGGTGATACGGATTTACGTACCTTTTAGAATGGTCAATATAACAGTTTTTGATGCCATGCTCCAGCGACACCGGAACATAAATATAATGACAATGAATATCTGTGTAACGGTAATCGGTGTATTTCAACATGTCTTTTGAATCACCTTCAGAACCATGTTCCTGCTCTAAATCGAGTATCATTTGTTTCATACTGCATTTTTCTAAACAGATAAATGCAGGCGCGGCAGACACTACCATCTTCGATGCGAAGATGCTCATAAACGCAATCACAATAAATACGCGATATCTATAAAGTAGCATTTAGGGTACTTCTGTTTAATTCAATTAATGATCTATATCAAACATACCCTAATATCGGTAAAAAAATCCATAAATTAAATAATATGACTTTAATGAAATTAAAAAAACCACCTGTTGTGATTTTACATAACTCGGGCTTGGGCAGACCCGTTCTTTAGCCGCCCAATGAGATATAATATTACTTTTTCAATATCATGGGTATTTTTTACATTTATACAAATTAGTCCTATGGATAACAAAATAGCATTACTGCAAAACAAGGTCAATGAGGCACTTCTGGGCGGTGGCACGGCGAGAATAGAAAGCCAGCATAAAAAAGGCAAACTTACTGCCAGGGAAAGGATACACTTTCTGCTGGATGAAGGTACTTTTGAAGAAATTGGAATGTTTGTTACACACAGAAGCGTTGACTTTGGGATGGAAACAGAAAAGTACCCGGGTGATGGTGTAGTTACCGGTTATGGTAATATCAATGGACGTTTGACGTATGTATTTTCACAAGACTTTACGGTATTTGGCGGATCGTTGTCAGAAACGCATGCAGAAAAGATTTGCCGGATAATGGAGCTGGCCATGCAAAATGGCGCACCGCTAATCGGATTAAATGATAGTGGCGGAGCTCGTATTCAGGAAGGCGTGGTTTCTTTGGGCGGTTACGCCGATATCTTTTACCGCAACGTACAGGCATCGGGCGTAATACCACAGTTGTCGGCCATAATGGGCCCCTGTGCCGGGGGTGCGGTATATTCGCCTGCTATCACAGATTTTATCCTGATGGTGGAACACACCTCTTACATGTTTGTTACCGGACCAAGTGTAGTAAAAACTGTAACGCACGAAGAAGTAAGTTCTGAAGAACTTGGTGGAGCATTTACACATGCCACAAAGTCGGGGGTAACTCATTTTTCGTGTGTCAATGAGCTTGATGCCATTCGTCATATCAAAAGCTTACTAAGTTACATGCCGCAGAACTGCGAAGAAAAAGCGATGTCCCTACCCTATAATGGTGAAGACGAAAGCCGCCCTGTGCTTAATCAGCTGATACCAGAAAATGCCAACCAACCATATGATGTGCGGGGAATAATTGATCAGCTTGCAGATGAAGGTACATTCCTTGAAGTCCATAAGGATTTTGCAGAGAATGTGGTTATTGGTTTCGCCCGTCTTGCAGGACGTAGCATTGGTCTGATTGCCAATCAGCCTGCTTACCTTGCAGGTGTACTTGACAATAATGCTTCTGTGAAGGCGGCAAGGTTTGTGAGGTTTTGCGACTGCTTTAACATCCCCCTGCTGGTACTGGAAGACGTACCAGGATTTTTACCAGGTACAGATCAGGAATGGCATGGGATTATTACCAATGGGGCAAAGTTGCTTTACGCCTTCAGCGAAGCTACTGTGCCACGTATTACGGTAATTACCAGAAAGGCCTATGGCGGGGCTTATGATGTAATGAACTCTAAACACATTGGCGCTGATATGAACTACGCATGGCCAACTGCAGAAATCGCAGTAATGGGCGCCCGAGGTGCAGCAGGTATCATATTCAAAAAAGAAATAAGTATGGCGCCGGACCCCGCAGAAAAGTTACTGGAAAAAGAGAAGATGTATGCGGGTATATTTGCCAACCCTTACCGCGCTGCAGAACGTGGCTTTGTAGATGAGGTGATTGAACCGGCTGCAACACGCTCAAAACTAATCAAAGCCTTCAAAATGCTGGAAAATAAAGTGGTGAATAACCCACGTAAGAAACACGGGAACATTCCTTTGTAAATAAAGCGATCTTGTTGTGATGCTTAGAGCCATCTTTATATATTTGTTATATCTAAACATATAAAGATGGCTAAAAAGAAAGACGAGAAACAGAAACATGTAACTGTCGTAAATAAGAAATCACTTGAGTTTTTTGAACAATATATCAACAACCCTTCCCCAACAGGATTTGAATACCCAGGCCAAAAATTATGGCTGGACTATCTGGCGCCATATATTGATGAAAGCTTTATAGACAACTACGGTACGGCGGTTGGTGTAATCAACCCTGAAGCAACTTTCAAAGTAGTAATTGAAGCTCATGCAGATGAAATCTCGTGGTTTGTCAATTACATTACCAGCGATGGTTTGATCTATGTGATAAGAAACGGTGGTTCTGATCACCAGATTGCACCTTCAAAAAGGGTAAACATACATACAGATAAAGGCTTGGTAAAAGCGGTATTTGGCTGGCCGGCCATTCACACGCGTGGTGCGGGAGAAAAGGAAGAAGCACCTGCGCTGAAAAATATATTCCTGGACTGCGGTTGTACTACAAAGGAAGAAGTAGAAAACCTGGGTGTACATGTTGGATGCGTAATTACCTATGAAGACGAATTTATGGTGCTTAACGACCGTTATTATGTAGGCCGTGCATTGGATAACCGCGCCGGAGGTTTCATGATTGCTGAAGTGGCCCGTTTGCTGAAAGAAAACAAACAGGAATTACCATTTGGCTTATACATTGTAAACTCTGTGCAGGAAGAAATTGGATTGAGGGGTGCAGAAATGATCGCTCACCGCATTAAACCAGATGTGGCCATCATCACTGATGTTACACATGATACTTCTACCCCAATGATCAACAAAATTACCCAGGGCGATTTGGCATGCGGCCGCGGACCAGTAGTGTCTTATGCACCGGCAGTACAAACGAACCTGAATAAACTGCTGATTGAAACCGCAGAGAAAAACAATATACCTTTTCAACGCCAGGCCTCATCACGTTCTACAGGTACGGATACGGATGCGTTTGCCTATTCTAACGGAGGTGTCCCTTCTGCATTAATCTCACTACCGCTGCGTTATATGCATACTACGGTGGAAATGATCCATAAAGAGGATGTGGACAATGTAATCAGCCTGATATACCATTCACTGCTTAACATTAAAAAAGACCACGATTTTAAATACAACAAATAACATCTTATCTTCGCAGATATTAAGCGTGCCTGTAAACGGGCACGCTTTTTTATAATATAGATATTTACGAAGATGGCCCGGTGGCCCTCATTAACCAAATAATAACATGAAACCTACCCTATTAATACTTGCGGCTGGTATGGCTAGCCGCTATGGCAGTATGAAACAAATTGATGGATTCGGGCCTAACAACGAAACCATCATCGACTATTCCATCTATGATGCGATTAAAGCTGGTTTTGGAAAAGTTGTATTTATCATTAAAGAAGATTTCGTAGATGATTTCAAGGCTATATTTGAGAAAAAACTACATGGAAAAATTAAAACCGACTACGTATTCCAGAACTTTGACCTGGAGCAATTTGGTATTGATATAGAAATTGAAAGAGCCAAACCATGGGGAACGGGACATGCTATCCTTGCTGCCCGCCATGCCATTAAAGAACCTTTCTGCGTGATCAACGCTGACGATTTTTATGGTCTTGATGCTTTTGAAAAAATGGTGAAGTTTTTAACGGAAGAAGTAACCGGCAGCAATTATTCTATGATTGGTTATGAGGTGGTGAAAACATTATCAGATTTCGGTTCTGTATCACGCGGGGTGTGTAAAGTAAGCCATGATGGATACCTTGAAGAAATTATAGAGCGTACTAAAGTGCTTAGGGATGGTGAAGCAGTGATTTATGAAGAAGAGGGAAAAGAATATCCCCTGGCGCTGGATACACGTGTATCTATGAACTTTTGGGGCTTTACACCGGAAGTATTCAAATTGGCTAAGGAGCTATTTGTAGAGTTTGCAATTGCCCATCAGCACGACCCTAAGTCAGAATTCTATATTCCAATTGTGGTAGAAACATTATTAAACTCTGAAAAAGCAGATTTTAAGGTTGTGCCTACTGACAGTAAATGGTTTGGGGTTACTTACAAGGAAGACAAACCAATTGTACAGGCAAGTATAGACCAGCTGATCAAAGACGGCACTTACCCTGCTAGTTTGTGGGACTAAGCAAAAACCTGATCTAAACAAAAACCTGATGTAAACAAAAAGGGGACTGAAAATTAATTCAGCCCCTTTTTTTATGATCTGTTAACGATTATTTTTTATCGTCTTTTACTTCTTCGAAGTCAACATCAGTCACGTTATCACCACCGTCTGGAGCTTGTCCGTTAGCAGGTTGTTCAGCAGCACCTTCAGGAGCTCCGTCTTGACCAGCTTTGTACATTTCTTCAGAAGCAGCATTCCATGCAGCTTGTAATTCTTCCTGAGCAGCATCAATGTCAGCAAAGTTTCTTGAAGCATGAGCTCCTTGTAATTTTGCCAATCCAGCTTCAATCGGTGCTTTTTTATCAGCAGAGATTTTATCACCAAATTCTTTCAATTGTTTCTCAGTAGAGAATATTAAAGCATCAGCACTGTTGATTTTATCAGCTTCTTCTTTAGCTACTTTATCAGCATCAGCATTTTGCTCAGCTTCTTCTTTCATTCTTTTGATTTCTTCGTCAGTTAAACCTGATGAAGCCTCAATACGAATTTTTTGCTCTTTACCAGTAGCTTTATCTTTAGCACTTACATGCAGGATACCGTTTGCATCAATATCAAATGCAACTTCTACTTGTGGAACACCACGTGGCGCTGGTGGAATACCATCCAGAATGAAACGGCCAATTGTACGGTTCTGAGCAGCCATTGGACGCTCTCCTTGTAAAATATGGATCTCTACCGAAGGCTGGTTATCAGCAGCTGTAGAGAAAGTTTCAGCTTTCTTAGAAGGAATAGTAGTATTTGATTCAATCAGTTTAGTCATTACACCACCCATAGTCTCAATACCTAATGAAAGAGGGGTAACATCCAATAATAAAACGTCTTTAACTTCACCTGTTAATACACCACCTTGGATTGCAGCACCAATAGCTACCACCTCATCAGGGTTAACACCTTTAGAAGGATCTTTACCGAAGAATGCTTTTACAGCTTCCTGAATGGCAGGAATACGTGTAGAACCACCTACTAAAATGATCTCGTCAATATCTGATGTTTTCAAACCAGCATTTTTCAATGCAGATTTACATGGCTCAATTGTACGTTTGATCAGATCAGCAGCCAATTGCTCAAATTTAGCACGGCTTAAAGTTCTAACTAAGTGTTTTGGTCCACTTGCATCAGCAGTAATATATGGAAGGTTAACTTCAGTTGAAGTTGTGCTTGATAATTCAATTTTCGCTTTTTCAGCAGCTTCTTTCAAACGTTGTAATGCCATTGGATCTTGTGCAAGGTCCATACCATTTTCGTTTTTAAATTCAGCAGCCAACCAGTCGATAATAATGTGGTCAAAGTCATCACCACCTAAGTGAGTATCACCGTCAGTAGATTTTACTTCAAATACACCATCACCTAATTCCAATACGGAAACATCATGTGTACCACCACCACAGTCAAACACAACAATTTTCATGTCTTTGTGTGCTTTATCTAAACCGTAAGCCAATGCAGCTGCAGTAGGCTCGTTGATGATACGTTTAACTGTTAAACCAGCGATTTCACCAGCTTCTTTAGTAGCCTGACGTTGAGCATCATTGAAATAAGCCGGAACAGTAATAACGGCTTCAGTAACTTCGTGACCTAAAAAGTCTTCCGCAGTTTTTTTCATTTTTTGCAAGATCATTGCAGAAATTTCCTGTGGAGTATATTTACGGTCGTCAATTTCAACCCTTGGAGTGTTGTTATCACCCTTAATCACTTTGTAAGGTACGCGGCCAGCTTCTTTAGAAACCTCAGCAAAGCTGCTGCCCATAAAGCGCTTAATCGAATAAATTGTTTTTGTTGGGTTAGTGATCGCCTGACGTTTTGCAGAATCACCTACTTTACGCTCACCATTTTCTGCAAAAGCAACAATGGATGGCGTTGTACGTTTACCCTCACTGTTGGCTATAACTACAGGTTCGTTACCTTCCATTACGGCTACGCAAGAGTTTGTTGTTCCTAAGTCTATACCAATAA
>Ga0247816_10000953_pt1 | contig 14757 bp, 14 predicted proteins | sample UWRJL209509C1_FD_179930 | JGI IMG/M metagenome (GOLD analysis project Ga0247816, IMG submission 179930) | Plant litter microbial communities from Arlington Agricultural Research Station in Wisconsin, United States - UWRJ-L209-509C-1 | ecosystem: Environmental > Terrestrial > Plant litter >...
GCCCAGTTCTTCATCGAAACCATTTCTGTTGGAGAGAACGCGGGATTTTCACCCCTGGGAAAGAGCGTACAGCCCGGTTTCAACGGCGACGGCGAGGCCGTCGGCGAGGAGCCCGGCCAGGGCCCGGTCGCGCTGCACGGCATCCGGCCACAGGCCGTCGATCTCGGCCGCGCTCACCGGATGATGCGTGGACCGCAGCTCGGCCATGATCAGGCCGCGCACCTGCCGGTCACTGCCCTCGAACTTCTTCTGCACAGCCTTCTTCGGTCCCTCGTAGGCCGGGTAGCCGGCCGCCCGCCAGGCGCAGGCATCCCGGATCGGGCACGCCGCACAGCGCGGGCTCCGGCTGGTGCACACGATGGCACCCAGTTCCATGATGGCCGCATTGAACACCGCCGCGTCCTCGGCCGGGGCGGGCAGCAGCGCCGACATCGCGTCGAGGTCCCTGCCGCGGCTGGGCGGGGCGGGTTCGGCCTGACCCGACACCGCCCTGGCGATCACCCGGCGGGTATTGGTGTCGACCACCGGATGCCGGTGGCCATAGGCGAACGCCGCCACGGCCCGGGCCGTGTAGTCGCCGACCCCGGTGAGGGCGAGGAGCTCCTCCACGTCGTGCGGCACGATGCCGCCGTGCCGTTCGGTGATCTGCACCGCAGCGGCATGCAACCACAGCGCCCGGCGCGGGTAGCCGAGGCTCGCCCAGGCCCGAACGGCCTCGCCGGGCGGCACCGAGGCCAGATCGGCCGGGGTCGGCCAGCGTTCGAGCCATTCCGCGAGACGGGGGATGACCCGGTTCACCGGGGTCTGCTGCAGCATGAACTCGCTCACCAGGGTGCCCCAGGCGCTGAACCCGGGCCGTCGCCAGGGCAGGTCGCGGGCGTTCTCACCGAACCAGAGGCTGATCGTGTCACTGAGGCCCGCGCCGACGGGCGGTGTTTTCACGGGCACGTCGCCCTGGGCTGTGACGTTCATCGGTTCTAACCTAGGCTCGATTCATGAAGCTCGTTTCCACTCCGCGCGTCGAGTACCTGCGTACCCTCGCGGCCGAGATCCTCAACCTGAACGGCAGGGGCCGGGTGATCGTTGCCGTGGACGGCGCCGACGCCGCGGCCCGCACCGCCTTCGCCGACGACCTGGCCGCGGTGCTCGACGAGGCCGGGACCCCCACCTACCGGGCGTCGTTGCGTTACTTCCAGCGCTCCAGGGAAGACGTCGGCCGGTTCGGCGCCGAGTCCGCCGAGCGGCACTACCGGCACGGTTTCGACTATTCGGCGCTGCGGCGGGTTCTGCTCGAACCGTTCAGGCTCGGCGGCAGCACCGGCTTCGTCACTCAGGTGTTCGACCCCGACCGGGACAGCTGGATCGAACCGACCTGGACCACAGCGCCCGTCGACGCGTTGCTGGTGATCGACGGCGAGTTCATCAACCGTGGCGAGCTCCGGGACGCCTGGAACTACCGCATCCTGCTGGAGAGCGAAGCCACCTCGGAGGCCGACTACCTCTATCAGAAGGAGGAACGGCCCCGGCAGGTGGCGTCCGCCGTGATCGACCTCAGCCAACGGCACCTCCCGCAGCGGGTGTTCAGCGACTCCTGCTGAACCGCGCCAGCACCTCGGCAGGGTCGAGGAATGAGCCGCGCTGCTCCACCTCGTGCACCAGTGCGGTGAGCCGGGTGTTCACCGGGGCGGCCATGCCGGCCACGGCGGCCTCGCGCACCACGGCTCCGTTCAGGTGGTCCACCTCGGTGCGCTGACCGCGGGTGATGCTCTGCAGGGTGGAACCGCGGTTGGGCACCGCGCCCATGCGGGCGCGCATCATCAGCGGCAACACCTGGCCGGCCCAGGCCGGCAGCAGCGAGAACACCCGCAGCCGACGGTCACCGAGCGCCTGCATGGCGCCGAACCGGGTGCCCCGGCGCATGCCCACCCGCACGGCTTCGCGCATGCTCAGGGTCATCACGCGGCGCAGGCCCCGGTTCGAGACCACGGCCTGCACACTGAGCCCGGTGATCGCGGGCAAGGCGTTGAGCATGTTGACCACGAGCTTGGTCCACTGGGCGCCGACGAAATTGTCGATGGCCTGGCAGGGCACCGCCCCGGCGAGCACGGCCTGCCAGTGCCGGGTGGCCGCATCGGCCGGCCCGGAGCCCCGACCGAGATAGGTGGGCGCGGCCGTGGTGACGGTGACCAGCCCCGGCTCGGTGTAGTTGGCGGCGATGATCGAGAGGGCGCCGAAGCAGTCGGACCGGGGGAGCAGCCGCCGGGCGGTGCTCACGCCGTCGAGTCCGTTCTGGATCACGATCACCGCCGCACCGTCGATGACCGCGGCGTTGTCCAGGATGGCGGCCTCGGCATCCTGTGCCTTGGTGCACACCAACACCAGCTGGGGGGTGTCGACCAGCCGTTCGAGGGCGGTCGGCCTGGCCTCGGCCTGGCCGAAGCCGCCCTCGAGCCGGATGCCCCGCTCCCGGATCGCGGCCAGACCGGCACCGCGAGCTGTCACGGTCACCTCGTGCCCCGCCGCGCTGAGGAGGGTGGCGAAGGTTCCGCCCAGGGCGCCGGCACCGATCACAGCAATTCGCATGACCTCAGCCTAGAAGCCCCCGCGACGGCGCCGGGACTAGCCGCGAACCAGCACGGAGTCCGCCGGAACCTGGGCAGGGCCCGTCTCCGGCGTCGGGGCGGCCCGGCGTCCGGACGGCAGCGCGAGGGCGATCACCGCCGCGACGGCAAGCACCCCGGCGCCGACCAGCACGGCCGGCACCGCGGCATCCACGTACCCGGCCGGAGTCAGCGTGCCGCCGTTACCGGTGAACACGGCGGTGAGCACGGCCACGCCCAGCGCCACGCCGATCTCGCGGAAGGTGGAGTTGGTGCCGGACGCCTTGGCGTGGTCGTTCGGCACCATGTTGGCCAGCACGGCGGTGGAGCTCGGCGCGAAGACCAGGCCCATACCGAGCCCGGCCAGGATGAACGCGCCCACCAGCTCGCCGTACTCGACGTCGGCCGACATGGTGAGGGCCAACCAGAACATGGCGATCGCCAGCAGGGCCAGCCCCAGCACTATCGGCAGCCGCGTGCCGGTTCTCGGGCTGAGCATGCCGGTCAGCGGCGCCACGATCATCGGCGCCAGCGTCCACGGCATTGTCATCACGCCGGCCTCGAGCGGGCTGTGGCCCTGCACGATCTGCAGAAACTGAATCAGGATGAAGATCGATCCGAAGATGCCGAAACTGAAGGTGATGCCCACCAGGTTCGCGACCGTGAAGCTGCGGTCGCGGAATAGCCTGAGCGGCAGCAACGGTGCGGATGCCCGCCCCTCCCACCAGACGAAGACGAGCAGGAGGATGCCGCCGCCGATGAGCGCCGTGAGCACTTCGGCGCTGGTCCAACCGGCCTCGTTGCCCCGCACGATCCCGTAGACGAGCCCGAAGACCCCGCCGCCGGCCAGCACCAGGCCCACCACATCGGCGCGCAGCCGGGCACCGAAGCTGTTCGGCAACGCGATCAGCACGAGCGGGATCGACAGCAGGCCGAGCGGCACGTTCAGCCAGAAGATGGCCTCCCAGTTCCACCCTTCCACCACGGCGCCGCCGATGAGCGGGCCGAGGGCCACCCCGAGGCCGGCGATGCCGCCCCAGATGCCGATGGCCGCCGGCCGGAACCTGTCGGCGACGGACCCGACGAGCAGGGTGAGGGAGAGCGGCATGAGCGCCGCAGCACCGACGCCCTGGAGCGCGCGGGCGGAGATCAGCATCCACGGCTCCACGCTCATCGCGCAGAGAGCCGATGCGGCGGTGAACACCGCGATGCCGGCCAGGAACACCGACCGGCGACCGAACCGGTCACCGATGGCGACAGCCATCAGCATGAACGTGGCGAAGCTGAGCGAGTAGGCGTTGACGACCCACTGCAGTTCCTCGATGGTGGCGGAAAGGTCGGTGTTGATCACCGGCAGGGCGCTGGTCACCACGAGGTTGTCGAGGGTGGCCATGAACATGGGCAGTGACGCGGCGACGACGGCAAGCCAGACGGGCACCCGGTTGAGGCGCTGTGCGCCTGGCGGGTCGGAGGCGGTGGTCATGGGAGGTCCCTTCGGGCACGAAGCCGAGAATGTTGTAATTGAATGATTACAAAATAGGAGATTAGTAATCGACTGATAACCTGTCAAGTGTGAACCAGTCATCCGGCATCGCAGCCGCCCAGCCCACCGAGCGCATCCCCGCCGCGGAGCGCCGCGAGCAGATCCTGGCCGCGGCCAGCGTGGTCTTCGGTGAGCGAGGCTACTCAGGCGCCACCACCGACCAGGTGGCCAAGGCCGCCGGCATCAGCCAGCCCTACGTGGTGCGCATGTTCGGCACCAAGGAGAACCTCTTTCTGGAGGTGCTGGCCCGGGCCCTCGAACGCCTGGTCGCCGGCTTCAGGCAGATCATCGCCGAACCGCGTGAGCACGGCGACGACGAGGCGGAACTCCTGGCCACGCGGCTCGGCGCCGCCTATGTCGACCTCATCGAAGATCGCGGCATCCTGCTCTCGCTCATGCAGGCCTTCATCAGCGGGCACAACCCCGTCGTCGGCGCCAAGGCCAGGGCCGGCTTCCTCGAGATCTACCGGATGCTGCGCGACGAGGCCGGCTTCCCGCCGGACACCATCAGGGAGTTCCTGGCCGACGGCATGTTGTTCAACACACTCCTGGCCATCCGGCTTCCCGACGTCTTCGACGAGGACCCCGACGCCGCCGAACTCATGCGCTGCACGTTCCGTGGCAAGCTCGACGTGGTGCTCGGGGCCACAGCCGCCGAGGCCGGAGAGCACTACCTGACCTCAGCCAAGAAGGATTTCCAGTGAACGCCCCACGCCGCAAGCCCGGCAGCACCACCAGCGGCCTCGTGCTGATCGACAAGCCCCAGGGCTGGACCAGCCACGACGCCGTCGCACGCACCAGGCGCCTGGCGAACACCCGCAAGGTCGGCCACGCCGGCACCCTCGACCCGATGGCGACCGGACTGCTGATCCTCGGCATCAACAGCTCCACCCGGCTGCTCACCTATGTGGTCGGCCTCGACAAGGAGTACCTGGCCACGATTCGGCTGGGCGCCGCGACAACCACCGACGACGCCGAGGGGGAGGAGCTCACCCGCGCCGCTGCCGGGGTCGTCGACGGCGTGTCCGCCACGGCCATCGCCGCGGGCATCCAGGGTCTCACCGGAGCGATCAGCCAACGGCCCAGCGCCGTGAGCGCCATCAAGGTCGACGGCAAACGCGCCTACGCCAGGGTGCGGGCCGGAGAAGACGTGGAACTGCCCGCCCGACCGGTCACCGTGAGCGAGTTCGACCTGGTCAGCAGCACCAGGGTCGACGGGTTTCTCGACCTCGAGGTGCGCGTGGTCTGCTCCTCGGGCACCTACATCCGGGCGCTGGCCCGCGACCTCGGCGACACCCTCGGCGTCGGCGGCCACCTCACCAGCCTCCGCCGCACCCGCATCGGCCCGTTCGGGATCGATGCCGCCGACCCGCTCGACCAGCTCGACGTGGCCCGTGCCCTGATCGGGCCGGCGGATGCGGCCAGCCGGCTCTTCGGCAGGCTCGATCTCAGTGAGGAGCAGGCCATCGACCTCGGCCACGGCAAGCGCATCGATGCGCCCGAAGGCTCCGCCGACGCGGGACCGATCGCCGCCGTCGACCCGAGCGGCCGACTCGTGGGCCTCGTGGAGTACCGTGCCGGCCAGGCCAAGTCGATCGTCAACTTCCCGCCCGACGCCCCCATGGCCGAGCCCGTCGGCCCCGCCGCCGCGGAGGATGCCTCGTGATCGAGTGGTTCACCTACCTGCAGCTGGCCATTGCCACCGCCGCGGGGCTGCTCTGCCTGGGCCTGGGCCTGGCCGGCCGCAAGCCCACCGACCTCAGCATGGGGGCGACCCTGCTTGTTGAGCTGCTGCTGATCGCCCAACTCGTGGTCGCCATCGTCGCGCCCCTCACCGGGAACCAGGCCACCGGCAGTCCGCTGGAGTTCTACACCTACCTGGTCAGCGCCATCCTGTTGCCGATAGCCGGGGGAGTGTGGGCGCTGATCGAACGCAGCCGCTGGAGCACGGTGATCCTCGGTGTGGTCTGCCTGTCGGTGGCCGTCATGGTCTACCGGATGCTGCAGATCTGGACCGTGCAGGGCGTCTGAGCCGAGGTTCGCGCCCGGCACCGTGCGCCCCGAAGATGCTGCGATAATTACTGAGCGATGAATGAGCTCAAGACCGACTCCGGAGACAATGCCACCGGCACGACGAAACCCGGCCGGGTGACCGGAATCGGCCGTGTGCTGATCATGGTCTACGGCGTGCTCGCGCTGGCCGCCACCGGTCGCTCCTTCGTGCAGATCGTCGGCAAGTTCAACGAGGCTCCGCTGGCGTACACCCTGTCGGCGCTCGCCGCCGTGGTCTACATCATCGCCACCATCGCTTTGATCAACCGGGGGCAGGTCTGGTACCGGATCGCCTGGATCACCATCGGCTTCGAACTGCTGGGTGTTCTCGTGATCGGCACGCTCAGCCTGGTCGACCCGCAACTGTTCCCGCACGACACAGTCTGGTCGGTCTACGGCCGCGGCTACCTGTTCATCCCGCTGGTGCTGCCGGTCCTGGGCATGTGGTGGCTGGCCCGCCACGCGCCGGAGCGCGCCGGCCGGAACGGAGCGGCAGCGTGAGCGCCGCCCACGCCGTTCCCACCAACGCGCCGATGAAGGTGCTCAACGGTCTCGACTCGGTGCCGGCCGACTGGCCGGCGTCCGCGGTGAGCATCGGCAAGTTCGACGGTGTGCACGCCGGCCACCGCGCCGTGATCGCCGAGCTCAAGGCGCTCGCGCACCGGGAGGGCCTGGCCGCCGTCGTCGTCACCTTCGACAGGCATCCGCTGGCCCTGCTGAACCCCGACAGGTGCCCGGCCGAGCTGGTCAGTGTGCAGCAGAAACTCGACCTGCTCGGCGAGACCGGCATCGACGCCACCGTCGTGCTCGCCTTCGACAGGGCGCTCTCGTCGTTGCCGCCGGAAGCCTTCGTGCGCGACATCCTGGTGAACACCCTGCACGCCCGCCACGTAATGGTGGGCCGGGACTTTCGGTTCGGCGCCCGCGGTGCCGGCGACGCCGAGCTGCTCACCGAACTCGGCCGAAAATACGGCTTCGATGTGCGCCTGATCGACGACGTCATGCCGCACGGGGAGCGCCGGGTCTCATCCACCTGGATCCGCGAACTGCTCTCCGACGGCGACGTGCTGGCGGCGACCCGGCTGCTCGGGCACACGCCCACGGTGCGCGGCGTCGTGGTGCACGGTGCGGCCAGGGGCCGCGAACTCGGCTTTCCCACCGCGAACCTCTCACCGCAGGCCGAGGGGCTCATTCCCGCTGACGGCGTCTACGCCGGCTGGCTCACCGACAACGGCAAGCGATATCCGGCCGCCATCTCCATCGGCAACAACCCCACCTTCGACGGCGTGCCGCAGAAACAGGTCGAGGCCTACGTGCTCGACCGGGAGATCGACCTCTACGACCACGTTGTCGAGGTCGCCTTCGTCGAACACATCCGCGGCATGGTCGCGTTCACCGGCATCGAGCCGCTGATCAGACAGATCGAAGACGACGTCGTGAAGACCCGCGCGATCCTGAACGTCCCACTGCCGTAGACGGCGGGTCACGCGGCGGGTCAGACGGTCGGCTCCTCCGGCGAGGGCTCTGCCGGCGGCGTGTTCGCGGGCAACGGGCCGCGGCCGAACAGGAACAGGATCAGCTCCGTCGCCGTGCTGCGGAGGGGGGTGCCGTGGCCGACACTCCATTCGGCATCCGTGGCCACCAGCCGGCGGGTGTGCAGCACGGCCTTGATCTCGGTGGGCGCGATCAGACTGCGGCGCAGCGCCACGGCGCCGCCGGCCGTCGCGTGAATGCGCAGGGTCAGGCCCAACGGATGCGCCAGGTCCAGACCGTGCACAACGGCCTCGGTCAGCTCGGTGATGCTGCCCCGGCCCGTGGCGGCCCTGGCGGCGGCGATCTCGCGCAAGCGCTCCACCAGCTGGTCGGGCTCGGCCGCCGCCGCGGCCCGGCTGACCGCGTCGATGGCTCGGCTCGGGTGCAGGTGGTGCCCGACGTACGCGCGGGTGGAGCTGCCGACAAGCTCCCTCTTGCTGCTGCCGAGCCGCCAGACCAGGTGCCCGGCGACGTCGCGCACCCGCCAGCCGGCGCACAGGCTCTCCGCCTCCCACTGCTCGGGAGTGAGCCCGGCGAGCAGGTCGGCGATGGCGGTGAGGGTCGCGGCCAGATGCCCGGACCAGCGCGCGTTGACGCCGGATTCATTGCCGACGCTCCGCAGGCTGAGAGGGAGGAGTCGTGCGAATTCTGCCATGCCCTCCAGCCTAGACTTGCTGAGTGTCAGCCAACTCGCCCCGCCCCCTGTGGACCGGGCGAACCCTCGCGCTGCTGGGCATCGTGCTGGTCGCCGCCAACCTGCGCACCGCCGTTGCGGCGCTCTCGCCCATCGTCAGCCAGATCTCCACCGACGTTCCACTGAGCGCAACGGCCATCGGCGTCCTCGGCATGCTGCCGCCGGTCTGCTTCGCCGTCTTCGGCATCTTCACGCCCGTTTACACGCGCCGGCTCGGCCTGGAGAACGTTCTCGTGCTCGCCCTGACCGCGATGCTGATCGGGCACCTCACCCGCGGCCTGGCCGGCTCCCTGCCGGTGCTGGTGATCGGCAGCGTGGTCACCTTCGCCGGCCTCGGTGTGGGCAATGTGCTGCTGCCGCCGCTGGTGAAGAAGTACTTCCCCGACCGGATCGGTCTGGTCACCTCGCTCTACGTCACGATGCTGTCGCTGAGCACCCTGTTCCCGCCGCTGATCGCGGTGCCGGTCGCGGATGCCGCCGGCTGGCGGGTGTCCCTCGGCCTGTGGGTGCTGCCGGTGCTGATTGCCCTCGTGCCCTGGGTCACCATGTTCGTGCGGCACCGTGTGCAGCTGACTCCCGGCACCGTCGTGGAGGAAGCCGAGCCGGCGCTGGTGGGCCGGATCTGGGGGTCGTCGATCGCCTGGGCCCTGGCCGTGGTGTTTGCGACCTCCTCGCTCAACGCCTACGCGATGTTCGCCTGGCTTCCACAGCTGTTGATCGACACGGCCGGCGTCACCCCCGCCCAGGCCGGCACGCTGCTCTCGGTCTACGCGGCGATGGGCATCCCCTGCGCCCTGCTGATTCCCTGGCTGACCGCGCGGATGAAGAACGTGGCCGGGCTCGTGTGCCTCGGCGCTGCCGTCTTCCTGATCGGCGACCTCGGGCTTCTCCTGGCCCCGGGCACACTGACCTGGCTCTGGGTGGTTCTGGCCGGCCTCGGACCGCTGCTGTTCCCCCTCGTCCTGGTGCTGATCAACCTGCGCACCCGCACCCACGCCGGCTCGGTCGCTCTGAGCGGGTTCGTGCAGAGCGTGGGCTACACCCTCGGCGCGCTCGGCCCGCTGAGCGTCGCCCTGCTGCACGAGGTCACCGGGGGCTGGACGGCGCCGCTGTTGTTCCTGATCGGTACGGCGCTCGCGGTCACCGTGGCGGGGGCCGTCATCGCTCGTCCGCATCTGCTCGAGGACGATCTGGAGCGCCGGCACCGCCTGTGACCACCCTGCTCATATGAGCAAGATCGGCAACGAGTGTTGTACCGGTCGGTCAGATCCACTTACGCTAGGGCCACGTAGGAAGGCACCAACGAATGACCGACATCGACGAGCTGCTGTCCATTCGGGCTGCCGAGCTGTACTACGAAGAAGACAAGACCCAGGATGAGATCGGTACGATCCTCCGGCTCACCCGGTGGAAGGTCGGCCGGCTACTGGCCCAGGCCAAGGCGAACGGGTTCATTCGCATCGAGATCGTGCATCCGCGGGCCCGCCGCATCGGGCTCGAGCGCCAGCTGCGGGAAGCCACCGGCCTGGCCGACGCCATCGTGGTGTCCACGTCGGGGGTCGTCGACGAACTCGACCTCAACAAGCGCACCGCGCAGGCGGCCGCGGACTACCTCAGTGCCCTGCGCCCGGTTCCGCGCACGCTCGGCATCAGCTGGGGGCGCACCCTGTACGACATCTCGGTGCAGCTCAAGCCCGGCTGGGCCAACGGTGTCAACGTGGTGCAGATCAACGGCGGCGTCAGCCTGAACGCCCGGCCCGGCACCGCCGCGGCCACCGCCGTGAGTATCGCGCAAAAGGGCGCGGGCCAGTTCACCCTGTTGCCCAGCCCCGCGATCCTGGAGCGGGTCGAGACCAAGCTGGCCATCGCCTCCGACCGTTCGGTCACGGCAGTGCTCGAGATGGGCTCGTCGGCATCCGCGTACCTCTTCAGCGCCGGTCAGGCCGACGAGGGCTCCGCCCACGTCGACAGCGGCTACCTCACCCCTGCCCAGGTCGACGAGCTCGTGCGGAAGGGCGCCGTCGGGGATGTGGTGGGCCGGTTCATCGACAGCGCCGGCCAGATCGTCGACCCGGCCCTGGACGAACGAACGTTCGGAATCCCGCTCGAGCAGTTGCGGCGCGCCAAGACCGCCATCGCCGTGATTGCCGGGCCCCGCAAGCACGCCATCGCCCGCTCGGTGGTTCTCAGCGGTCTCTGCACGGTCCTGATCACCGACGAAGACACCGCGCTGTCCCTCATCCGCGCGGCCTGACCGGCGAGCCGGCTACGCCTCGTGGGGGCGGTCGGGGTTGTCGTCGCGGAGAAGGTCTTCGAGGGCCTGATCAACATCGTCCAGCACCGGAGGCTCGCCCTTCGCGGTGGAGGTCAGGCGGGCGACCAGGGCCTGCGGGTCGTCGAGGTCCTCTGACGTCGGCAGGATGTCGGGGTGCGCCCACAGGGCGTCCCTGGCCTCGTTGCCCACGGCATCCGTCACGGCCTGCCACATCGCGGCAGCCTCACGCAGCCGCCGGGGGCGCAGCTCCAGGCCCACCAGTGTGGCGAAGGCCGATTCTGCGGGGCCACCGGAGGCGCGGCGCCGTTTGACTGTCTCGTTGATGGCGTCGGCGCGCGGTAGCCGGCTGGTCGCCTCCACCGTGACCACGTCGACCCAGCCCTCGACCAGCGCGAGCATGGTTTCGAGCCTGGCCAGGGCGGCCAGCTGGGCGTCGGACTTCGGCGGGATCAACGAACCGTTGACCATGGCGTCGCGCAGCTCCTCGGGGTTGGACGGGTCGAAGCCCTCTGCCAGCGACTCGAGACGCTCGGTATCGATGGTGATGCCGCGGGCGAATTCGGTGATCGAGCTGATCATGTGCAGCCGCAACCAGCGGGAGTGCCGGAACAGGCGCGCGTGCGCAAGCTCGCGCACGGCGAGATAGATCTGCACCTGGTCACCGGGCACGTCCAGGCCCTCGCCGAACTCGGCGACGTTCTGGGGGAGCAGGGCAGCCTGCTGGTCACCGAACAGGGGGATGCCGATGTCGCCGCCGGAAACGACCTCGCTGGAAAGCTGACCGACGACCTGGCCGAGCTGCATGGCGAACAGGGTGCCGCCGAGGTTGCGCATCATCTGGCTGGCACCGGCGAGCATGCCCTTGAGCTCCTCTGGAGCCTGCTCGGTGAGCACGTTGGTGAGCGAATCGGAGATGCTCGTCGCCACGGGCTCGGCCAGCTGACTCCAGAGCGGCATAGTCGCCGTCACCCACTCCTTGCGGGTCATCAGGCGCGGTTCCACGGTGAGCTCGGCAACGTTGATCACATCGTCCAGCCACAGGGCCGCAATGTGAAAGGCCTGCTCGAGCTCGGCGCGCTGGGCGTCGGTGGTGCTGAGTTGACCGGCAACGGCACGTTCCTGGCCCTGCTTCAGGGCGATTTCCCAGTTGATGCCGCCGTCACCGCCGCCCTTCAGGGCGCCCTGCAACTGGTTCATCAACGCGGCGACACTGGCGGGATCGTTGGGGAGGCCGGCCGCGCCGGCCAGCTGACCTGGGTCGATCGAGGACTTGCCCGACAGGATGTCTCGGAGCATGTCCCGGAATTCGTCTTCTGGGTTCTGACCCTCGTCGGGTCGGGAGTCATCGGCCACTTCAGGCACCTCTCAGTTGCGTCCCTCTACGCTAGCCCGAGAACCCCGGCTAGAACTGGGAAATGACCTACGCTGGGGTCTTGCGGTGTCGCCTGTAGCGAACAGATCGCAGTAACCCCGCACATCTCTCTAAGGAGCCTGGTGGCCCTCTTCACCGCTGAATCACATCCGGGCTCCGATCGACCCCGCCGGGGCTCCCGCACGGGCTGGGTGGTGCTGGGAATCGCCCTGGTCACCGGGCTCGCCCTGGCCGTGGTGCCGGCGCCGTACGTGGTCGAAAAGCCCGGGCCGGTGTTCAACACCCTGGGCTCGGCTGAGTACGAGGGTGAAGAGACCGACCTCATCACGATCCCGGATCAGACCGTGTACCCCACCGAGGGCACTCTCGACCTGCTCACGGTCTCGGTGCTCGGCAACCCCGACAGCCGGTTGAACTGGTTGACGGTCGCCGGCGCCTGGCTCGACCCGAGCCAGGCCGTCGTGCCGCTGGAGTCCGTCTTCCCCGCCGACGTCACGACCGAACAGCGTGACGAGCAGAACCAGGCGGCCATGGTGAACTCGCAGCGGGACTCCATCGCCGCGGCACTGACCAGCCTGGGCTACGACTACCCGACCGAGCTGACCGTCGCGTCGCTGGCCGATGGGGCGCCGGCGGAAGGCCTGATCGAGGCGGACGACGTCATCGAGTCCGTGAACGGTGAGGCCGTCGCCGACATCACCGCCCTGCGCGGCGCGCTCACCGCCAACGGCGCCGACACCCCTGCCACCATCGGGCTGAGCCGCGGCGGCACCGAGCAGAGCGTCGACGTCACCCCCGTCGACATCGACGGCAACGTGGTGCTTGGCATCAACGTCACCTCGGAATACCAGTTTCCCTTCGACGTCAACATCCAACTCGACAAGGTCGGCGGACCGAGCGCGGGCATGATGTTCGCCCTGGGCATCATCGACAAGCTCACCCCTGGATCCATCCAGGGCGGCGCGAAGGTCGCCGGTACCGGCACCATCGACCAGTCCGGCACCGTCGGTCCCATCGGCGGGATCCGCCAGAAGCTTTTCGGCGCCCAGGAGGCCGGCGCGAAGTGGTTCCTGGCGCCCACCGCGAACTGCGATGAAGTGACCGGGCATGTGCCTGACGGTCTGACCGTGCTGGCCGTGAACACCCTCGACGACTCCCTCGCCGCGCTCGACGCAATCCGCACCGGAGCAGACACCAGCACCCTGCCGACCTGCCCGGCAAGCTGATAGCAACCCTCCTTCTGGGCGAGCCCTCAGCGAACTGGGGGTTTGCCCAGAGACGGCTTGCATAGAATGAGGGTCTGACCCCCGATCTATCAGAGCAAGAGGCCAATTCGTGACCACATCATCCGCCGGAAGCGCTCCACGTCGGAGCCGTGCCCCGCTCGCCATCACGGCAGCGATCATCGCAGGGCTGGTGATTTTGTTCTTCATCTTCGCCGGGCTGTACGCGGACGTGCTCTGGTTCGACCAACTCGGGTTCCTCAGTGTGCTGACCACCCAGTGGATCGCCGGTGCGGCGCTGTTCGTGGTCGGATTCCTCGGCATGGCCGTGCCCGTCTGGGTGAGCATTCAGCTCGCGTACCGGCTGCGCCCGGTCTACGCCAAGCTGAATTCGCAGATCGACCGCTACCAGCAGGTCATCGAACCGCTCCGCCGGCTCGCGATGTACGGCATCCCCGCCCTGCTCGGCCTGTTCGCCGGCGTCGCCGCCGCGACGCGCTGGCAGACGATCCTGATGTGGCTCAACCGCACGGATGCCGGCACCACCGACCCGCAGTTCGGCTTCGACGTGTCGTTCTACCTCTTCGACCTGCCGTTCTACCAGTCGCTTCTCGCGTTCAGCTCCGCTGTCGTGCTGATCTCCGCGCTCGTCGCCCTCGCGACGTCATACCTGTACGGGGCCATCCGAATCACCGGCCGTGAGGTCTTCGTGGCCAAGGCCGCGCGGGTGCAGATCGCTGTCACCGCCGCCATCTACCTGCTGCTGCAGGGCGTGAGCATCTGGCTCGACCAGTACTCCACCCTCACCCAGGCCAACGACCTGATCACCGGCGCCGGTTACACCGACGTCAGTGCCACCATCCCCGGCCGCGCCATCCTGGCCGGCATCGCGATCTTCGTCGCCATCCTCTTCATCGTCACCGCCTTCATCGGCCGCTGGCGCCTGCCGGTGATCGGCACCGCGTTGCTGCTCGTGAGCAGCCTGCTGATCGGCTCGCTCTACCCCTGGGTGGTGCAGCGCTTCCAGGTGGACCCGAGCGCCAAGAGCCTTGAGGCGCCGTACATCCAGCGCAACATCGACCTCACCCGCGATGCCTACGGTGTGGCTGACGTCGAAGAGATCCCGTACACCGCCACCACAGAGGCCACGCCCGGCGCCCTGCGCGAAGACGCCGAGACCACCGCCAACATCCGCATCCTCGACCCCGCGCTGGTGAGCGACGCGTTCGCCCAGCTCGAGCAGTTCAAGCAGTACTACCAGTTCCCCTCGAACCTCGACGTGGACCGCTACACGATCGACGGCAAGTCCCAGGACACCGTGGTTGCGGTCCGTGACCTCGACCTCGGCGGCCTGAGCAGCGAGACCTGGGTCAACTCCTCGGTCGTCTACACGCACGGCTACGGCGTCGTCGCCGCCTACGGCAACCAGCGCTCGGCCGACGGCCAGCCGGTGTTCCTCGAAAAC